>Ga0180436_10002451_pt1 | contig 17611 bp, 14 predicted proteins | sample SS_ome_2_FD_132434 | JGI IMG/M metagenome (GOLD analysis project Ga0180436, IMG submission 132434) | Hypersaline lake sediment archaeal communities from the Salton Sea, California, USA - SS_3_S_2 metaG | ecosystem: Environmental > Aquatic > Non-marine Saline and Alkaline > Hypersaline >...
GACCGCCATGCCGCACAGGGCAAGAGATGTCCGTTCGGCGAGGGTGGGACCTGCTGCCGCATCTGCGAGATGGGACCATGCAGAATAACCAACAAGAACCCGCGGGGAATATGCGGCGCCGACCCGGCCACGATAGCCGCCAGACACCTGATCCGTCAGGTGGCCGCCGGCGTAGCCGCTCATTCCGATCACGGTCATGACATCGTGAAGACCTTGCTGGCATCGGTAAGGGGAGAGGCGCAGGGCTACTCAATCAAGAGCGAAGAGCGGTTGCTCTCCCTTGCCCGGGAGTGGGGCATCGCCACCGAGGGACGCGGCATCAATGAGATCGCCGAGGAGATGGCCACCGTGGGGCTGGGACAATTCAACCAGCAGGAAGGGGAAATCCGCTACCCGGCGCTGCGCGCACCCCGCGCAACGGTGGAAAACTGGCGAAAGCTCGACCTGCTGCCGGTCGGCGTGGAGCACGAAATCGTCGAGACACTGCACCGTACACACGAAGGCGTGGACGCCGACTACATAAACCTTATCATGCACGGACTGCGCACGGCCATGGGTGACGGCTGGGGCGGCTCGATGCTCGCCACGGACATCGGCGACGTCCTGTTCGGAGCACCCAAACCGGTCCGCAGCCAGGTCAACCTGGGAGTGCTGAAGAAGGACGAGGTCAACATCGTCGTTCACGGGCACGAACCGACTCTTTCCGAGATGGTGGTGGCCGCAAGCCGCGATCCGGAAATGCTGAAGCTGGCCGAGAAGAACGGCGCCAGGGGTATTACCGTGGGCGGAATCTGCTGTACGGCCAACGAAATCCTGATGCGGCAGGGAGCGCCCGTTGTGGGCAATTTCCTGCACCAGGAGCTGGCGATTGCAACCGGCGCGGTCGACGTTATGCTGGTCGACGTGCAGTGTATTATGCCCGCCCTGGTCGAGCATGCCGAAAGATTCCACACCAGGGTCATCACCACAAGCAAGAAGGCCCGCATTTCCGGGGCGGAGCATATTCAGTTCGACGAGAAGGAGGCCTACGACATTGCCAAGCAGATCGTGGGGCGCGCCATCGATAATTACCCGCGGCGGGGCGTCGTGGACATTCCCGACCGTAAGACGGACCTGGTAGCGGGTTTCACCGTGGCCAACACCTTCAGGCACCTGGGCGGGACCTACAGATCTTCCTTCCGGCCGTTGAACGATGCCATCATTACGGGGCGTCTACGCGGGGTGGCGGCCGTGATCGGATGCAACACCGTCAAGAAGACCCAGGACAACAGCCACCTCAAGATGGTTCACGAGCTGTTGGCGAACGATGTGCTGGTGGTTATGACCGGCTGCGCGGCCACGGCCTGTGCCAAGGCGGGGCTGCTGCAGCCCGAAGCCGCCGCCGGGCATGCGGGAAAGGGACTCAGGGAAATCTGCGAAGCGGTCGGAATACCCCCCGTGCTGCACCTGGGGTCATGCGTCGACAACAGCCGTATTCTGGCTGCCCTCTGCGAGATGAGCCGTGAAGGCGGCCTGGGGGACAAGCTGTCGGATCTGCCGGTCGCCGGTGCGGCGCCGGAAGCCATGTGCGAAAAGGCCATCGCAATCGCCTTCTATTGCGTCGCATCGGGAGCATTCGTTAACTACAGCCCCGCGATGCGGGTATTGGGCAGCGACCAGCTAACCAGGTTCCTGACGGAGGATATCGAGGAGCTTGTGGGCGGCAAGCTGAGCTTCGAAGACGACCCGGTCGAAGCAGCGCGTCTGATGATCGGGCACATGGACAAGAAACGCAAAGCTTTGAAACTGAAACCGATGATATACGAACAGCCCTTCAAGCCGGCGGATTAAGGGCTGAGCGAATGTTGCAACCACCGGAGGAGAAGGGGCATGTCTAAGATCATTGCAAGCGCTGCCATCAGGGGAGCGCATAAGCTGGTGGCACAGGCCGAAGAAGCCCTTGCCGGAGCGATTGAAAAGAACAGCAGGGAAACAAGGGTCGAATACCCGAATACGGCTTATTACCTGCCGATAATGTACCTCTTCCTGGGACAGAAGGTACAGAAACTCGGCGACCTGGAAGAGTCGTTGCAGGAGGCCGGAAAACTTCTTGCTGAAGAGCCGGACGACAAACTCTGGTACCCCTATCTCGGCGACGCGCTTGACTCGGGCGTGGCCGCGTTGATCGCCGAGGAAACTATCGAAGTTCTCAAGTACCTCACGGGGCCGGACCCGGTCAACGGCATCTGGCTGGGATTCACGGACGATGCCACGTTGCGTCTGCAGGGCATCAAACTGGTGGACGGGCGCATGCCCGGGTTCGCCGCGATCGTGGGCAAGACCCCGACGAACAAGGAGGCCGTCGAGCTGGTGCGCGGGCTGCAGGAGAGAAATATCCTGGTCTTCATGGCGGGCCATTCCGGGGGAAAGGCCATCGCCGAGCAGCTCGCGGAAGAAGGCATTCAGATGGACTGGGACACTTTCCTGGTGCCGTACGGGAAGGAGATTACCGCGGCGGTGCACTCGCTCAACTTCGCGGCGCGTTCCGCCATGACGTTCGGCGGCATCGAGCCGGGTGACATCAAGGCGGCGCGCAATATTCTGCTCTACAACAAGGCGCGCGTGTTTGCCTTCGTGCTGGCGCTGGATTCGGACCCCGACGTCCCGGAAAACCAGGTCATCACCGACGAGAAGTACGCCACCGCCGCCGGCGCCATCAACTTCGGATTCCCGGTGATTTCGAATGTAAACATACCCGAGATCCTGCCGACCGGCATATGCACTTACGAACACGTCGTGGCCAACGTGCCCGTCGCCGACATCATAACCCGCGCGACCGAAGTGCGCGGTCTGACCATCAAGATCGAGAAAATCCCGATCCCGGTGCCGTTCGGCGCGGGGTTCGAAGGCGAGCGCGTACGCAAGGAGGACATGTACGTCGAGTTCGGCAGCAAGTACACCGACGCCTTCGAACTGCTCAGAATGAAACCGATGGCCGAGGTCGAGGACGGCAGGATCGATGTCGTCGGCCCCGAGATCGACGAGATGGAACAAGGCAAGGCCTATCCGCTGGGTATACTGGTATCCGTCGCCGGCAGAGAATTCCAGGAAGATTTCGAATCCGTGGTCGAGCGCCGCATTCACGAGTACATCTCGTGCGCCAACGGCATTTTCCACATGGGACAGCGTTCAATCATCTGGGTCCGGATCAGCAAGGAGGCGCAGAAGAAAGGCTTCCAGATCAGGCACTTCGGCGAGATTCTCGTCGCCAAGATACACAACGAGTTCTCGAGCATAATCGACCGTGTGCAGGTTACGCTGATCACCGACGCGGAGAAGGTCAAGCAGCCCCTCGAGGAGGCAAAGGTCGTTTACAGCCGTCGCGACGACCGCATTTCGGGAATGACGGACGAGGACGTTGAAGATTTCTATTCCTGCGTGCTCTGCCAATCCTACGCGCCCAACCACGTGTGCATCGTGACTCCCGAGCGCCTGGGGCTGTGCGGCGCGTACACGTGGCTCGACTGCAAGGCCTCTTACCAGATCGACGAGCACGGGCCCAACGAACCGGTCGGGAAAGGCGAATGTCTGGACCCGGTGCGCGGCCAGTGGAAGAACATCAACGACTATATCAGTCTCAAATCCAACGGCAATCTTGAGCGCTTCAACGCCTACTCGATCCTGGAAGAACCGATGACGTCCTGCGGGTGTTTCGAATGCATCTGCGCGATCGTCCCGGAAGCCAACGGCGTGCTGATTGTCGACCGCGACTACACCGGTATGACGCCGGTGGGCATGAAGTTCTCGACCCTGGCCGGACAGATCGGGGGCGGGACCCAGACGCCGGGGTTTGTGGGTATCGGCAAACTCTATATCTCTAGCGCGAAGTTCATATCCGCCGAGGGCGGAATCGAGCGGGTCGTATGGATGCCGAAGGCCCTCAAGGAAGAGGTCTCGGAAAGGCTGAAGCCGCGACTGGAGAAGATCGGCAAGCCGGAGCTGCTGGACAAGATCGCCACCGAGGAGAACGCGGAATCTCCCGACCAGCTGCTGGAGTTCCTGCAGAAGGTGGAACATCCGGCACTGACGATGGAAGCGTTGATATGACGCCGAATAAAGTGTTACGAACGCCGCATTGGAGGTAAGAGATGGCACTGACTGCGATGCAGGTTTACAAGAGCCTGCCGAAAGAGAAAGCAAACTGCGGGGACTGCGGCTTCCCGACCTGCATGGCGTTCGCGATGCAGGTGGCGGCGAAGCAGAAAGCGATAACGGATTGCCCGCATCTGTCCGACCAGGCTAAGGGAGACATGGCCGACGCGTCTTCCCCGCCCATGAAGATGGTGCATATCGGGCCGGCGGGCGAGACCGGCGTTGAGATCGGGCAGGAAACGGTGATGTTCCGGCACGAGGAGAAGTTCCGCAAGCCGCCGGCCGTAGCCGCGACGATTGCCGCCTCTCTCTCGGACGAGGAAGCGCTGGCAAGAGTCGAGGCCATCAATAAGGCGGTTTTCACCCGCGTGGGGGACGAGTTGGCCATCCGGCTGGCCGCGCTCGATACGGAGGGCCTTTCGGCCCAAAAGGCGGCCGCGCGGGCGAAAGCCCTTGCGGAAAAGAGCCGGGTCGGCTTCGTGCTGATGGGAACCGACGCGGAGGCGGTCGGCGCCGCCGCGGTCGTTCTGGCGAACGGCAAGCCGTTGATCTACAAAGCGGAGGGAGGACGGGCGGACGCTTTCATCAAAATCGCGGCCGAATGCAAATGTCCCCTGGCGATCGGCGCGCCGACGCTTGAGGAACTTGCCGATCTCGCGTCGTCGGCCAGGGAAAAGGGCGTCACGGAACTTGTGCTGGCCTTCGACGGTAAAGACACCGCCCAAACCATCCGCGAGATCACGCGCGCCAGGAGAGCGGCGCTCAAGAAGGGTGTTCGAGCGCTGGGATATCCCGCCATGGTGGATGTAGCGCACGACGACCCCATGAAGGAAACTGTTCTGGCGAGCACGTTTGCGGCGAAGTACGCCGGCATCATAATCGTCAACGGCGTGGACGGCGCCGAGCTGCTTCCCGTCCTGACCACGATCCAGAACATCTACACCGATCCGCAGGTGCCGAACACGGTTGAGGCCGGGCTGTACGAGATCGGCTCGGTTACGGATAACTCTCCCGTCATGTTCACCACCAACTTCTCGCTGACCTACTTCTGCGTCGAAGGAGAGGTGGAGCGCAGCAAGGTGCCGTCCTACATCTGCGTGGTGGACACGGAGGGTCTCGGCGTGCTGAACGCCTTCGCGGGCGATAAGCTTTCGCCCGGGAAGGTTGTGAAGACGCTGGAGTCGCAGGGGGTGGCCGGCAAGGTTTCTCACAGGAAGCTGATCATACCGGGGCTGCTGCCGTCGTTCCGTGCCGAGATCGAGGATTCCTCAGAGTGGAAGGAAGTCATGATCGGCCCGGAGACCGCGGGGGGAATCCCGGCGTTTCTGGCGCAGAACTGGAAGTAGACATCTATGATGCGGCACCCCTTCAGGGTGCAATTTGCCGGGTATGGGGTGGACCCAGGGTTGTCACCCAGGGCTTTGATGTGGCAGACATTCAGCCTGCAAGCGCGCGCCGAAGGCGTGCGGCGGCACTGCCCGGGGCGGCGGATTGCGAGTGAGCAAGCTCCCTGAAGGGGCGCCGCATTTCGAAACATGAGTCGGCGGACGCGCTGTTCGTAAACGAAAACCGCTGCAAGGTTCGGAAATGGCATCTTACACCGTCAAGTTCATGCCTTTTGACAAGGCCGTAACGGTCGAAGGCGGAACAAACCTTCTGGAAGCGGCAGGCAGAGCCGGCATTGTGATCAACAGCGTCTGCGGAGGCGACGGTATCTGCGGGCGCTGCAAGATGACGGTGCTTGAAGGCAAAGTCGGCGGCGGCGGCACGCTTTTGCTCACGCGCGAGGAAATTCAGGCGAACACGGTTTTGGCCTGCCAGAGCGCTGTCCGAAGCGATCTGCTTATCGAGATCCCGGAAGAAACGCGCGCCGGAGAGAAAGTTGAGGTCGACGAGACGGCCCAGCGATTCCGGGCCATCCGTCCGGGCATTACGCCGCGGGATTTCAGGAAAGAGCCTCTGACGGCGAGAATCTACCTGGAGCTCCCCCAGCCGACGCTGGCCGACAACCTGGCCGACAGCCAGCGCATGCAGCGGGGCGTGGCCGCGGCAACCGGCATCGGCTCGATGCAAACGGGCCTGAAAGTGCTGAGGAGATTGCCGGCCGCCCTCAGGGAGAATGACTTCGCGGTTACGGTCACCATCGGCCGGCGGCGCGAAGTTGCCGAATTCATGGACATCGAGGCAGGCGACACTTCCGGGCTGAATTACATAGCGGTGGTGGACGTCGGCACGTCCACCTTGGTGGCCCACCTTGTTGACGTTGTCGGGATGACTACCGTCGACGCCCAGGCGTGCTTCAACTCCCAGTCGGTGTACGGCCGGGAAGTTACGGCCCGCATCATGGTCGCGGAGAAGAAGGGTGCGGAGCCACTGCAGGATCTGCTGGTTGCCGACATCAACGGCCTGATTTCGACCCTTGCCGCGCGGAACGATGTTAATCTCAAAGACATCACGGCCGTAGTATGTTCCGGCAATACGACCATGATGCATTTTCTGCTCGGGCTGCCGGTGCGCGAGATCCGTCGCCATCCCTATATTGCCGCCAGTGTCGAGCCCTCCCCGTTCAGGGCGGCCGAAGTCGGTGTCCGCATCAACCCGCGGGGTCTGCTTTTCTGCATCCCCGGAATCAGCAGCTGGGTCGGCGGAGATCTTACTTCCGGCATCCTGGCAACCGCTCTGCACGAGAGACGTGAAACGGCCATGCTGATCGACGTCGGCACAAACGGAGAAATCATCGTCGGCAATCGTGACTGGCTGATGGCCTGTTCCGCCTCAACCGGACCGGCCCTCGAAGGGGCCAGCGTGGAATGCGGCATGATGGCGGAGAAGGGGGCGATCGAGAAAGTGTACGTGGAGGAAGGCAAAATCCGCTACAAGGTCATTGGCGGCGTCCCCCCGGCCGGCCTTTGCGGCTCAGGCATCATCGACCTTGTAGCAGTGCTTCTGGACGAGGAAATTATCGACCGCGCCGGCACGTTTATCCGCGCCGGCAGTCCCCGCGTCACCTTCGAAAAAGACCGCGGAAGGTTTACCCTGGTCGCGGAAGGAGAAGATCACGGCAACAACAAATCCATATACCTGACCCAGGAAGATATCGGCAACGTGATAACGGCCAAGGCCGCGGTTTTCGCGGCAGCCAAGATCATGCTGGATCGTGTTAACCTTGAGCCGGGAGACATCAAGAAGCTCTACCTTGCGGGGGGGTTCGGCTCGTACATAGACCGGCGCAACGCCGTGAAGATCGGCTTGCTGCCGGACCTGCCGATTTCGAGAATACAGTACGTAGGCAATACATCGATCTGGGGCGCCAAGCTGGCGGCAATGTCGGCCGAGGCTTATTATGCGCTGGGACAGATCCGGAGAAGAACGACCTATCTTGACTTGATGGGCGCTCCGGATTACGTCGAGCAGTTCAGGCAGGCCATGTTCCTGCCGCACACAAACATCGAGTTGTTTCCTTCCCTGCTGGGAAGCGAGGTAAGCGTGGCATAAGCGCGGGTGCGCATGAAGGAGGTCGCAGCGTGGCAAACATTATCGCGGTAACCGGCAAGGGAGGCACTGGAAAGACCGTGCTGGCCGCCCTGTTTATCAGGCATCTGAAGAATCATGAGCCGGGGCCGGTACTGGCTCTCGACGCCGATCCTGACGCCAACCTGGCGACGGTTCTGGGCATCCCGGTTGAAAAAACCGTCGGCGATCTGCGCGAGGAGGCCGCAAAAGCCGTAAAGGACCTGCCGGCGGGCATGTCGAAAAGCCACTACATTGAAGCCGGGCTGCACGAGATAGTGGTAGAGAGCGAGAAAGTGGACCTCATCACCATGGGCAGATCCGAAGGACCGGGCTGTTACTGCTACGTCAATAACCTGCTGAGACAGTTCTCGGATAAACTGCAGTCCGCCTACAGATGGATCGTATTCGACAACGAAGCCGGCCTGGAGCATTTGAGCCGCAGAACGGCGGCGCGCATCGACCGGCTCGTCGTCGTGGTAAACGAGAACCCGCTGTCAATCGAATGCGCCGCCAGGATCGACAATCTGACGGCCGACCTGAAGCACGGGTCGGCCGGAAGCTGCTGGTGGCCAACAACGTGAGCGATGAGGGCAGGATTGCCGATATCCGGCGCAGGACCGCCGATCTGGACATGGATTTCCTGGGCAGCGTGCCGCACGACCCGGCCGTGGAGCGGATGATATTCGAAGGTCGTTCGCTGTTTGAGCTTGATAGCTGTCCGGCGGTTTTGAAGATCGACGAGTTGATGTCACTGATGAAGGAGTAGCCAATGGAAATAGCCGACGTAAAAGAGAATTGGACCAACAGGATCAATACGGTCACCATCGGCGCGACCGAGCCGGAGGGCGGCACGCGCGCGCGGACGGTCACGGTCGGCGGGGAGACTACGCTGCCGCTGCTGAACTTTGAGGGCGAGATTCCCCATCCGCCGGTGATTGCCGGTCTGGTGGTGGACATCGTGCCGGAAGACTGGCCGGATGTATTGAAATCGGCCGTGGGCGACGAAATCAACTCCCCCGCCGACTGGGCCCGCAAGTGCGTCGAGGAGTGGAAAGCCGACCTGGTGTGCCTCAAGCTGCTCGGACCGGATCCGCAGGGGAGGAATCTGTCTCGCGACGATGCGGCGAAAACGGTCAAAGCCGTGCTGGAAGCGGTCGATGTTCCTCTGATCATCTGGGGCTGCGGGGACGAGGAAAAGGACAACGAAGTGCTGCCGGAATGCTCGCAGGCCGCGAAGGGCGAGAACTGCCTGATCGGACCGGCGACCGAGACCAATTACCGGACCATGGGCGCCATCGGCACGGCCGACAAGCACAAGCTTATCGCGGAGGCCCCGGTGGACATCAACATCGCTAAGCAGGTCAACATTCTTCTGCAGGACGCGGGGTTCAGCCTGAATGACGTCGTAATGTGCCAGGTCACCGCGGCTTTGGGGTACGGATTCGATTACGTTTACACGATATTCGAGCGCGTCAGGATCGCCGGGCTGAAGGGCGACAAACACATGGCCCTGCCCCAGATTGCCAACGTGGGCTGGGAAGCGTGGAAGGTCAAGGAGGCGCTGGCCGACGAGGACGTCCTGCCCGGCTGGGGCAGGCTGCAGGATCGCGGGCCGCGCTGGGAAGCCGCAACGGCTGCCGGCTACCTGCAGGCCGGCGCGGACATCGTGACGCTGGCCCATCCGGATTCGATCGCCGTCGTGAAAGAAACAATAGCTGAGATGACGAAGTAGGGCGGGAGGAGACAAGATGATATTCGTGGGAGAACGCATCAATACGGGTTTCAAGGACATCAAGCAGGCCGTCATGGACAAGGACCCGCAACCGCTGCGGGAATGGGCGAAAAGGCAGGCCGCCGCCGGGGCGCATTACCTGGACGTCAATCTCGGGGCGGTTTCCACCAAACCCGAAGACATGTGCTGGATGATCGAGACCGTGCAGAACACGGTCGACACCCTGATTTCGATAGATACCAACAAGCCGGACATACTGGCCGAGGCGATCAAGGTCTGCAACAAGCCGCCGCTGATCAACTCTACCACGGCGGCACAGCAGAAGCTCGATGCCTTTCTGCCGATCGCGGCTGAGTATCAGGCCTCGATCATAGGGCTTTCGATGGACGAATCCGGCACGCCCAAAAGCGCCGACGCGCGGGTGGAGAAAGCGGGGCTCGTCCTGGCCGCCGCCATGGAGGCGGGTATCGGTCCGGAACGGGTCTTTCTGGATCCGATCGTCATGCCGCTGAAGTACATGCAGGATCAGCAGAAAGAAATCCTCGAAGCCACGCGCCAGTATAAGCTGTTTTCGGACCCTCCGCCGCACATCGTCTGCGGCCTCTCGAACGTGTCCAACGGCACCACGCACAAGAAGCTGATCAACCGCACGTTCCTGGTAATGGCCATCGCCTGCGGCATGGACGCGGCAATCTGCGACGTCCTTGACGGCGAACTGATTCACGCCGCAAGCACCGCCGAACTGATCATGAATCGTGAAATCTACGCGGATTCTTATATCAAGACATAAGCCGACAACCGGATCGGCGGGCCCGGAAACGGCATGAGGATCGTTGTTCTTCGCAGCCTCAAGCGCCGACGCGCAAAACCGGCGGGGCACTATACCCAGGAACTGGACACACGCTTCGCGGAGCGCGTCCTGGTAAACCTGAGAGGCGGGGCATCCTGTTGCAGCGCGTGCGGCCCCGACTGCAACGGCTGCCGCGACCGTTACGAGAACCGTTTCGGACGCGGCATAGCCGCGGTCATTGACTTCCCGCACCTGCTTCCTTACGTCATCGAAAAGCCCGGCGCGTTTGTTCCGGACAAGGTGCCGCCCCACGAAGTGCTCCTGGCGATAGGCATTCACGAACAGATCCTGCTGGCCGTCGCCGGAGCCTGTCCCGGCTGGGGCACAAAGGGCCTGGTGGTCCCGCTCGAGGCGCCCGATTGGATCAGCCGCTCCGCCCGGGATGGGATCCGCGGTTTATGCGAGGCAAACGGGGTCGAAGTGGCATTTCCGAAACCCTTCTGCGCGTTCCGCCCTCCGGCCGGAGGGATTCTGGCGAGGTTCAGGAAATCCTTCGGCGTGGGTTGCCCCGAGGTGCGGCTGACCGTCGAACGCGGCAGGATAGTCGACGCGGAAGTTCTGGTTTCGGCGGCATGCGGCGCAACTTACTGCGTCGCGCGCTGGCTGGTCGGAAGACGACTCGACGAGAACCTCGAGATCGAGGTCATTTCAAAGCGCTGGCACGCTTTTCCGTGCACGGCCAGCATGGAACGTGATCCCGAGTTGCACGACGAGACGCCTCTACACATAGCGGGACAGGCGCACTACGCCATACTGGCGCCCTACAAGTCGCAGGTCGCGGGCCTGGAGGAACCGTTCGTGACTTCTCCGCTCGGGAAGAAGGTGCAGCGTCCGGTGCCGCCGGAGGATAATCTGCGGAATATCGAAGTCGCCAGACGCCTGATCCTGCGGGAACTGAAAGAGCGGCCTGCCGTATCACTGGCCGACCTCAGGCACAGGCGCGAAGCCAGTCCCGCCGCAATCAGCTCGGCCATCGTGACGCTGAAGCGGGAAGGAAGGATCAGAATGCAGGGAAAGCAAATATATCCCTGCAGCACTGAAGACGACAAAGGCGGAGGCTGTTGAACAGCTATCCGCGGCCTTCCCGACCGAACCTCTTTCGTTCCGCCAGAAGGATTACGTCGCGCAGATCCTCCGTCCTGGGCGCCATCAGCCAGCTCTCGTCGAAATCGCTCTCCTGCACGATCTTCGCGATCGCGGCGAGAGCCTTTAGATGGAAATTCCGTTCATCCTTTGTGCCCGCGAGCACGAAGACCGTCTTGACGGGGGGACTCTCGGATTCGAACACAATGCCCTCCGGGCAACGGACCAGGACGACGTCGAAGACGATGCCATCACTTCCGGCGGGAGCAGTCCCACGGTAGTGAAAACCGCAAAGCCGTAGAGCGCGGTCGTAACAAGCCACGAGGAGACAAGCGCCAGGGGCAGCGTCTTGCCTGGATTGCGGACCTCCTCGGCCACGCTGGCAACTTTGGTGAGTCCGCCGTAGGAAATGAAGACCAGTCCCGCCGTGGAAAAAAGCACGCCGGCGTCGCCCGGAAACAGCGGTTCATACCTTTCTAGGCGGACGTTGGGCAGTCCCGCCACCACAAATGAGATCAGCACCGCCAGGAGAGCCGCAACCATTATGACCTGTGCCCTGCCGGCCATCTTGGCGCCGGAAATGTTTACCAGGACGAACACGCCCAGGAAGAAAAGAGCGATAAACTTGATATGCAGGTACGAAACGTCGGGCCAGACCAGCCTGGAGAACAGCCCCAGCCCCACCAGGGCAAAGGCGCTCTTGAAGCTTAACGAAAACCACGCCGAAATTCCCCCAAGCGTCCCCATGGCGGGACCGAGGCTTCTGTCGATAAAGAAGTAGTCGCCTCCCGCCCTGGGCATGGCGGTCGCCAGCTCAGCCTTGCTCAACATGGCCGGCAGGACAAACAGGGCCGCCAGCAGGTAGGCCCAGGTCACACCGGGGCCGCACCTCGCGTAGGCCAGCGATGGCAGCACAAACAGCCCGGAACTGATCATGGTTCCGGTCGCAACCGCGAAGAGGTCCGCGAATCCGAGTTCTCTGCGCAACTTGCCCTGCACTGCGAAAGCCCCTGCCTGACGCTTGCAGTGTAATCGGAACCGCCTCGCATACAAGAATATTCGTCAGGAAGGACGCGGGCATGTCCCGGGTCAGTGCGTGTCCAGTCCTTTGACCGTGAAAAGCAGGTGTTCCAGGGTGCTCAGGATTTCAGGAACGTATTCCTCTACGGCTTTGATGCCGCCGGGAAGCGCGTAGACCAGCGTTTCTCCCATAACCGCCGCGACGCTCCGACTCAGCAATGCGTTGGGTTTGTCCTTTCCGAATTTCAAACGGATATGGTCCATGATGCCGGGTATGGTTTTGTCGGCAAGCGCCGTGACGACATCCGGCGTTACATCGCGCGGCCCCACCCCCGTGCCTCCCGTTGTAAAGACCGCGTGCACGCCGCTGTCGCGGGCCTGTTCCAGCGCCTTTCTAAGGCGTTCCGCGTCATCGGGCAGGATGCCCGTCTCAAACTCGGCACGCCATCTGCGTTCGCGCAGGAATAACCCAAGCAGCTCCAGGATGCGGGGTCCGCTGCGATCCTTGTACTTCCCGGCGCTCGCCCTGTCGCTCATGGTTAGAACGCGGATCAGCAACGGCACCGGCTTATGGGATATGCTATCCCCGGCTTTCAAGGTTCCGCCGCTCAGCACGCGGCAGAAGATACCCTCTTTCGGCATCACGCATTTTCCAACTTCCCTGAAGATCGCGCAGTCCGCGCCGTGGCATGCCTTGCCGATTTGCGTCACCTCGAGTTCCAGTTCGCCGGCTATGAAGCGATCCATCAAGCAGACCGACCGCAAATCGATGCCCTCAACCGTGATATTCTCGGCAAACTCGCCGGGCGCGATCCGGCGTCCCGTCTCGTTTTCGAATTCCGCGACGATTTCGCGCGACAGGATGCTGACCTGGCGATGCCAGGCCCCGGCGTGCGCGTCGCCGGCAATGCCGCTTTCGTCGATCCCGAGCTCGGGCACCGCTCGCTTGACGGTGCCCTTTCGTTCGGAGATGTTTACGGAAACGACTCTCATCGTGGATCTTCTTTCACCTTCTCTACAAGTGCAACGCCTTCTATTCTCATCTCGCCGTCCGCCGATTTGCACATGTCGTAAATCGTCAGCGCAGCCACGGCTACGGCCGTCAACGCCTCCATTTCGATCCCGGTCCTGCCGGTGCAGACCGCCGTGCTCCGAATCTCTATCCCATCCTCCGCTATATCGAAGTCGACCGCGACCCGATCGATCGCGATGTTATGACAGAGAGGAATGAGATCCCAGGTCTTCTTGGCCGCCGAGATGCCGGCTATCCTGGCCGCGGCCAGAACGTCGCCCTTCTTGACGAGACGGCCGCGAATCAATTCGATGGTCTCGGGCCGCAGGATTATCTTCCCGCGGGCGGTGGCCGTTCTCTTAACTTCAGGCTTCGAAGAAATGTCGACCATCGATGCCGCGCCCTGTTCATCCACGTGCGACAGGTCCATTTATCAACCTCCAATCTGGCACATTGACCGGCTCCTGCAGCTCGAACCGCTCCTCGGCTTGCCGGCGATCGCCCTCAGAATGGAACCGCGGATATCGCTGAAGTCGACTCTGATTTCTTCCTCGGAAAAGAGGCAGGGCTTCAGAAATCCGTCGGCGGTCAGGCGCAGCCTGTTGCATTCGCGGCACCTCGGCGGCCGGTCGGTGCGGAAGCGCTCGCTCAGGTCCCGCCTGTCGTAGAGCGAGAAATGCATTATGGTCTGCAGGGCCAGTCCCCTTTCGTCGCAGAACCGGCGCATGGCTTCGACCTGAGAAGGAGTCGTATCCGCGAGGATTACCATGTTGATCTTCACCGGAACGAGGCCCGCGCGAAGCGCGGCTTCGATCCCGTTCAGGGTGCGCTGCAAATCGCCCCCCCGGGTGATGCGCCGGTACTCATCAGCATCCAGCGTGTCGAGGGATACGTTCACGCGGTCGAGACCGCCGGCTTTGAGCTGCGCCGCCTTTTCCCCCAGCAGCGTGCCGTTGGTCGTCATCGTGAGTTCCCGCAGGCCGTCGATGGAGGACAGCTTGCCGACGAGGGTCTCGATGTTGCGGCGGACAAGCGGCTCTCCGCCGGTCAGCCTGATCTTGCGGATCCCCATCAGCACGGCTTCTTTCGCGAATGCCTCGATCCGCTCGTACGACAGAATGTCCTCGTGGTCCTTCAGCGGCACGCCGCCTTCCGGCATGCAGTAGGTGCAGCGAAGATCGCAGCGATCGGTCACCGAAATTCGCAGGTAGGTGATCTCCCTGTCAAATGGGTCTAACATTGACGATGCCGCCTTTTTCGATTTGCGTTTCTCCCCTCGGAATGCGGATCAGCCCCTCAGCCTGTGTCAGCGCGTTGAGATGGGCGGAGCCGTGATACTCGACGGCCCTGACGCAATCGATCCCGACGCGCTCGACCGGCGCCCACTGGTCCCGGTCGCTCTTCCTGCGGCTGACGGTCTCCGCCAGTCGCAGCGGAGCGACGAAGGGCCGATAGTCGTGGCCCATCAGTTTGAGGAGAAACGGCTTTACGATGATTTCGAATATGACAAACGTCGAAACAGGGTTGCCGGGCAAGCCGAAGCAGAACAAGTTATCCCGCACACCAAAGACGGTCGGCATGCCGGGTTTCACGGCGATTTTGCTGAAGAGGAGTTCAAAACCGTTCTTTTCCAGGACTCCGGGCACCAGGTCGAACTTACCCATCGAGACCCCGCCGGAGAGCAGGACAACGTCGCTTCGCGCAATAGCCTCGCCGATCGTTCTGTCAAGGCCTTCTTCGGTATCGGGGGCAATGCCGAGGTAGAGCGGGACGGCGCCGGCCTTCAGAATCTGTTCCCGAAGCTGGTGTGCGTTACTGTTCCTGATCTGCGCCGGACCGGGGACTTGTTCCGGCTCCACCAGCTCGTCGCCCGTGGCCGTAACGGCCACCCGCGGCCTGACGGCGACCAGCGGAGACACCGCTCCCACCGTCGCAAGCACGGCCACGGCCTGGGGGGTAATCTTCTCGCCGCGCCGCAGCAGGACGTCTCCCTTGCGTATGTCTTCCGCGCGGCGGCAAATGTTGTCGCGCAGCTCGCCTCCGCTGAAGCGCACTTTCCCCTCCCCCGCCGGCTGCGTGAGCTCAACGGGGACCACGCAATCGGCGCCGGCAGGCAGTTCCGCGCCGGTCATGATCTGCGAGCATTCGCCCCGAGCCACGCGGCGCACCGGCCGGCGGCCCGCCCGGATCGTTTCAACGATTGTCAGGAGCCGCGCCAGGTCGGCGCGACGGCAGGCGTAACCGTCCATGGCGGACTTGTCGAAGGGCGGCATGTCGACGTCGGCGGATATGTCCTCCGCCAGGATGCGCCCGCCCGCCGCGTCAAGGTTCACGCGCTCCATTCCCAGAAAGCAGGCGCGCGCCTGCACCGTGCGCAGCGCTTCTTCAAATAATGTCAACCGTTGCGCCGACATAGGCGGCCAGATCCTCCCTTGTATTCAGATTGAGCACCTGTTGATCGTCTTCCAGATCCACGTAGCCGGTACGGCAGAGGTCGAAAAGCGGGCGGATTCTTCTTTCGCCGGACGCCAGCAGATGGTCCGCCTGTGCGGCAACGGATTTGCGGTAGACCGCGAACAGAGGTTCCGGGAGCCCGTCCGCCGAGCGCGGGACGACGATATCGCGGTCCCGCGCGAGGCCGAGCATGCGGTGAGCAAGCGATATGTCCAGCTCCGGCATATCGCACGCGACAACCAGGTTGAGATCTCGCGGCGACTCTTCCAGGCCCGTGGCGATACCCATCAGGGGGCCGCAGCCCTGAATCCTGTCGCGCACCACCCTCAGCCCGAGGAAAGAATATTTTTCCGCGGCGTCCGCTACGACCAGAACGTCCCGGAAATCGTTTCGCAGCTGCCCGCAGACCCGCTCGATCATGGTCTGCCCGCCGATGCGAAGCAGGCTCTTATCCTGTTTCATGCGACCGCTGCGGCCACCGGCCAAAACTATCGCCGCGGCGTCTTCCATGAGCGCCCACCGTCCCCCGCCGGGGCGAATCGTGTCGATGTCCAGGTCGAATCGCTCCCCGTCGGATGTGACAATGCGGTCGGCCCAACAGCGGACCGCGGCGGCCGACTGCTTGAAAGGCTGGTTTATCCGTCGCACCATGATGAACAAGCCGGGCTTGACGGCGTGACGCAGGCTGTTCGACTCGCAGACAAGCAGCGCTTCTCTGCCGGCAGTGTCGAGCAGTGCCCGCACGCCCTCTGCCATGCTGTCTTGCCTGACGCGCAACCAGAACACGCGTTCGGCCCCGGCGGCCAGCAGGCGGGATGTGTCTTTGCCCGAGTCGCAGGAGGTCTCTGCGGTGATCTCGTAGGGGCCCCGAAGCGAAGAACAGACCCCGCAGCCTCTCCCTCCGCGGGGACACGAGCCGTCGTTGCGCCTTATCACCGTGGCTTTTACCCCGATAAGTCCGGTCCGCGGAGCAAGATGTCCGATCAAGGCGGCGGCAAACTCGGTCTTGCCGGCGTCGCGGCCGGCCGAACCGATCAGAAGCATGTTCGGAAGACTCATCATAAGACAGGCGTCCCGGGTTTTCCACTTGCGGGAATGATACCGGTCCTGTACCGTCACCGCAAGGTCGATATGCTTCAAAGGCATAACGAGGCACGGCCTTTTCTCCCGGCGTCACATTCAAAAAGCAAAGGAAAGCCGCGTCATGAGGATCCGATCGAAAGTCTGGCTTGAGCAGAAGGGGGAACTGTGTTTCGGCGCCGGCAGGGCGCGCATCCTGCGCGCGGTCAAGGAGACCGGCTCGCTCAACAAAGCGGCTCAAGAGCTGGGAATGTCGTATCGGCATGCCTGGAGCTCGATTCGCGCAACGGAAGAAAGGCTGGGCCGGCCCCTGTTGATCCGGCAAAAGGGAGGCCGGCACGGCGGGGGCGCCAAGCTGACCGGCTTCGCCGGGAAACTGCTGCTGCGTTACGAGACACTTGAGAAGGATGTGAGGACATTCGTCAACGAAAGGTTCAGGGAAATCTTTGGCCGCAAATAGGAAAATGCTCTTGCGCAACGACGGCCTTTCCGCCAGATTACAGGAAATGCGATATGCGCGGTTCGCATATCGGTTTGTACCCGCTCCGCCTGACAACGCAGCAACAAGGAGGATGCCGTCGTGAAGAAGGCGTTTGTCTTTGCCGTGCTCGCTCTGTTTCTGGCCGCCGCGATCGGCGCTCGTGCCGAGGAAATCCTGCGATTGGCCACTACCACCAGCACGTACGAGACCGGACTGCTCGATCATATCTTCCCGCCTTTCGAGAAAAGGCACAAC
>Ga0180436_10002452_pt1 | contig 17601 bp, 13 predicted proteins | sample SS_ome_2_FD_132434 | JGI IMG/M metagenome (GOLD analysis project Ga0180436, IMG submission 132434) | Hypersaline lake sediment archaeal communities from the Salton Sea, California, USA - SS_3_S_2 metaG | ecosystem: Environmental > Aquatic > Non-marine Saline and Alkaline > Hypersaline >...
CCGGTCAGGACGATCGTGGGCCATGACCGCGTCCAGGCGGCCTGCACTGCCGCGACAACTTGGTCGGGGTTCTTCACTCGATTGCCTGGCGTTCCAGCGGGCGGATGAATGCCCGGCCGGTGTCGGTGTTCTTGGTGACCATCAGTGTGCGATCGATGTGCGGCTCCACACCGGTGTACTTGTCTTCGGGCGCGGCGACGACCAACTGGAAACCCAAGGCACGCCAGGCTTGGATGGCCCGTCCAGCGAACGCGGCGTCGCTTTTGATGAATCCCTCATCCATCAACACCGGAGCGAACGTCGGTCGCGCCCCCACATCACCTTTGAGTTGGTACAGCAACGCCGACCCCACGATGAAAGCCACCAACTCCTGGGTTTCCCCACCGGACTTGCTGGTCAACTGCTGGTGCACGAACTGCTCCACCCCATCGGTGTCGAGTTCGCGTGCGGTGATCTCCAAATGTCGACGCACATCGAGGTAGTAGTCCCGGCCCGCACCCACCCGCTGCCCAGGTTCGAGCAACTCCGGGGGAGCGATGTGGGACATGAAGTCCTTGATCTGCTCGTAGCGGATCTCTGCCTGCTCGGTGGTCAACGTCTGCGTCGCACCCGAGGACAACTCCCGCAGGCGCGCACGGAACTCCGTGAGTGGTTTGGATGACCGGTGCTCGGAGACCAACTTCAACCGGTGATGCCTCGCCCCGAACGGCAGACGCTCCAAGATCGCGTTGATCGGCTCCAGTCGCTCCTCGATAGCGGTCATCGCCGCGGAGTAGGCGTGGTTCAACGGCACCAAGTCAGTGCCGGTCCAGTTCACGATCCGATCCCGCCACTGGCGCTCCAGCCCCGGCAGACCCTCGTCGCGAATGTGATCCAAGATCTCCAAGTACTGCCCGTAGGACTCCACCCCCACGCCTCGATTGGGGTCCGGCCAGCGTCGCGAGAACGACTCGAAGGTGTGCTTGAGGTTGGTCGCTGCGGTGTCGCGTCGGCGGGTGGCCTCACCGATCCGTTCGGCTGCTGTGCGCCGCATCGTGGGCACCACCGAGTCGTGGAATGTTTCCACGCGGGTGCCTTCGACCATGCCTGCAGCGCGCGCCAGTGTCGTCAGGTAGTCATCTTGCGCTTCGCTGACCTCACGGGTCGCCAACGCCTGCGCCTGGGAGTAGCGGCGATCCAGATCCTCGAGCGCGACTTGCAGCACCGAGATCCGTTTCTGGGCGTCCCGGTGGGCTTGCTTGATCGCGCCACGTTCCTCGAGGGCCTGCTCGCGGGTGTCTTTGAGTGCGGCTTTACGGGTGCGCAGTTCAGCCAACACGTCGTTGCCCGCCAGTAGGCGCTCCACGTTCTCCTGGGTCGCTGCCATCTCGGTATCAAGTGAGGCAACGTCGATGTCCGGCCAGCGGGTCTCCAGCACTGCCTGCCACGCCGATGCGCGCATGGTCGCCTCTACTGCCTGCTGGTCGTGCTGCTGCTTAGTTTCGGTCAGTTCCGCAGAGCGTGTCTGCAAGTCCTTCAACTCGCTGGCGAGTTCGCGGATGCGTGTCTGGTTGGAGAACCCCAGGATCGGTCGCTGCCCGTGCCCACCGTGTGCGCCTCGACGCCCGTCGCGGGTCTGCCCACTTTCGGTGACCCGACGGCCCCCACCGGCCAAATCAGTGGGGGAGTCCACGCACAACGCGTCGATGTGGGGACTGGTCAGCTTCTCCCACACCGCCGCAGCGAACGGACCGTCCTTGACGACCACCTTGCCGGAGACCCAGTCCTCATCAACGGCCGGTGCCGTCCGGGGCCCGGTGGTGACACCTTCGAATCGCACTCGCCGCGGCACCCGTACCGAGTCGATGGCATCGGAGAAGTCATCGAGTCGAGAGTCGTCCACCAACGCGACCATTGCCACCGATCGCAGCACCAACTCAATAGCGGTGCGCCAGCGTTCCTGTTCGGGTTTGACATCGACCAACTCCGCCAGGAACGGCACGTCATCAGCGCGCAGCCCCGCGGCGGTCGCCAACTGCACCCGCGCATCGTGGTCGCGGGCAGCGATCAAGGAGTTACGTCCGCGCAGGGACTCGATCTCCGCGGTGATCTCCTGGGACGCTGAGCGCAGTTCATACAGCGACTGGCTGACCCCCTCGGCGGCCTCACGCGCAGCTTCTTCCTGAGCGCGGGCGTCGTCGATTTCGCCGGTGGCGCGTTGCGTTGCCTCAGTGAACGTCTCCTGTGTCCAGGTACGTCCCAACACGTTGGTGCGTGAGGTGAACGACTCCAGCCGGTAGGCGCGCTCACTTCGCTGGGTGGTCAGCAGTTGCAGGCGTGCTTGCAACTGCTCCACTGCGTCCCCGCCGCTGTTGGCGATAGCCACCTCGACTTCGGCCAGTTGCGTGTCCAGGTCCGCGATCGTGGAATCTAATCCAGCCACGGCGCCTTCGTGCTGGGCGACGACGGCTTCAACGTCGTCGAGTTCCTCGCTGGCCAGGTCCATCGCGGTGATCGTTTCCCACCGGCGGGCAGGGGAGTGCTCATCGGATGAGGTGACACCGACCTCATCGAGGATGTCGACTTCTTGCTGCCCAGACTCCCAGTTCTTGTAGTTGTCCTCAATGCTGGACAAGGCGGTCATCTGCTCTTGGGCATCTTTCATCTGCTGATGGGCGGACACCAAATCCCCGTAGTGCTCCAACGCGCGATCGGCGGCCTCGTACGTGGCGGGCTGCTCCAGCACCAAGTCCTTGAACAACTCATCAACACCACGGATCCGGTACCCACCTTGGATGCGCGCCAACAGCCGCAGCACGTTCTCCCCGCTGCCGGCATCACCGATACTCAACGCGCTGCAGAACTCCGCAGAGAACTGCGCATAGGTCTTGTAGATGCTGGCACCGGGCAGGACACGCCGGATCGCCTTGGTTTCCATCCGTTCCCTAGCGGCAGGCTCCAGGTCGCGAAGGTCCACATTCCCATCCAGTGCGCCCATCTTGTTGACGATGTCGCTGGCGGTTCGCGCGCTTGTGGGAACGAAGTAGGCCCGAAAGAGCGTGTAGCGCTTGCCGTTGCTGTGCTCAAAGGTCGCACTCAACGCACCCCAGGTGGCCGAGGAGTTTCCCCGCAGGTTCTTTTCCAGCATGGAGCCGTCGGAGGAGTCGGAGACCGACCCGGTCAGGCCCCGCAAGTACGTGACCAAGTTGCGTTGCTCTTTGCCGCGCGCCCGACCAGTGGCGATGTCGTTTGAGGCGCCGTTGAAGGGGACTGTTGGCGGCATGATCAACGCCAGCCACGCGTCCAGCAACGTGCTCTTACCCACCCCGCTGCCCCCGGAGATCAACGTGGCTCCCTCGTCGAAGTCAACGTGGTGGTAGCCATCCAGGCTTCCCCAGTTGACTGCCTGCATCGACACCAGGCGCCACTGGGGCGCATCGACCATGCCCAGGTCCATTGGTTCGGTCGCGGTCACTGCTCGTCCTCGTCTTCGCTGTCGTCATCGTCGCCGTCGGCGTCGTCGTGGCCGCTGCCGGTTTCTAGGCGCTCGAGCAGGTTTTCCAACGTGCGCACGTCCATCACCGTTTCGATCACGTTGGAGATCCGGTACCGCTGCTCGGATTCCACTTCCGACAAGAACGTCCACGCCTTCAACTGCTCGATGGCCTTTTGTGCCTTCTTGGTGTTGAACGCACGGTTCGCATCACTCTCGGGGCGGTGGTTTTCCACGAACTCCAGCAGATCGGCCTCATCAACGAACGCGGCCGACTGTCCTTGCCCCAACGCTTGCCGATGCAGGTCGCGAATGTGCACCAACAGCAGTGTCTGCTCGCGCGTGTAGGCCAACGTGCCTTGCAGTTGGGGGATAGGTCGATGGGTTGCCGGGTCATGGATTTGGTACGTGTACGCGACTTCCACCCGGCGATCGATCTCCAGGCCCAACATCAAATCGTGCAGGCGGCTGCGGATCTCCTCAGTGTGCGCCAGCAGCGTCGCCCACAACTCCGGATGGGAGTCCACGCTGATGTGCGTGAACTTGATCAACGACACCAGGCAGCGACGCTGCTCGTGATCCAGGGTGCCTTGATCGCCATCGAACAACCCCAAGGTGTAGTCCGCCTCGGGGAAGTCTGCCGTCGAGGGCTGCTCGTCGATCGGGGTGATGGCATCCACATCTAGCTCGCTCATGCCTCGTCCCCAAGTTCCTCGTCATCGCGGAACAGCACCCGCGGGACGGTGAAACGCACACGTTGTCCGTCGGGCCGTCGCGCCTCGATTACTTCAGTGCCCAGGTCCTCTTCCCACCCGACCCCATCACTGGACAAGTGCAATAAGCCAATGAAGTCAACCGGGCGGCGCAGATCATCGCCCAAGTCCGTGAACACCTGCGCGGCGCTGGCAGCAGGGTGCTCATCGACGGCCTGCTGCAGTGCGACGTACTGCGGGCCGCCACGCAACCGCAACTCCGCTTCGCTGAGCACTTCAGCGAACTCTTCGGAACGCTCATCTAGGGGCGGGATTTCGAAGGAGTCGTCGTCCAGGGTGAACTCGGTACGCAACTGGCCCACGTCCTTGCGGGTCACCGGCCCAGGCATCGACTCGATCAGGACCTTGGTGCGCGGCCGGGTCCGCGTCATCCATTCACGCATCTCCCCGTCCAACGCCCGCAGCACCCGCTCAAGTTCGCGATCGCGGATCAGATCGCGGCCACGCAGGTAGTTACTGGTCGCCGTACTGATGCGGTGCCGCTGCGTGAGCACCTGTGTCATGCCTTGCTGGATGGACACCAACAAGCGACGCACCTGCTCTTGCTCACTTGGCAGCAGTGTTTGGAATACCGGGTGGTCACGCAACACCTCAATGTCGTGGCGCACCCGAGCCAGCACCGACTCGTCTTGCAGCAACTCCAACGCGCCCGTGAAAGCGCGACCTTCGGGGGTTTCGTTCATCACAGAGTCTTCTCGCTGCAAGTAGTGCTCCAGGACTTCGGCGGCGTGCCGGCTTTCTTGATGGAAGTCAGCCAGCAGCTCGCGGTGAAACGTCGCGAACGTCTCGGACACGCGGCGGAAATCTCCCGGCAGTTGATCGAGCAGATTCGTCAAACTCTCTAAGCCTTGAATGATGGCGTCTTGGCTGGCAACGGCCACCTCACCGCCGGCTGCCAGCCGGTTGCGTTCGGCTTCTAGTTCCACGATCTGCTGACTCAACCGGGAGATCTGCTGTTCACGGTCGGGGTTGGCTTCAGCGGCCGTGCGTGCCAACGCATCCACAATGGTGCCCAACCGGGACCGAGAAATCAGTGCCCGTTCTTCCACCAGGCTCTCGGTCACCCGCAACGCCTCAGCTGCCGCAGCCGTCAAGTGATACTCCTCATCACCATCATCGGTGCTTTCTCGACGCAGCAGCCCTGCTCGCATCCAGTCCACAGCAGCATCACGCCCACCGATGGGTTCGCCGTTGCGTACCGGCACATCCACCCCGGCGGCGGCCAACTGGGCGATCTCATCGCGCACCCGCACATGCAGCACCGCCGCGCGCACCGGCTGGCCGTTCTCCCCAAACAAGGTGCGCAGCACCGCGCAGGTCACCGCGGCGTGACTGGAACGAAACAACCGCAACGTGGGGCGCTCGAAGGCTGTTTGCAAACGGGCGTGCTGTTCCACGGCTGAAGCCATCACCAACACCCCGTTCCTTCCTGACCCCGTCAGCATGCACCCCCGGTCTGACATGCCACGCACTCACGCCCAGGAACCCCGGGGGAGTGACTGTCAGTGTCGCAAGATTTCCGATTCGCTGACGGCTCCCTGTCCACGCTGATCATCGGGGGAGTGGCGGCGGACATTCGCCCCCGGGAACCACTGTTCGTAGGTCAACCCGTTCTCCCGAGTGAAGCGCACCAGGCCCGACCAGTGCGCGGCGTCCTTGTCCACCCACCGCCAGTGCAGCAGCCGGCCAGGAACCCAACAGCCGGTATCACCGGCCGCCAGCGAGGGGAGACCGGGCGCGGTCTCCGACAGTCGGGGAGTCAGCACCTCAACGAACACCCGGCCAGTGTGCCGGCGAACCCTGACGGCCCCACACCAAGAACCCCACCCCTTCGGGGGAAGAAGGGGTGGGGTTCGACTGGAGTCGGGGTGACTAGGGCCAGCTAGTCGTCGTCCCCACTTGCCGCGGCCTCGGTTGCAGCCGTATGGCGGCGGAAGAATGCCGTGGATTCCGACGACCACAGCGCCCAAATGATCGCCGCCGAGGCCACCACGTAGATCACTTCGATCCACAGCAGGTGGGTGGTGCCCACCAGGCGACCCAGCGCAGCAACTAGCGCGACACCGAACAGCACGCTCACAGCGATCCTGGCCCACTCCCGGCCGGTCAGGACCAAGTACCCCAAGATCGCACCCAGCACGCCGGTGATCAGTGCGTACGTGGCCGTGGCGTACAGCCCGTGAGCCAGCAATTCGGCCTCGAGTGTCGAGGTCGAGGTTTGATCGATCACGATGTTGATGTTGTTGATCAGGTTGCCGTTGAGCAGTTCGTGGGCTTCCACCAGCGTCAACGCAGCCAGACCAATCGAGTACAAGCTGCCGATGAAGATCAGCGACACCGCACCGACGATGGTTGCCGGGACGTCCTTGGCGTTCGCCCCCTTCAACTTCCCGTGATCGTTGACAATGTCAACTTTCGCGCCCATATGTGCTTCCCTTCAGCGACGAGTCTGGGGACGTGGCCACGTGTGCGGTCCCCGCTTTCGGCCAAGATACCGGGATTTTCTGCCCCGTGATCGCTCCCTGTCCACGGCTCCTGCCGCAGGTGCCCCACGAGGGGATATCGGGCCGCGACCTGGCCACCAGTCGCTCACGGGTCGCTCGTCCACAGGTAGTCGGTTTCGTTGTGTGGCCGCTGGTGCACCTTGATCACTGTTCAGGAACCGCAGGTGGCGTTGTTGTCGCTGCGGTGTACGTCGCGTCTGTGATCCGATGGAATAACAACGCATACGTCTCATCTGGGCGGCCCGTAGTCTGCGGTGCGGCGGACCCAAAACCGGTCCTTCTCTCCCCTCATTACCGCGACCCGATAATTGACCTTATGTCCGTAAGGACCTTCGGGCCACGAGAAAAAGTCCCGAAATCCGTTGATTTCATTGGGTTTTCTGACCCAACCCCCTACTGCCTACAAGCCTACCGCATCGACCCCGAAAGTGGCCTGCGCTCGGGTGAAGCCCTCGAACTCAAGTTGGTCAATCAGGCCGCTTCGCGAAAAGGCCTGGTAGTTCAAGTACTCCGCGGCTTTCAGAGCTGCCTGCTCTTTCCAGTCCACGGTGATGTTGTCCACCGCATACTGGGCATCCGCAGTGGAGAACCCTTCGAACTCCAGCTGCTCGATGAGTCCTTGCTTGCTGAACGATGTGTAGTCCAGGTAGTTCAATGCCATGGCGACCGCGTTGCTTTGCGCCAGTGTCTCGGAGTTGGTTTCCTCGGCGACCGGCTCGGGTGTCTCCTCGGGTGTCTCCTCGGTGGTCTCTGGTTCGGGTTCGGGCTCGGGCGTAGGAACCTCGGGGGTGGATTCAGCAGCGCTGGGAGCATCCGGGGTCTCCTGACTCCCCTGGGTTTCCTGGGGCTCGTCCTCAACGATCTCTTCGACAACGTCCTCACTCGTCGTGGTTGTAGTCGTGTCCCCACCACTGACCGCAAACCCGATCACTCCGAGCACCAGCCACGCGGCGCCGATGATGATGGCCGCAGTTGCCTGACCGACACCCTTGCCGACCTCTTTGGCTTTCCCCCGACCAACGAAACCCAAGACGATGCCGATGATCGCGGTGATGCCGCAAAATCCCAGGATGGACAACACCAACGCCCACACCACCATCGGTGGCGTCTTCGCTGCCGGCGGTGGCATGTTCGGTGGTGGCGCAGATTCGTGGACAGTCATGATTCCCCCCAATTAGATAAACAGAACAATCAACAGCAAGAAGGCCAAGCCCACGACGATCCAGATGAGATTGACCCCGAGTCGGGAGATCTGACGACCGGCTTGTTGCAGCCCACTGCCCGCAGGCGCGTTGGGCTGAATCCACGATGTCCAGGCCTGTCCGTCCCAGTAGCGCTGCGTATCGCGCTGCTGCGGATCTGGATACCAACCTGGCGGAATAACAGCCACAATCCCCCGTCCCCCGACTCAGGTTCCACGCTAACACCACCGCGCGCATCACACGGCCGGATCCCAAACACCATCTCCGCCGGTGACCGATCAATCCCTGAAATGCTGGTGCGCCCGACGGAAAACTAGAGAACGGGGGTTCTTAGAGCCGCCGGGCGCGGAATCAGCCTAGGGGTCACAACGCTCACCGGGGAAGAGAATCCTCAAAATTCAGGGGGTCGCCCGGCCGATCGGCTAGCTAGCGTTAAATCGGACAGGAATCCCGGCCGGCTCTCCCCCGATCCCCGCCGGGATTCCTGCTTCCCGGGACCCCCGGCAGGCAGCCCCTCTGACTGACACGGCACCGGAAAAAATATTCCCAAAGAGGTGCCGGCGGGGAGCGTCGGTCACGTCTTGCAGCGCGAGATACCCCCACGCGTGAGAGCAACACCACGGGCGGCGCTGCGGCGTCGCGGACGGCGCAGCGAGTCTGGCATCGAGGCGATCTGGACGGTGCTGTTCGTTATCCCCTTCATGTTCATCTTGGTCTTCGCCACCATCGACTTTGGGGTGATGTTCGCGGCCCGCTCATCGGTCAACGGCGTGTTGACCGATGCGGTGCGCCAGGTCTCCGCCTACGGCGGCGACGGGCCCTTCTCCTACCAGCCACCGCCCTACACGTCGTTCTCCTCGCAAGCCAGCGCACGACTTAACAGCAACGGCAACGGTGGAACGGGGTGCTTGTACGGGCCATGCGAATCCGGCCATCCCCCCATTCAGGTGCGCTGTGGTCGCTACAGCGACTCCGGCCAATGGATCGGCGGTAACGCCCGCTATCTCGGGGACACCGTCGGCTGCGAGATCGTCGGCGAGTACCCCTTCAAGGGCGTCACCGGGGGTCTACTGGATACCCCGCTGGCGGCCGGGTTCGGCGGCATCGTGGGGCCCTTCGACGCGAAGGTGCTCGGCAAGTCCGAAACCGGTGACAATCCGAGCGTGGACTGACGTATGCGTACCCGCCGACTCATCAGCGCTCGCCCACGTCGCGACGAAACTGGTGCCTCACTGATCGTGGCGCTGGTGCTCACGGCTGTGATTTTCACGGCCTTCGGGTTCGCGTTCGACATCATGCGTGGAGCCTGGGTGCGGGGGGATCTGCAAGCGGCCCTGGATCGAGCCACCACCGCAGCAGCGGCCCAAGTGATCGAACGACCCGACGGGACTGCCGATATCGACCCGTCCAAAGCCCTGGCCACTGCCCGCGAAACCTACGCCCTTGGACGCGGTCAAGTTGGCGGTATGCGGTGCCTGGTTCCTGGCGGCGCGTGCTGGTTTGAGGAGTCCTTCGATGTGGAAGGTGATGTCGTGACGTACCGCGTGATCGATTCCTCTCGGCACCTGTTCGGCGGATTTTGGGCTGGCACCGGCTACCAGGACTTCGAACTCAGTTCGACCGCTGTGCTCCGCAACGTCGACCAGGAGCGTTTTTCCTAGTTCCCTGTCCACCAAGAATCCCGCACTAATGGACCACACTGGACCCACGCCCAGAAAGCAGGAAGGCAGCGCACATGAACAGCCCCTTCGGTAACAGCTCCGACAACCCCGAACTCGGCGACAACCTGCCCGGCACCGCCGAGGACCCCTTCGCCGATGGTTGGGGTGCCGCCCCACCCCCGGGCAGCCCGTTCGGGACTACTCCTGAGCACTCCGCGCCAGCCCAGCCCGCCCCGGCCGCTCCCCCAGCCCCTGCGCCCAGTGAGCAGTCAGTGCCGGTGGCCACCGAAGAAGTCTTGGAAATGGCCATGAGTGAGGGTGACGTTGAGTCGGTTCCGGTGACCACCGTCAATGCGGTGGAGTTCACCCCCGAAGTCCTCGCGTCCGCCGACGCACTCCTAGCGCGCCTGAACGACGACGACGCCACCGAAGTCCTCATGAACGGCCCCGCCGAAACGCTGGTCAAGATCCGCGGCCAGCGTTACCACGTTCAAGAGATCAACTTCCCCGACGCCGCGACCTACCACCAAGTCATCAACGAAATCCTGCTGCCGTTCGTGGACACCAAAGACCGCATTGATGGTGAACACTCACTGATCGAAGGTCAGCTGGAGTTACCCAGCGATGACCCCGCCTACCCGCCGGTATTGGCGCGCACCCACATCCTCGCGCCGCCGCTGGTGCCGTTCGCCAAGGTCACCATCGCCAAGAAGGCCCGCTACGACATCGATATCAACGGCATCACTGCCACCGGATCCATCTCCCCCGCGATGGCGGACTTCTTAAAGGCGGCAGCGGCAACGCGTCTGACGGTGGTCCTTGCTGGTGTGACCGGCTCAGGCAAGACCACCTTGCTGCAAGCGATGACACACCACATCGACAGAGACGAACGCATCATCGTGGTCGAGGACACCCCCGAACTGCGGCTACCGATCGCCGACGTGGTGTACCTCAACTCCACCCAGGTCCACCCGGGCGAGAACCGCGACAGCGCGGTGTCCGTGGAGTTCTTGGTCAAGCAAGCCCAGCGGATGCGTATGGATCGCGTGATCGTCGGTGAGGTTCGCGACGGTGCTGCCTACGAATTCCTACTGGCCGCTAACTCCGGCGCCGAGGGCTCGATGACCAGCGTGCACGCCGATAGCCCCCGTCGAGCGTTGGACAAGTTGTTGGCTCTGGCCTCGCGCGCCGGCGGCACCACGAGTGAACTCACGATCCGTCGTGAAATCGCCGCGACAGTGGACCTGCTGGTGCAAACCTCGCTGGTCGACGGGCGGTACGTGGTTTCGGCGATCGAGGAAATCGCACCCAACTTGAACTCCCAAGGCATGTTCACCACGCAGACACTGTTCCGCTTCGACAAAGCCCGCGGTGTTCACGTCGTGGAGAACGCACCCTCAGATGACTTGCGCGCGTTAATGCAATCCCGCGGCGCCACGATGAATCCGGCGTGGTTCCCCGGCGGGCTTCCTGCGTAGTCACGTTCAACACATCTGACGACTCGGTAGCTCGTGCTCGAAAGGGGGTGAATAAGCGTGTTGGACGACAGTGACGTCAGCGAACTCGTCGGTGACGTCGACGACCTCGACGCACCTGTCAGCGACGACGCAGACGACGGCGAGGATCTGGAAGCGGTGGTGCGCGAGGAGCGCAGCGCGGCCACGTACGCCTACCGATCACCCCTGCTGTCCCGGGTTCCCACATCCGGGCCGATCACGATGGACCAGCTGCGCGCTGACGTTCCCCTCTACCAGGCAGGGCATGAAGCCAAGGCCGCACTCGAGGACCCCGAGTTGCGTCACACCGCGAAACAGCGGGCCGCGTTAGAAGAAGCCGTGCGGGTGGGCCGCGACGCCCAAGAACGCCTCACAATCGCCGGAATCCCGCTGGTGAAGTCCCTGGCGATGCGTGAGCACCGCCGCCGCCAAGGCTGGAAGTCTCAGTACTCCTTTGAGGACTTGTTCCAGTCGGCGATGACCGGGTACTTGCGTGGCCTACTGAAGTACGACGTGTCCCGCGACTACAAATCCCCCACCAACTACGTCGGCCAGTGGGCGATCACCGCGATGCGTCGGGACTCCGAGCCGATGGACAACGACTTTGAGATCGCCCACGAAACCGTGGAAACCTACCGACGCATCCGCGCCCTACGTGGCCGGTTGACCGTCGAACTGGGTCGCCCCCCGACCGATGAAGAGATGATCGACGCATCCACCGAGGCTGTTCCCGGTGGGTTGCATATGGGGCGCGTTTCCCGGCAAGGTCGGCACGCTGCGCTCAGCCAGGAAATCTTGGATCAAGAGCGCATGTACCAGCATCGCGTGGGCATCACCGGTCGCCAAGAAAACGACGACACTGACAACGAGGAATCCGACGCACAAAAGTCCTCATTCGAAGCTGCGACACCCATCGCTGGAGCGCACCTACCCACACCCGACGACGTCGTGGATGAGCACACGCGAACCGGCACGGCCCGACTGTTGACCGCGACGATGGATGCGCTCAACATGGGTGTTGATCAGCGAGAGATCATCGCCCGCCGTTTCGCGTTGGAACCGTTCACCGCCGAGCACTCCTACCGGGACTGCGGCAAAGCCATGAACGTGAACATGAACGCCGTGCAACTCGTCGTGGAGACGTTCCAGGCGCAAATGTCCCAACCGCAAGGTGTCTTTCACTACCAACTGTCGCTAGTGGACCGCGACGATGTTGTCGAGATGGGCATGGCGTGGGCGTTGGACCTGCTGGGTGATTTCGTCGGCCCCGTGGTGTACCCCACGAACCCCGCGGTACTCACCGAACCGCTACCGCGCAAAAAGTCCGCTCCCCTACCCCCACGCGCGGCTATGGCCGAAGGAATCCAAGCGGTCTACGAGTGCACGTTCCACAAGACGATGTTCATCGCCTGGTACGTCGAAATGGCGCACGTTCCCCAAACGCGCGCCTGCCCGCGGTGCGGCAACGCCAGCACCTTCCAGCAGGTGCGCGAGTCCTAGCCGCGTGATGTCTGCGCGCCGGGGCGCGACGCTCAGCCCGCTCTCGCTTAGGAGACCAGGTTCGCAAGGAACGCGATCAGCAAGATTCCCCCGCCCAGCATGCCCAGCATGCTCAGCGCCTTGGGCCGCACATTCATCCGGAACGGAACCCCGAAGAACTCCTTGTCGACGACGGTGCGTTCCTCACCGATGTCTTTGCCCGGTAACCGAAACCGGCGCCGGGTCTCCTCGTCGGTGGGTTCGTCGTCTAGATAGTCCCCATCACGCGGCGCGATGCCAAAGGCTTTGTGCTGGGCGTCCAGCACAACATCGGTGATCTCGTTCAACGATTGCATGGTGGACGGGTCAACCGGCAGGCTCAACAGCAACTCCCCGCTAGATCCGGTGAACTGCAGTTCCCCACGAAACGGCGCGTCAGGGTCCCATCCGGTCACCCGCCACGAAATGTTCTGATAGCTCGCATCCGCCGGTTCCTCTATGGGTTCAGGGACAGGGCTGTCCATGCGTGGCGGTGCCTCGAGGTGCCCGACCGGGCTGGGAAACCCGCCAAGGCCGGGGGTGACAGGGGTGGTGGGCAAGGGCCGATCCGGTAGCGGATTCGTCATAGCGAGAACTCCAGGTCAACAGCGGCTGTCTTACCTAGGGGCCTATCCGGTCCTTTTTGGTCGCTGGGGCCGCGGCCGGGGCTTGACCTGCGTGAGCATGGTCTTTTGGCCCGGTTTCGCCCGCGTCACCGCCCCCCGCGTCGACGCCGATCGGCCCGAAGACGCCGATCGCGGCCGGGTGCTCCCGCCCTCAACGTGGGGCGCGGGGACGTCTCGAGGGTCAGGCATCCCCCCTGTCAGCCGGGTCAGCGCCGTGGTGACCGCAGTGCGATCCCGGTACACGTTCACTGGCGGCAGCGTTTGACGCAACGTGGTGCCGTAACGCTTGGAAATCAGGCGAGGATCCAAAACAGCAATGACGCCCTTGTCGTTGGCGGTGCGGATCAACCGGCCGGCGCCTTGCGCCAGCATCAACGCTGCGTGGGTCACGGCCACCGCCATGAACCCTGAACCACCAGCGGCATCGACCGCTTCGCTGCGTGCGGCGGACAACGGGTCATCGGCGTGCGGGAACGGAATCTTGTCGATGATCACCTGGGAGCACGACACTCCCGTGGCGTTCACTCCCGCGAAGTGCCCCATCGTCGCGCACAGCACGGATGTTTCATCGTTGATGAACGCGTCGGTTAACTGTCCGGCTGTGGCTTCCCCGTGGGCGTACACATTCACTGGCACCTGCTCGCGGAGATGTTCGGCGATACGGCGGGCTCCGGCCGTGGTCGTCGACAGCACCAATGTCCGTCCGCCAGCTGCCTGCACCAACGCGGTGACCTCATCGAGCACCGCCGCTGAATGTTCGGTGCGCGAGGCACCGACGGGTTCTGGAAATGGCGCGTCGGGGACGTACAGCATGGCGCTGGATGCCCAGTCGTAGGGCGTGCCTACATCGGCGGTGCGGTACGGGCGCACGGCGACTTCCTCACCGTGGGTCGTGGTTGACAGCGGTAGACCCAACACTTCCACGATCCGATCGAAGGACCCACCGACGGTGCAGGTCGCTGATGTGGCGATCAAGGTCCGGTTGCCTAGGCGCGACATCAGCATCGGCCCCACGTTCAATGGCGCGGCCTTGATGATGGCGTTCCCCCACGGACCCATTTGGATCCACCGAACGTAGGTGCCGTCATCGTTTAATGCGGTGGACATCGCATCGAGGTGATCGGTCAGTGTTTGCAGGACACCGCGAGCACGCCCAACGTCGCTGCCGCTTCCGCTCTCGGCCTCTTTGGCGGCAATGCCGTACAGGCGCAGGCCCTTGGTGTGAATCCCTTGGATCAACAGCGCATCGGCGGTCGGTAACTCAGGCAATCGGCCGGGTTCGAGGGCATCGAAGCGATCCGATAGTTCGGTCAGGTCGGCCAGCAATGAATCGACGACATCGCGGCCGTCATCGGTGTGCCGCACCAACCGGGCCACCGATCGCAGGTCCTTGGACAAGGCCACCGGGTCCACTACGGCACCCCACGCATCGGAGAGCACCCGTTCGAACTCGTGAACCTCATCCACGACGATTGCCTGTGCCTCACCGAACAAGGAATCACCGTTAGCCATGTCTGCGGCCAACAGCGCGTGGTTGGTGATGGCGATGTCCGCTTCGCGGGCGTCGTTGCGTGCCTTCTCGCTAAAACAGTCCTCAGCGAACGCGCAGTTGGCGGCACCCACACACTGCGCGGGACTGACCGAGATTTGGTTCCACGCCCACGATCCGGTGGCCGGACCATCGGACCGGTCCCCGGTGGTGGTGTTTTGCACCCACTCCAACAGTTCCCGGTACTCGGCTAGATCGCCCTGCGATGGGCCGTGCTCGCGCTCGGCAGTGATGTTCCCGCCGAACAGATCGGCATCTGCATCATCCTCACCGCTGTCGCCGGCATCATCGGTATCACCTGCGGCCTCGTTGATTTTGTTCAAGCAGGCGTAGTTGGAGCGACCTTTGACCATCGCGGTAGTGATCGAGCGGTTGCGTGAGCGCATGAAGGACTCCACCAGCGGGACGTCTTGCTCAGCTAGCTGCTCCCCCAACGCCTTGGTCGCGGTGGAGATCACCACCTTCTTGTTCGCTGCGACGGCACCCACGAGGTAGGCGAAGGTTTTCCCGGTGCCTGTTCCGGCCTGGACGACCAGGTTCACGTCCTCGTCGAGGGCGCGGGCCACCTCACCGACCATGACCTGCTGCTGAGGCCGATGCTCAGCCCCGGGGCGTGAGCCCACGAACTCCGCAAGCATGCTCACAGCCGTGTCGGGCAGATCAGGTGTGCTCATCGGGAAACCGGCTCCTTGATGGTGGGTGGCGCTGACACGAGAAGGTATCTGCTCAGCGAAACAGTGGACGTCGGCCATCGGGGGCTCCATTTGTGCCTTTCGAGGGGTGTCCAATTGCAGATGCGAATGCGAATCCCGCTGCGTGTCCTGCGGGCATCACTCGTGAGGGAGAAATTCGCATCTGCAATTGGAATCAACCTGTCGCCCCACCTATTCGGGTGCGCCGTCAGGTGCCTGGTGCGCCCCTGGCCAGATCGGCGAAAACTTCCCGCACTCCGCGGCTACCTCGGGCGACAGGGGTTCTGAAAGCAGGCAGATACCCACCAGGGAAGGCAACACACAGGCTCACGAAGGGACAGCAGCATGGATATGTCGACGCTGCTCAGCAACGACCCCGCCGATCGGCTCACTGTGCTGTTGGGGCTCGTGGTCGTCATGTTCGCCCTCGCCGGTGTGTCAATTGTGGTGGCGCGGCTCGTCATTCGACGCCGCGAACGCACGTCCATCGACGTGGGGCACGATCACACGTGGTCCGCGGATTGGGCTGCCGATCTGCGCGCCAGTGAGAACACTGAGCACCGCGTCTTGGGCGATGCTCGCATCCGCCCTGTCCCTGAACCGGCTGAGCCGCAACCCGCCAGCCACTCCCCTGTCCCCACCGGTGATGCGGTCGCACCAGCCGAGGCGCCGCGCACCACCGCCGAAGCGCTCCTTCGACGGCTGCATTCCCGTGACAACTCCTCAGACCCCGTTGAGGCCGCCGAAGCGGGCGACCCGGCCGGGCCCACCGCCCAGGCGGTCGATGCGGAAGTAGCCGCTGCACCACTACAACCACAGAGCCCCTTCACGGCAGAGGCGTGGGAGACCCCCATTGGTGACGGGGATGAGTCTGCTGATGAGGAATGGCTCGCCGAGGTGCTGGGCAAACCCGCACGCCGGTGAGTACTAAGTCCGCGCGATACGGCTGCGGACAGCAGCAGGCAGGTATCTGGCTGCACGCGGATTCATCGGATCACCCACACCCAGCTCTCGTAGCAGTCCGGTGATCTTGCCGTAGGTGGCGGACTCCACCATCGGGCGCAGCGTGTAGCACTCTGAGATCGTCTCGGTCAGGACACCAGCCCAATCATCGAGTGCGGCGTTGGTTGTCTCCGCGTCGGCAGGCAGCGCCGTGGCCTCGTATTCGGATGTGTCGGCGCGGTCGAACAGGTCGCTGTAGGAGTGCTCCATTAGTTCTCGGCGCACCGCCAAGGGCATGGCATGAGGCTGCATGGTGGTCAAAGGTTCGACTATCTCGCCGAGGTGGTGGCGAACCCATAGTGACTCTTCCACGGTGCACGCGAAAGCGTCCGTGATCGTGTACGCCAGCACGGTGCGAAACGCGCGTGCGATCAGCGCCGGATCGGTGGGGGCTTGCGTTGAGGCGCGCATGTTTGCCTCTCGGGCAGCGCCGCCTTTACTCATGAGGACCATTGTGTCCCTTTCTGTTGTGGACAGGTAGCAGGGCGCACGATCAGGTGCTGCGGACCGTGTTCGCCGGGAGAGTGAGTTGCTGCTCGGCTCCGAGGCCGGGGACCCGCACGTCCACGACCGGTTCGCCGTCCGCATCGAGGTAGGTGCTGCTGGCGGTGACCCCCACGAACATGCCCGCGCTGGTGGTGACCGTGACGATGGCGTTCGCCTGTAGGGGTTGCTCGAGGGGATCGATGTGGGGGTCTGCGCTGACGTGTACCGGCTCCTGGTCGCACAGGCGTTGCCCATCGGCGTCGATCGCCCACGCGTGCAGCACCGTTGAGGACACGCGATGTCCACTGCCGGTGGAGCGTGGTGATGTCAGGTTCCCCACTGTTTCTCGTAGCCCCGCCAGGTCGCTGGCGTTCCACAACTGTGGCAGTTCAGTGAACTCGGCGGAGAGTTGTTGCGCTGTTCGCACGTACACCTGACCGCGGACAACACCAGCGTCGTCGCGTAGTTCCACTGCACTGATCGGTGCTGCGATGTCGGCGCCGTGGATCACCAGCACCGCGGTGACGGTGATGCCGGCGTCCCGTTGTCCTAGCGATCGACGCACCAGCGCGGCGAGTTCACTGGCGGCCGCTGCATCCAAGCCCACGGGCCGTGACCCG
>Ga0180436_10002454_pt1 | contig 17595 bp, 13 predicted proteins | sample SS_ome_2_FD_132434 | JGI IMG/M metagenome (GOLD analysis project Ga0180436, IMG submission 132434) | Hypersaline lake sediment archaeal communities from the Salton Sea, California, USA - SS_3_S_2 metaG | ecosystem: Environmental > Aquatic > Non-marine Saline and Alkaline > Hypersaline >...
CGTGATCTCTCTGAAAGGCCTGGAAGAAGCAGACGACCGCTTCGTCCTGCCTGAAGTGCATCCGGAGCTCGCACCGCTCGTCTCCGTCATCCCGCTGCAGCTGATCTCATACTACGCAGCGCTACACCGCGGCTGTGACGTTGATAAGCCAAGAAACCTGGCGAAGAGTGTGACGGTGGAGTAAGGCGACGTTTGAGATAAAATAAATTCTGTCTTCAAATAAAAATTCCTAGTCTTAGATAAAATTAAGGGTTCTTATATATAAATAACGTTCCAATTCCGAAGGTTTTTCCGGTACTTTTCCCGGTGGACCTTCGGTTTTTTTATGAAAAATTCAGTGGAGTCCAATAATCCAATCCCATTTTCAATAAAAATTCGATCCAAATCCGATCGTTTATTTATCAGTTGCTTTCCTCTATCAGTTTCGGTGATTTTCAAATTATAATTGAAATAATAGCGGTTAATGTAATTGATACAAAAGACGCACCATAGGGTGTGTCTTTTTATTACTGATATTGTCGATAGACAAAAATAGGTGATTGGTTCAAAATATTAATATAATATTAAATTATTTCTGAGAAATTAGGGGGAGAATCAATGTGGGCAGATAATGCTTCGAGGGTAGATATGCTCTCTTATGAACCGTATGCCGAGTTACTGTATGATATATCAATGACTGAGAGAGTCAACCCTTTAACTGTGGGGTTACTAGGAAATTGGGGAAGTGGGAAATCTACAGTCTTAAATCTTATAGAGGAGAAGATTAAGAAGGAACAGAATTCCAATGTGGTTACAGTTTTTATAAATGCCTGGATGTTTGAAGGGTATGATGATGCAAAAACAGCTCTAATGGAAGTGATTTTAAGAACATTAGAGGAAAATGAAACAATAATGCAACAAGTTGGAGGGGCACTTAAAAGTCTTAGAGAAAAAGTTGATTGGTTTAGGTTAGGCGGCTATGCGATAAAAAAAGGAGTTCCTTATATGCTAAATGCTACTCTTGGAAATCCCTTCCCGATGATAGTTGATGGAATCAAAGCATTGGTTCCAAAGGAAGAAAAGCAAGCAGAGGAATTAATTACAGAGCTTATGAAAACAAAGGAATTTATAAAGGATCAACCTCAGGATAATGTAGTCCAGAATATCAGGGTATTCAGGAAAGAATTCGAGCAAATGATGAGTGATTCAAAACTGGATAATCTTATTATTATAATTGATGACTTGGATAGATGCAGCCCGGAACGTATTATTGAAACTCTTGAAGCGATAAGGTTATTTCTTGCTGTTAAAAAAACAACTTTCATTATAGCTATTGATGAGGATGTTGTGAGCTATGCCGTTCAAAGTAAATATCCCAAAATTGATGATGCAACTCTGAATATTTCTAAAGATTACATTGAAAAAATAATCCAGATGCCTATTAGAATTCCAGAACTATCTGATAATGATGTGAAAAACTATTTAAAACTTTTAATCTGTGAAATTTTCTTAAAAGAAGATCATTTAACAAGGCTGCTACTAGGATTAAAGGAGCGAAAAGTCTTTGTTAAAGGTGAAATTATAAGTCAAGATGAAATTTTAGCAATTCTAAAACTGGAAGAATATCCGGAGGAACAGGTGTTTAGGACAGGTTCTTCAAAAGAAGATTTCGAATTGCAGTTAGATGTATTTAGTAAGGTGGCAGAAATAATTGCTTCTACATTAAAAGGAAATCCTCGTCAAGCAAAAAGATTTTTAAATACATTTTATATTAGAAAAAGGCTCTCAGAACTCCAAGGTTTACAACTTGATTTAAGTATCCTTGCGAAGTTAATGGTTCTTGAATACACACATGTTGATTTGTTTAGAGAACTTTACGTTTGGCATGTGAAGAATGAAGGGTATGCCCGAGAGTTGGAGGATTTGATTAATTTTTCTCTTGAAGACACTACTGAGTCTGACCAATTAAAGCAGAAGTATAGCAGTACCTGGTTCAAGCCGATAATTCAGCAATGGCTCAAGGTAGAGCCTGTTTATATTCATGAAGAAGATTTAAGGCAGTATTTCTATCTAGCAAAAGAGGCAATTAAGGAAAAAAATATATCTATGTTGAATTTAACTGCTGAAGAAAGAAAGTGGGTTAATGATATCTGTGCTGAGGGGCTCAATGAGGCATTAAGGAAACAGAAAATCGAGGATCTTTCCAAGTCTGGGAATATTGATCATTCAAGAGTAATTAAAGGCATTATTTCTAAATACCATTCAGATAGAGAAGCTAATGCAAAAGTCTTAATAGGTATTTATGATCAGTTTTCAAATTTTAGAGGTGAAATCCTTAAAGAGATTAAAAAACTACGCAAAGAAGATTTCAGTCCACCTATAGTTAAGAACTTTAACATAATCAAGGGGAACAATAATCAAGATTACGAAGAGTTAAAAAAATACTTTATTGATGAAGGAAAAGTAGATAGAGCATTTTGGGAAAGAATTGAGAATCCAAGAGGATAGGAGGGCTAGTAATGGGAACATCGAAAGGCTATTCACCACCTACTGGACACTTATGGAGTGATACAAAGAGAGCGGTCTCAGGAATGGCGAGAAATAATTACAGTCAAGATTCAATAGGAAAGGCAATGTCAAACTTTTCAAAAGCCAATGGGAGTAATGGGTCAGGTAAAGAGGGAAATTCAGCAATAGGAGCCTCTGGAGCTAGAGCCATAAATTTTTCAGGATTAGTAAGGAACTTTGGGCTTAATTATGCTTTAAATGAAGTTGGGTTATCACACTTAATTGGTAGAAGTCCGGAGGAAGTATTTGAAGGATTAATTGACTATTTTTCTGAGGGGAACAACAATCTTCAACAATCAATAGCAGATCAAGCAATGCAAGAATATATGGAAGAAATGATGGGTAATGTCAGGAGTGAAGAAGAACTGCAAGCAGCGTTTGCAAATTTAGAAACGGATATATTCATCAGGGATTACCTTACAAAATATCTAACAGTTTCATTTTTCACGAACTTTGCTGAAAAAATTAATTCATTATGTAAAGACATTGTAAAAGCAATAAAAATGCAGGAGAGAATAAGTGAGTATATTCGCCTCGAAATTGCCGAAAATTATCAATCAGATGGATTGAAGAATATAGACTGGAAAGGACGAGAAGGACGGAACTATATAGAGAAAAAATGTGAAGAAGTATGGATGATTTTTGAGATGTGGGGTGATTAGAAGTGAGTAGTATCTGGTTCGTTAAGAATAATGATGAAATAGAGAATGAAAATGGAATTGTCTTTAATTTATCACCGAAAAATAATAAGTCAAACATAAAAACTGATGTTGAAAATCTATGGAGAATGTTCAGTCTGCAATATCTACCAGAGGTTGTAGAAGATTTATTGATAGTGGGAATTGCCGTCTTTACAGCAGATAAAAAGATTCCTAGAAAAACTGCAGCAGACGGTTGGAGTAGGGATATCAACTTGAATATTCCGGTTTTACAATACGAAAAGTGGGAATCAGTAAAAAGTTTGTTAGATGAAACTTTGTCCTTTCTTAGTGGGGATAATTGGAATATCTCATTTTATACAACTAATGAAAGATTTAGAGGCGATAAGGTAAACAAAAAATATAATATCAAAAACGCTACATCCTTCGATTGTGTTTCTTTATTTTCCGGAGGGCTAGATTCATTCTGTGGTGCATTAACACTTTTAAATAATAAAAGAAATCCATTATTCGTAGGATTTAAAGAATACAATTTACTCTTAAGAAGACAGCTAGAATTAATTGGGTCAATTAAGGAACATTATAGTCATTCAAATATGGACTTTGTACAGTTTAATGTTTCACCTAGAAGGCCAGCTAATACAACAAAGGATATGATTTTCGGGGAAAGTACAAGCAGAAGTAGATCTTTCTTGTTTATTACGGGTGCAATAGCTGTAGCTTCAGCCATTGGTAAGAAAGCTCCTGTCTATATTCCTGAAAATGGGTTTATAGGTATAAACGTTCCCTTAACACAGAGTAGAAGTGGAAGTTGTAGTACCAGAACAACTCACCCATATTTTATAAAAAAAGTTAATGAGTTACTAAAAAAATTGGCTATTGAACATCATGTAGAAAACTTTTATTCAGCAATGTCCAAAGGAGAAATTATTGTAGAGCACAAGGATAACGACGTTTTTAAATCAATGTATAAAGAAACACTGTCTTGTTCACATCCCTGTCAGGCAAGGTATGATGGAGAAAGTCCGCCATTGAATTGTGGATATTGTTATCCATGTCTCATACGAAAAGCGTCTTTGATTGCTAATGGTTTTGTAGACGATAAACTCAATTCACATTACACTTTAAATAAAGGGTTTATTGATGAAAATAGCAAAATAGATGGAAAGGCAAGTGATCTTAAAGCTGTTTTATTCACCATCAGAAGATACGTGGTTAATAAGGATAAGCCATTTTTTATCAGAAGATTATTGAGGAAACAAGGGTATTTAACGTATGATGAATATCAATCGTATGAACGATTGTATAAGGAATCTTTAAAAGAGCTACTAATTATGGTAGAACATGAAGATGAAACAAATGGTGGACAATTGAAAGAATACATGGGGTTGAAATAAAGAAAATGAGAAATTATGTTGATTTTCATGTTCATATCGACTACTACCCAAACTATAGGGAAATATTTGACTATTATGATAAACAGAAAATCTATGCTCTTTTTGTTACTAATTTTCCGGAGGTTTATAAAAAATCCTTGGAAACTTTTCCTGATTCTAAGTATATAAAGATTGCTCTAGGATACCACCCAGAGATGATAGGAATTAAACCATTTAATAAAAGCCTTTTTAACCAATACTTAGGGAAAGTAAAGTATCTGGGGGAAGTTGGATTAGATTACTCGAAACAACATTATAGAAACCGTGACGAACAAGTTAAGATCTTCCGTTACATATGCCAAAGAGCAAGTATCGAGAAGAAGGTAATGTCCATACATTCAAGAAATGCAGAGAAGGATGTATTAGAAATTTTGCTTGAAGCGAATGTTATATTCGCCGTGTTTCATTGGTATACAGGAAGTATGAAAACATTAACTGAAATACTTGATGCGGGTTATTATTTGTCCTTAAATCCTTCGATGTTAAGGTCAAAAAAGGGTAAAGAAATAGTAAAGAGCATGCCATTAGAGAGAATTCTCATTGAGACCGATGGTCCTTATGGTTCTATTGGAAAACAAAAAATTGTTCCTGAGGATATACCAAAGGTGTACAGTTCATTTGAACAATTTTTAGATGTAGAAGACCTTAGTAACGTCGTATATAAAAACCTAAAGGAATTGCTTACCAAACAAATAAATGAGCAAAAAAAGAGTTAGTTTTTCGTACACCTATTAACAATGTCTACTATGTCTTCAAATAAAAATTCCTGGTCTTAGATAAAATTAAGGGTTCTTATATATAAATAACGTTCCTATTCCGAAGGTTTTTCCGGTACTTTTCCCGGTAGACCTTCGGTTTTTTTATGAAAAATTCAGTGGGGTCCAATAGTAATCCAATCCCATTTTCAATCAAAATTCGATCCAAGTATGATCGTTTATTTTAAATTTTGTATTCTTCCAAACCTTTGTCCTGCAAGGGTTCAAGCGGATCTGAATTCTTTTTCAATTGGTTTCTCCACGGTATAAAATCGCTATTCTTTCTAGTGTTTTTCCTCACATTTTAAGACCAAATGGCCCTCAATATCAACTCCGTATTCATTCGAAAAGGAACGTAATTTTTTGATAAGGACAAATTCTACCCCTTTAGATACGTTTGTCTAAAGGGGTTTTTTGTCCAAAAAAATAAAACATCTTGTTGTTACCCTGTAGAAAGCATTCTTATTTGAATTTCTAAGGGTGCATTTCGTTTATAGGCAATTTGAATGCCCTACACTATCTTTCTGAAACCTTTAAAATCGATGCTTTCTTCACTTTTCATTTGGTGAGCAGCAAGATTTTCTTATAATAAGTTCAGTATCGACAAATATTTTCATCTTATCATCTTCATTATGATCAATTTCTCTGATTAACTTTTCAACCGCAAGTGATGAAATTTTGTCTTTCTTTACGTGAATTGTAGTTAATTCCGGACTTATGATTTGAGATTCGGCAATGTTATCGAAGCCAATTACTGATATATCATGAGGGACATTTATATTTAATTCGTTAAGTGTTTTGATTACACTAATTGCCATGTAGTCACATTCACAAAATAATGCTGTGGGCAAGTTGCCTTTTAGATTCAAAATCGATTGTTTGAATGCTTCTTGCACAGAGACATCCGTAGGTGACGTTTGAAATGTGTGTTCAGGTTGGAACATTAAATTGTTCTCTGTCATGACTTTTTGGAATCCCTTTTTTCTCATATCAAAATTATACATTCTGGAAGTGGATTCAACATAGCCGATCTTTTTATGACCCAACTCTATAAGATATTCCCCCGCCTGGTAAGCCCCTAAAACATTATTCATAACGATAAAGTTAATACCCAGGGTTTCAAAGCATGTATCTAAAACAACTAAATTTGGTTGCAATTTGGCTACGCTTTTGATTTGCCCTTCAGTTAAGTTAGTTCCCAGCATTAATATTCCCGAAGAACTTTGCTGTTTTTCCAGATTGGTGATTTCTTGTTCTAATGAGTCAACATTAATTGAGGAAATGATTAAAGAATATCCTTTTGATGTAAAAGATTGATCTATATTTTTGATTAGCTCCATAAAAAAGGACTGGGATTGATATTGTTCAGTAATAATTCCGGTATGTGTACATGCGACAAAACGGAAAATCTTTGATTGCTTATTGTTTTGTATTTTTGAAGAAGGTCTTGGATTATACTTATGCTTCTCCGCGATCTTTAAAATTCTTTCTCTCGTTTCTTGACTGACACCGGGTTTCCCATTTAACGCTAATGAGACAGCGGATTTAGAAACCTCGGCTATCCTTGCAATGTCATCAATCTTCATCTATACCCTCCGCGAATGTTTAATAACATATTTACTCATAGTTTAGTGAAAAAATTTAGTTGTGTCAAACTTGGTGAAATATATGTGCAATCAGGCTTAACACCTATAAATAGTAAAGCACCCACCCCCCCCAACTTAACTAAACGAAACTAAAATAAAGCGGTTACAATACATAAAAACAAAATTAAGTTTATATAAAATATGTTGACTTTAGTTTAGTTCAGGTGATACTCTAATTTTGAGAAATCAATATAAATGTTTAGATGGAAATTCCGATTTTTAGTTTAGTTGTTGTTTAGTCGGTGTTTAATAGGATTATAGTCTTGAGGGGGAGTAACATGGATAAGCTAAAGTTAGGCTTTGCTCCAACACGGAGATTCGTGTTTAGTAAAGAAGACGCTTATAAATACAAAGAGTTAATCATGAAGAAAATAAAAAGTTTTGGGTTAGAAATTGAAATCGTCGATCTAGAAGGAATCAATGAGGAAGGTCTACTATATAATCGCTCAGATGAAGCTGCGATTGTAAATCGATTTCAATCTGAGGGAGTAGATGCATTATTTTTTCCGCATTGTAATTTTGGTACGGAAGATCTTGTAGCCAAAATAGCCAAAGCAGTTGATAAACCTGTATTAATATGTGGTCCGAGAGATGAAGCTCCACTGGAAAATGGGATGAGGCTTCGGGATACGCAATGTGGAATCTTTGCAACAGGTAAGGTACTTCGCAGGTTTAATGTACCGTTTACTTACATAACAAACAGTGCTGTTGATTCTAAAGTTTTTGAACGAGGGTTTAAAAATTTTATTGGTGCAGCGAATGTTGTGAAGCAATTTAAACAGCTCCGAATACTTCAAATCTCAACCAGACCTTCTGATTTTTGGTCAGTGATATGTAACGAAGGGGAATTGCTGGAAAAGTTCGGGATTCAAATTTACCCGATTACATTAGATGAAATAAAGCAGAAAACGCTAAAAGTTGAGGAAGAAGATAGCGCAGAGTTAGATCAAGCGATGGATTATATTAAAGAAACACTTGACTGGAGCATGGTTGAAGAAAAACACGTTCGTCGCATTGCTTCACTAAAAGTTGCGATGAAGCGATATGCTGAAGAAACGGGCAGCTCGGCTATTGCTATTCAATGCTGGTCTACATTACAAGACATTATAGGCATTATGCCTTGTTTGGCAAATGCAATCTTAACTGATGAACAAATCCCAGTCACTTGCGAAACAGATATTCATGGTGCCATTACATCCATTATGGTTCAAGCAGCAACTTTGAACACGACACCAACCTTTTTTGCAGATATTACAATTAGACACCCTGAAAACCCAAATGGAGAGTTGTTATTCCATTGCGGGAATTTTCCGGTTTCCCTAAGTGTCGAAGAGAAGCCTACATTAAATAAACACTTTTTATTCGAAGATCATTCACCAGGTACGCATGAAGGGGAGATAAAAGGCGGAGAGATGACAATAGCGCGCTTTGATGGTGACCATGGGGAGTATTCAATTTTTTTAGGTAAAGCTAAAGGGATTGAGGGGCCATACTCAAGAGGATCGTATGTATGGGTAGAAGTGAATGATTGGCCGCTATGGGAAGAAAAATTAGTGAAAGGTCCATATATTCACCATTCAACTGGAATCCATGCCAATGTCATACCTGTTATATATGAAGCATGTCAATATATACCTGGTTTAACACCGGACCCTGTGGATCCTACAGTTGAAGAGATTCAAGCTTGGCTGCGTGGCAGTGACATAAATGAATAATTCAATTGGAGGGAGATTTATGGAGGATATAAAATTTTTGAAGCGCAAAGCTGCTGAAATTAGAAAGTTGTTGCTTGAAACAATTTATGAAGCTGGTACAGGTCATACAGGTTCATCCTTATCAAACACCGATATTTTAACAGTTCTTTACTATAGTGTGATGAATGTCGATCCGCAAAATCCAACATGGGAAGACAGGGATCGTTATATTCAAAGTAAAGGTCATGCTGTTGAATCCTATTGGGCGGTGTTAGCTGACAGGGGATTTTTCCCGAAAGAAGAATTAAAAACGTTTTCTAAATACAACTCTAGATTAATAGGACATCCAAATAATAAGGTTCCAGGCGTGGAAATGAACACTGGGTCATTAGGGCACGGTTTATCAGTATCGGTGGGTATGGCTTTAGCTGCTAAGCAGGATTATAAATCCTATAAAGTCTTCACATTAATGGGAGATGGTGAGCTGGCAGAAGGCTCTGTTTGGGAAGCTGCTATGGCTGCATCACAATATAAGCTGGATAACTTAATAGGAATCATTGATAGAAATAGGTTGCAGATCACAGGCAGTACAAGTGACGTAATGAGTAATGAACCGCTTGATAAGAAGTGGGAGAGCTTTGGCTGGAGTGTTGTTGAAGTTGATGGCAATGATGTAGCTGAACTAGTAAGAGTTTTAAATGGAGTGCCCAAGACGATTGGAAAACCTACTATCATCCTTGCCAACACAATTAAAGGAAAAGGAATATCACTGGCAGAAAATGTAGCTGGCTGGCACCATCATGTTCCGACTAAAGAAGAGTATGAATTAGCTATGAAGGAACTTTCTGAGCAATTGGAGGTATTATCATGAATCATGCAGCACTTAAAAAGAAACCTGGAAATCATATTGCAAATCGGAAAGTTATTAGTGATACTCTGCTACATTTGGCAAAAGAAAATAAAGATATTTTAGTATTAACAAGTGATTCCAGAGGTTCAGCGTCCATGGCGCCATTCGCAGATGCGCTGCCCGATCAATTAGTAGAAGTAGGGATTGCAGAGCAAAACTTAGTAGGTATTGCAGCAGGCTTGGCGGCCTCTGGAAAAAAGCCGTTTGTAGCTTCTCCGGCCTGTTTTCTAAGCATGCGAAGCATAGAGCAGATTAAGGTTGATATTGCTTACTCAAGAACGAATGTTAAGTTAATTGGAATTAGCGGCGGCGTGAGTTATGGAGCGCTTGGTATGTCACATCACTCCCTGCAAGATTTGGCTGTGACCAGAGCTATACCAGATTTACACGTCATGATGCCTGCTGATCGTCATGAAGCCAAGAAAATGACCGAAGCCTTAGTGGATTATCAAACACCTGTTTATATGAGAATTGGCAGAAACCCTGTGGAGGATTCTTATATAAATGAAGATTACGATTTTGAAATTGGCAAGGCAGTTACGATGCATGAAGGAAACGATCTAACCATTATTGCATCGGGAGAAACTGTACGCATTGCACTTGATACAGCTTGTTTACTTCAATCTGAGGGAATTGGTTGCAGAGTATTAAATATGCATACGATCAAGCCATTAGATGAGATGGCTGTTATAAAAGCAGCTAAAGAAACGGCACGAATCATTACGATAGAGGAACACAGTATCTATGGCGGACTTGGTTCTGCCGTTTCAGAAGTTATTTCGCAAAACTGCCCAGTTCCTGTCAAAATTCTTGGTATCCCAGATGAGCCAGCGATCACAGGCAATACAAAAGAAGTATTTGAACATTATGGCTTGAGTGTTGCAAATGTTTCTACAATTGCTAAAGAAATGATGGGCAACTAGGAGGCTGCTGAAATGAACGAGAGATATATTCTTGTTATAGACCAAAGCACCTCTGGCACAAAGGCGCTTATTGTCGATCAACAAGGCAGTGTTGTTGCAAGAAAGACAGGAAGCCACAAGCAAATATATCCTCAATCGGGTTGGGTGGAACATGACCCGATTGAGATATACGAAAGTGTAAAGGCAGCAATCAATGCAATAGCCGAATCCAATCAAAAGATAATCGACAAAGTGAAAGCCCTTACAATTACGAATCAACGTGAGACGGTTATTGTTTGGGACAAGCAAACCGGTGAGCCGGTATATAACGCAATCGTATGGCAATGTCGAAGAACTGCTTCTATGTGTACATTTTTGAAAGATAAAGGATATGAAGAAAAGGTTCATTCGAAGACAGGTCTGACGATAGACCCTTACTTCTCTGCAACTAAAGTAAAGTGGATTCTGGATCATATTTCGGGTGTCAGAGAGAGAGCGGAAAATGGCGGCCTTTTACTCGGAACGATCGATAGTTGGTTGTTATGGAAGCTGACAAAAGGGGACGTTCACGCTACAGACGTAACAAATGCGAGCAGAACACTGCTATTTAATATTAATTCCTTGAAATGGGATGATGAATTACTCGAAATTTTTGATATTCCAAAATCGATGCTGCCAGAAGTGAGATTTTCCGATGACATATATGGATTCATTCAAGATAGCGAATTATTAATACCTAAAATTCCAATTTCGGGTGTTATAGGTGATTCGCAAGCAGCTCTGTTTGCTCAACGATGTTTTCATAAAGGTACGGCAAAAGCTACTTTTGGAACAGGGACGTCTGTAATGGTGTTCACAGAAGAACTCGCAGATACTAAAGACGGTTTAGTTACTTCTATAGCCTGGGGACTTAATGGAGAGGTTAAATATGCTTTGGAAGGAATCATTCATACGACAGGTGACATTATAAAGTGGATGAAAGATGATTTGACTTTATTTGATGACTTTGATGAAGCAGAGTCATTGGCAGCCATGTTAGAGGATAACGGCGGCGTATATTTAGTACCTGCATTTGTAGGGTTAGGTGCGCCTTATTGGAGTCCAAATACAAGAGCCGGTATTACGGGCATCAGCAGAAACACAAACAAATCTCACATTATAAGAGCTGGATTAGAGAGCATCGTGTACCAGGTAAAAGATGTTATACAGCTTATATATCAAGATACGAATGTTGCCGTTAAAGAATTAAAAGTGGATGGCGGAGCAACATCAAATGCATTTTTAATGCAATTTCTATCTGATGTGCTCGGTATTAAAGTGATTGTTTCAAATGTTTCTGAGTTATCGGCCCTAGGTTCTGCATACCTTGGTGGGATTGGAATGAAGTTGTGGGATTCTATCGAAGAGATCAATCAATTAAGAAATGAACAGCATATCTTTGAGCCAAAAATGAATCAAGAAACAAGAGAGCAATTCTATTCAGAATGGAAACATGCTATTCACTCGCTATTAATCTAAACGGAATTCCAGGCACCACTGTAAAAGGGATAATCGATAACTAAACCTTTTAAGTGTATGACCTAACTGTATGAACGATACCTAGCAAAATTTGAGTTTTCAAATACTAAGAGATTTGTTGCTGCTTATTTTAAATAGCTAGTAGTAAATATGAGATTGGGGGCTTAAAATATGAACTATGAAAAGCTTGCAAGGCAAATTATCCAAGAGGTAGGCGGTAAAGAGAATATCAACAGTGTGATACACTGTGTGACGCGATTAAGGTTCAAGCTTAAAGATCAGTCTCTTGCGAAAACAGAAGTGATCAAAGAATTGCCTGGAGTAATGACCGTTGTAATAAGCGGCGGTCAGTACCAAGTTGTAATCGGCGATCAAGTTCCCAATGTGTATGCTGAAGTATCCAAATTAATCGGGAAAGAAACTGTTGAGGATACAGATGATAAGGTTGAAAAAGGGAGTTTGTTCAGCAAGTTTGTATCGCTGATGTCTGGAATATTTATGCCTGTCATGGGGGTATTAGCCGCTGCGGGTATATTAAAAGGATTTTTGGTTGCCTTAACAGTTCTCGGTTGGATGTCAGAGGAAATGGGTGTTTACAAGATTTTATTCACTGCCTCAGATGCATTCTTTTATTTCATGCCAATTTTACTCGGATTCTCGGCTGGTAAGACATTTAAAACGAATCAATATATAACAGCTACTATTGGAGCAGCCCTTGTTTATCCTACAATGCTGGAAATTTATAATGCCGGTGAAGCATTAACTTTTCTTCAGATCCCTGTTGTCTTAATGAATTATACACAATCAGTGGTTCCGATTATACTGGCTGCATTCATTACAGCTAAATTCGAGAAATTGCTTCTTAGAGCCATTCCGAAGTCATTGCAATTAATTTTTGTTCCTTTAATCATTTTAGTGATCATTGTTCCCTTATCATTTATTGTAATAGGGCCGATTTCTGTGTACGCTAGTGAATTGTTAGCTAAAGGTGCTATGGCTTTGTATTCGTTAAGCCCCGCTATTACAGGCTTAATTCTTGCTGGGATTTGGCAAATTGCGGTGATATTCGGACTTCATTGGGCGTTTATTCCGATTTTCATAAATAATATAACAACTGTAGGCTTCGATCCTATAAATGCTTTATTGTATTGTACGGTTTTTGCTCAAACAGGAGCAGCTTTGGCCATTGCATTAAGAACGAAAGAAACCAAAATGAAAACGTTATCAACAACAGCTGTATTGTCTGGATTTTTAGGTATTACTGAACCTGCAATTTACGGGGTTAACTTGCCGCTTAAACGGCCATTTATTATGGGATGTATTGGCGGCGGTGCAGGTGGCGCAATCGCAGGTTTCTTCAGCGGGAAAATGTATGGAGGATTTGCATCAGGCGGTGTTTTTGGTATCCCGATGTTTATTAATCCGGAAGGCGCTAATTCAGAATTTTATGGATTTGTTGTTTCGTTGATTGTCGCTTTGGGAGTGGCATTTATCTTAACTTACCTATTTGGGTACAGCCAAAAAGTGCAATTAAATCAAGATCAAAAAAAGTCGGCATAACATTAGAGTTTTAAATTTGGAGGGAGAATAGTTTATACCTATTTTCTCTTCTCTTGAATAGGGAGGGGAATTCATTGATAAAATTAAGGGTTCCGGAAAATAAACACCATTTTGAAACAGAGAAAGGGGAAACGTTCTTTTTCTTAGCTGATACAGTATGGAGTGCATTCACCAATGCTACATTGGAGGAGTGGGAAGATTACCTTGATTATAGAAAGATGCAAGGCTTTAATGTGCTGCAAATCAATATTCTCCAACAATGGGATGCCAGTGAATCAAATTTGAATATAAAACCGTTTGAATACAAGGAAGATGGTTCCTTCAATTTCTACAAGAGAAATGATGCTTACTTTGAACGCGCTGAAAAGATGGTTGCGATGGCAGTGGAAAAAGGGTTTGTACCAGCGCTCGTCCTATTGTGGTGCAACTATGTTCCGGATACATGGGGATCTGAGATTAGTGATGTAAATAATATGCCTCTTGAATTAGTTGAGGATTATATAAAGTATGTTGATGCAAGATTTTCTAAATATCATCCTATTTATTTGGTGAGTGGAGATACTGACTTTCCAACAGATCGGGCCATTGAATTTTACTTGTTAGCCTTAAACACAACAAAGCGATTAAGCCCTCATTGTCTCACGACTCTGCATATCAGAGGGAGATTGCAGGAAATACCCGATGCGTTTTTATATAGTGACAAATTAGACTTTTATATGTTTCAATCCGGGCACAACGCCCAATTTCAAAGTATGACTTACAAACTTGCAGAAGAGTTTAGCAACAAGCCGGTCAAACGACCTTCCCTTAATTCAGAGCCATGTTATGAACAAATGGGTTATAGCAGAAATTTATATGGACGATTTGGGCGGTTTGATGTCAGAAAAGCTGCATGGCAAAGTTTATTATCTGGTGCCAATGCAGGTATTACATATGGAGCTCATGGAATATGGAGCTGGCATAAGAAAGGGAAAAGCTTCGGACTAATTGGCGAAGCTTTTGACAGACCCTATGATTGGAAAGATGCATTGAAGTTTGAAGGTGCCTGGGATTATGGGTTCGCCAAGAAGATATTTAAATTATATGATCTTTATGAGTTGCAACCGCTGGATATCGTGTTAAAAAATACAGAGGAAATTAGAGTTGCGAGTAACAGTGATTCAACTAAAATTGCCATTTATGTTCCTGTTAACACAGTTCTAAAGCTGGACAAGCTCCTAAAAGATTATGAATTCACGGTAATAGATTTAGAATATAGACGTTTTGGAGAAGCGGACGTGTCATATGAAGAGAATAGAACCATTATTGATATGCATATGTTCGGCTCGGATGTTTTAATAATTGGAGAAAAAAGATTTTGACTATGTTTCTAACATGTAATTGGAAGAGCCCGAAAAGTATTTTTCGATCTTCTATTTAATCGTTTTATGAAATTCAAATAATGAATTAGGGGTTAAAGAAAATGTTAGATAAAATCTTCAAAAGCAAAAAGAAAATAAAAGAGGAGGAGATTTTTTCTCCGCTTACTGGTCAATTGGTACCGCTAGAGCAGGTGCCGGATCCTGTCTTCTCCGAAAAAATGATGGGGGAGGGTGTCGCCGTCATACCGGAAGAAGGTGTGCTTGTATCTCCTGTTGAAGGAGAAGTCGTTCAAGTTTTTCACACAAAACATGCGATTGGCATTAAATCTGTTTCCGGGTTAGACATCCTTTTGCATGTTGGATTGGAGACAGTGGAACTCAATGGTGAGGGATTTACTGTTTTCATTAAAGAAGGTCAAACTGTTAAAGTGGGAGATCCTTTATTAAATTTTGATATTTCATTTTTAAGAAATGAGAATAAGGAGATTATTACACCGATCATCATTACAAATTATTCTGATAAAATAGACGAGATTGTACACGTAGATCAACAAGCGGTATTAAGAGGAGAAAATCTATTTGTATGCAGCCTTAGATAATGGGGGTAATGACAATGAATCAAACTAAAATTAAATTTCCTGAAAACTTTTTATGGGGAGGAGCGACTGCGGCCAACCAAATGGAAGGCGGTTATCTTGAAGGGGGCAAAGGGTTAAACATCGCTGATGTTCTTCCTGGGGGTAAAGAGAGACTAAAAGTATTAAAAGAACCAGGTTTCAATTTTGAAATTGATGAGAAAAAGTATTATCCAAATCATAAAGGAATAGACTTTTATCATCGTTACAAAGAGGATATCGCATTATTTGCTGAAATGGGCTTCAAAGTTTATCGTATGTCAATTGCTTGGTCCCGCATCTTCCCTAATGGAACTGAGTTAGAGCCAAATGAAGAAGGACTTGCGTTTTATGACCGTGTATTTGATGAATTACACAAATATGGAATTGAGCCGGTTGTAACGATTTCCCACTATGAAATGCCATTGAATCTTGTAGAAGAATATGGCGGGTGGAGAAGCCGGGAAGTTATTACGTTTTTTGAACGTTATGTTAATGCTATTTTCAATCGCTATAAAGACAAAGTGAAATACTGGATGACCTTTAATGAGATTAATAGTGCCTTGCACTTTCCGATTATGAGCATGGGCTTTTCGATTGAAAAGGGAGAAGATGAATATCAACCGATTTTCCAAGCTTTCCATCACCAATTTGTGGCAAGCAGTCTTGCTGTTAAGGCATGCCATGAAATAATTCCAGATTCTAAAATAGGGTCTATGATCATCTCAGCGCCTGTCTATTCATATGATTGTAATCCTGAGAATGTCCTGTACGCTATGGAGGAGGAACGCATTTTTAATTATTTCTGTGGAGATGTACAAGTTCGAGGAGAATATCCTCCATTTGCGGGGCGTTTTTTCAAAAAACACAACATCTCTCTAGATATCCGCGATGGTGACTTGGAATTAATTAAAGAACACCGTGTTGACTATATCGGGATAAGCTATTATATGTCTTTAACACAGAAGAAAGATAAAACTGGACTTGATTTGACCCCTGGCAACCTGTTAAAAGGAGTAAAAAATCCATTTTTAAAAGCAAGTGACTGGGGATGGGAAATTGACCCGACAGGTTTACGCATCACATTGAATAAACTATATGACCGTTATCAAGTGCCGCTTTTCGTCGTTGAAAACGGCTTGGGTGCCTTCGACAAGGTTGAAGAAGATGGCTCCATAAATGATGATTATCGTATTGATTATTTGCGCAGCCATATCGAAGCAATGCGCGAAGCTATTGGTGATGGCATTGACTTAATGGGCTATACAAGTTGGGGATGCATCGACTTAGTGAGCGCCTCTACCGGGGAGTTCTCTAAACGTTATGGCTTCATTTATGTTGACAAGCACGATGATGGCAGCGGTACGATGAAGCGAATGAGGAAAAAATCATTCTATTGGTATAAAGGTGTTATTGAAAGCAATGGCGAGGTTCTTTAAAGTCTATGTTCAGGCAAAACAGTATCAAAACATATGAATATGACTCTAAGCGTTTACGAATCATAATCGTAAGGTTAGGGCCCTCTAGATGTTTTACCCCTTTGGATTGGATAATTTAAAGGGGTATTTTTATGATTAAAAGAATAATAAGTCTGAGCTGAAGGACGGAAATTGATGTTTCCCGCAGTTCATTTTGCTGAAGGCGAATTTTGAAGTAAATCCAAAATTAAACCGGAATGGTCTATCCGGTATATTTTTGGTAATCTTAAAGGACTATAAAAATCGCTTAAATTGGAAGCGGAGCCCGTTCGCACAGCGGTATGCTCGTCCGGTTTTGGCGTGTATACATAATATTTTGAGGAAGTGTAACCATGAACAATGAGACATACATTGAAATTAACAGAACATCGCAGCTTATGAATAAAATGAGAAAATTTTCAGTGGTGATTGATGGTGTTGAGGCTGGAAAAATCAAAGATGGCGGGAGGCTGCGAATTGATTTGGAGCCTGGCGAACATGAGATCCAAGTGAAAATTGATTGGTGTGTAAGCCAA
>Ga0180436_10002455_pt1 | contig 17591 bp, 19 predicted proteins | sample SS_ome_2_FD_132434 | JGI IMG/M metagenome (GOLD analysis project Ga0180436, IMG submission 132434) | Hypersaline lake sediment archaeal communities from the Salton Sea, California, USA - SS_3_S_2 metaG | ecosystem: Environmental > Aquatic > Non-marine Saline and Alkaline > Hypersaline >...
ATCCGGCCGCGGGTTCCGACCCCCTGTCGGGCAAAGCCAGCTCAGCAGCCACGCAGGAAAAGGTGCTGCAGCTCAGCCGGGCGGGGCTCCCGGTCACTGAGATTGCCCGCCGCACCGGCCTGACCCGGGGTCATGTGGCTCTGATCCGGAAGTTTAAAGATGCTCCTTAAATCGGATCGGCTGCACTTCCGGCGGGGTTGTTATCGGCCATAACTATTTGAAAATAAAACGTTATTTAGTGTAACGGGTGCCGGCGCGGCGGGTACACCCTGCCCCTGCGGTTTCCCTGGTATCCCGCTTTTTTTAGGCCGGCGCAGGCCTGCCGGTCTTTCAGGTCCTGCATCCCCCCAGCTCTAAACCCCCGGCCCCCGCGCCAATTGTCCCGCCTTACCTGCCACGCGGAAATATTTGCCTGTGCCAGGCGGTAAAAACCGCCATTTTTTGCTTTTCTGTGTGATTTGCCGATTTTTTCGGTTGGCATATGAATTGCAGCTTTAATTTCCCATAGAGCGGTTGGCATCAATATGTTCCGTTTCAAAGGTGTTGGTTCCCGGGTGCATCCCGGAGCAATGGAACCTTAGCATGACAACCGGTTATAGGCAGGCAAATGTTCCGGGGTTGCCCTGGATCCGGGATTGATCCCCTGGCAGCCGGCCAAATCATTAATCTTAAACTCAAAGGAAACCAGTTCATGGGCGGCGGTATCTATACCCTCATGCATGGGGGCTTAATTCAGCAGCTTCGCCTGGACAAGGTGAGCCACAACCTGGCCAATGCCAACACCATCGGGTTCAAGGAGGACCGCCTCTACCAGTTATTTCAGGTTCCCGATCTGGTGAAGGGCCCCGCGCCGGGCGGATTCCAGCGGACTGTGGCGGTCTCCCCGGTGGGCAGTTACACCCGTTTTGACCAGGGGGCGCTCAAGGCCACGGGCAATCCGCTGGACATGGCCCTGGAAGGCCCCGGATTTTTCGTGGTGCAGACCCCGGCGGGTCCGCGCTACACCCGTCAGGGCAATTTTACCCTCAACGACCAGGGGGTGCTAGTGACCCAGGGCGGATATCCGGTGATGGGCGAAGGCGGCCGGATTACCTTCGACGATGAAGCCTTCAACATCGAAAACAACAGCAACCTCCACAACCTCTTTGTGGATGCCGAGGGCAATCTGATGGTGGGGGAGGATCAATTGGGCAAGCTGCGCATTGTGGATTTTGAAAATGCCGCGGGCTTGAAAAAAGGTCCCCAGGGCCTGTTCCAGGATGCCGGAGCCGGTGAGCAGCCGGCCCCGGAAACCACGGTAACCCAGGGCATGCTGGAGTTCTCCAACGTGGCCGTCGTGGAGGCCATGGTGGAGATGATCGAGGCCACCCGGGGCTATGAATCCTACCAGAAGGCGATCCAGGCCCAGGACGATGCCGATAGTCTGGCCATCAACGATGTGGGCGGACAGGGTTAAAAGGGACCCAGGGCTCTGATTTACAGCGAGGATGGGTCTTAAATTACTGTGAAACAATTATTCCCAAACCGATAAAGAGATTCCAACAGGAGCAACGATGATTAAAGCCCTTGCCAATGCCGCCACCGGAATGTTGGCCCAGAACCTGAATATCGACGTGATTTCGAATAATCTGGCCAATGTGAGCACCACGGGCTTTAAGCGCGCCCGGGCCGATTTCCAGGATCTGTTCTACCAGACCCTGCGGCCGGCCGGAGCCACCACCGGGGATGGTTCCCAGGTGCCCACGGGCATTCAGCTGGGTTCCGGGGTGCGGCCCATGTCCACCCAGCGGCTGTTTACCCAGGGGGACCTCGTGGCCACGGGCAATGAATTGGACATGGCCATCGAAGGCGACGGTTTTTTCCAGGTGGAGGATCAGAACGGGGAGGAGGTGTACACCCGCGCCGGTTCTTTCACCCTCAACAGTGACGGGACCATCGTTACCCAGGACGGCTTTTCACTGCTGCCGGAGATCACCCTGCCCACGGATACGGCGGAGATATCCATCGCCCTGGACGGTACGGTGAGTGTCCGCCAATCCCAGAACACAGATTTTACCGAAGTGGGCACCATCGAACTGGCCCGCTTTGTCAACCCCGGGGGCCTGCGGGCCATCGGCCGTAACCTCTACCGTCCCACCGACGCCTCCGGGGATGAGATGCTGGGCACCCCCGGCCAGGACGGCCTGGGCACCTTGGCGCAGGGTTACCTGGAGATGGCCAACGTGCAGGTGGTGGATGAAATGGTCAATATGATTACCGCCCAGCGGGCCTATGAGGCCAACAGCAAAACCATCCAGGCCGCGGATCAGATGATGGAGGTGGCCAACAACGTCAAGAGGTAAGTATCATGGGATACCTGAATAAATACAACCGATATCTGCCCGGGAGCCGATCCCGTTTAAACGGCGGGGAAAAGCGGCCGGCGGTTTGGGGGTCATGCCCATCGCCAGCGACCTTTCTTTTGGCACTGGCCCTTGCCGCAGGGCTGCTGTTTACGCCTTTTGCAGGATACTGCAGCGGTGGGGTCAGCCTGCTCCCGGAGGCTGAAGTCCGGGGGAGTGCCATCCGGCTGGGTGAGCTGGTGGCGCCCCGGGACCGGAAGCTGCTGCCGGCTAGCCTGGCCGGGCTGGAACTCGGGCCGGCGCCCCTGCCCGGTGCCCGGCGCGTGCTGGATGGGGAGCACATTCATGCCCGGGTGCGGCAAGCGGGGTTCGATTCCCGCCTGATCCACCTCGACGCCACACCCAAAGTCTCGGTGCTCCGCAGCAGCCAGACCGTCACCCGCCAGGAGATGAGCGGCTGGGTGCGGCACTATCTGGCGGACCAGACCCGGGGCGCCGCAATAGCCCCGGAAATTGCCGGGATTCGCATCGGGCAGGATCTTGTTTTGCCCGCCGGCCAGTTGAGCCACACCATCGTACCACCCAAAAACCAGACCCTGTCCGGGAAAGTGCCGCTGGCCATCCATTGTTATGTGGACGGCCGGGAACAGAAGAGGGTGTGGGCCATGGTGAAGATTGTCCGGCGGGCGCAGGTAGTGGTGGCCCGTAAGCCCTTGCGGCGCCACAAGGTTATTGAGGCCGATGACATCAAGCTGGTGGCCGTGGATCTGGCCCAGTTGCCCTCCGGGGTCATCACCAACCCGGATGAAATTCTGGGGCAGCGCACCCAGCGCAAAATAGATCCCAACACGGTCTTGCGCACCGGCCTGGTGGAATTGCCGCCCCTGGTAAAACGCAAAGACGTGGTGGTAATTCTAGCCGAAGCCCCCGGCCTCTCCATCACCACCCTGGGCGAGGCCCAGGAAAGCGGACGTTTGGGCCAGTTGATCCGGGTAACCAACCTCGATTCCCGCCAGCGGATTTTTGCCCGGGTCGTGGATGCCACCACCGTCAGGGTGGACTTTTAAAAAGGAGCTGCCGAACCATGAAAAACGGATTGATCCATACCCGCTGGCCGGGCCGCACATGGCTGATCCTGTGCCTGGGAATGTTGTCCCTGGGCGGTTGTGCCGAAAAGCAGTTGGGCCAGGTCCAGGCCGTGGACCAGGCCATCGTCAACCAGCTTCAGCCGCCGCCCGCCCAGCCGGCGAACACGGCGGAGTATTGCGATCCGGAAGGTTCCTTGTGGGTGGCGAAGAGCTCCTACAACGAACTGTTTGTCAATCCCAAGGCCAACACGGTGGGGGATATCGTCACCATCAAAATCGTCGAATCGGCCAAGGCCACCAACGAAGCGGAAACCGACACCGGCCGGGAGTCCTCCATCGATGCCGGCATCACCAACTTCCTGGGGCTTGAAAAACAGTACACCGACGCCACCCACCCCAAGTATCAGGCTTACCCCGACATCAATCCCTTCGGCAAGATCACGGCCAGTGCCAATACCGATTTCAAGGGCACGGGGAGCACCAAGCGCAGCGGCGATCTCACGGCCTACATCACGGCCCGGGTGACCGAAGTGCTGCCCAACGGCAATTTGCGGGTGGCCGGATTCCGGGAGGTCAAAATCAACCATGAAGTCCAGGTCATTCTGATATCGGGCATCATCCGGCCCCGGGATATCTCGCCGGGCAACATCGTGGAATCCACCTATATCGCCGATGCCCGCATTTCATATACCGGCGTCGGCGTGATCAACCGCCGCCAGCGCCCCGGCTGGATGTCCAATTTCATCAATGCGGTCTGGCCGTTTTGAAATGACCTGCAGGAGAGAGGGATTCCTTATGGGTATCTGTCAGCGATGTAAATATGGCCTGGTGCCGGTCCTTTTGCTGGGCTTTATTCTGAGCCTGGGCTACCCGCCCGGGGAGACCCGGGGGGCGCGGATCAAGGATATCACGGAGATCAAAGGCGCCCGGGAGAACCAGCTGGTGGGCTATGGCCTGGTGGTGGGCCTCAACGGCACCGGGGATGGGGATGATACCAAGTTTACCTTTCAATCCCTGGCCAGCATGCTGGAGAAAATGGGTATGACCGTGGATCCCAAGGATATTGAGGATGTGGCAAATGTCGCGGCCGTCATGGTCACGGCTGATCTGCCGCCTTTTGCCCGGCGGGGCAGCCGGCTGGATGTACTGGTCAGCTCCATCGGTGATGCCGACAGCCTGGAGGGCGGAACCCTGGTGATGACGCCCCTCAAAGGGGCCGATGGATCCGTCTATGCCGTGGCCCAGGGCCCCATCAGCACCGGCGGTTTTTCCGTTCAGGGCGGAGGGGCCAGCGTAGCAAAGAATTTCCCCACCGTGGGACGGGTGGTGGGCGGTGGCTTGATTGAGAAGGAGGTCTGCTCCGATTTCGCTCTTCAGAACACAGTCACCCTGGCGCTGCATCAGCCCGATTTTACCAACGCCAGCCGTATTGTCCAGGTGATAAACCAGCGCTTTCCCGAACCCCTGGCACGCACCGTGGATGCCGGTACGGTCAATATCCGGGTGCCCAGTGCCTACCAGGGCGCATTGGTGGAGTTTATCACCGCCATTGAGAAACTGGAACTGGTGCCCGATGCCAAGGCCCGGGTGGTGGTCAATGAACGCACTGGTACGGTGGTCATGGGGGCGGATGTCAAGATCATGACCATCGCCGTGGCCCACGGCAATTTAAGCATTCAAATCAAGGAATCGGCAGATGTCTCCCAACCGCTGCCCTTTTCCCAGGGCCAGACGGTGGTCGCTCCCGATACCACCATTGAGGTGGAGGAGGAATCCACACCGGTCTTCCTGGTCAAGGGCGGCACCAGCATCGGCCAGCTGGTCCGGGCGCTCAATGCCTTGGGGGTCACCCCCCGGGATCTCATCGCCATCTTCCAGGCCATCAAAGCGGCCGGCGCCTTGCAGGCAGAACTGGAGATCATCTAATGGAGATCGGTAGCTACCAGGGCAGCCCGCCCATGATCGGCGGGACCATCCCGCAGCAGCCGGCCCAATCCCGGGCCCCGGTGGCCGCGGAGGACAGCGGACGGGTCGGGCTGAGTAAAGCCTGTGCCGAGATGGAATCCCTCTTTATTTACCACCTGCTCCAGGAGATGCGGGCTGCCGTACCCAAGGAAGGCTTGCTCCACGGCGGCATGGGCGAGGAGGTTTTTACCTCCCTGATGGATGGGGAGATGGCCCGCACCATAGCCCTGGAACGGGGACTGGGACTTGCGCGGATGCTGGAAAGCCAGTTGGTCCGGCAAATGGGCCGGGCCGCGCCGCAAAGCGCTGCCAAGCCCGGCGTGCGGGTGGTAATCTGATTTCCCCCGGGGCGGGTGAGTGTTGGTCCCGGCCTGCCGGCACCCGGGCGAATTTCCTGGTATCAAGGCCCCCGGTCGTTATAAATTCCGCGTATTTTCACTCTTTTCCGGCCAGGAAATTTGCGGTTTTTTGTTTTTAGGGGTAAAGTTCTCTCCTATACCGCCGATAACAGGATTAAGACCGGCCAAGATAAGCCCTGGGTCAATGACAAACGTTTGTCGAATTAAAGCGCGTCGACCCCGGGCCGGGTCTTAACAATGATCGGGGCTACGTTCATTTGAGACCTGACGGCGTGTTCTGTAACCCAGGAGGTAGTTCAATGGATATTAAGACAAACGGATCATCGGGCAACCTGGCGGCCTATGTGAACCAGACCAATAAACATCCTGAGAAAAACGATGACCAGGAATCGTCAGCGGTCAAATCGGCCAGTTCGGCCCAGGCACCGGCCAAAAAGGATGCGGTAACCTTGTCCGCCCAGGCCGGGGAAATTTCCCGGGCCCAGCAGGCCCTGAAAGAGGTTCCCGACGTCAACCTGGACAAGGTCAACGAACTGAAAAACCAGATTGAAAACGGCACCTATCAGATGGACCCCGGCCGCATCGCCGGCGCTATGTTGAATGATCTGTTAATGAACCAGATCAGTACCAAATAATCCGGAACTGATCATTATTGTCAGCCGGCCCCGTCCCTGTGGCGTTAAGGCCCTACCGGACGGGGTGGGATCAGATGCAAGCAATGGATACGAAACTGCAACACTTGATCGATGTGCTGGAAGAGCAGATGGCCCTCATGGTTTCCATGGCCCGCTGCCTTGCGGCTGAGCGTGATGCGGTAATCCAGGGTGATCGGAAGGCATTGGATCGGGAAGTAGCCCGCAAAGAGCAGTTGGTTCAACAGATCAAGGACACCGAGACGCGTCGCCAAAGGCGTGTGGATGAGGTTTCCGCAAGTTTTAAGATTGCAGACCAAGTGGTGACCCTGGATGTATTGGCTGCCGCTGCACCCGCTGCCTGGTCCCGTCGCCTGGCCACCTGCCGCGATGACCTGCGCAGGACCATCGGGCAGGTCAGGGAGGCCAATCAAGCCAATCAAACCCTGGTGGCACAATCCCTGTCACTGGTACAGGGTTCCCTTAAGATGCTGGGAGAAATCCCAACGGACAAAGGAACCTACGGGGAGCGCGGCCAGGTCTCCAATCCAGCTCAAGCCGGACGATTGCTCAAAGGCTCCGTTTAATCCACACTCCATCCTACTATGACCGGCAGGTGACAGGCGTTCTCTTAAGATCTAAAATTTAAGGTTACACGGGCGCCAACGACCTACTCCTCCATTTCCCGCGCACCGGTCCGCGCTAAGCAGCCTATCCTCCGTTTGGTGTTGCCCTTAAATAACTAACCTCCCAACAATTAATACGTATGTAAAGCCCACGGTAAGTCAGGGATCAGAAAAACCATGAAAAACGAAATTGTCCAGAAGCTTGATGGAATTGTCGATGCAATTGATGAGCTCGTGCCCAGTGACAGCCAGGGCTGGGGTGCCGTTGTGGATCAGCTCGGGGAATTGCCCGACACCTTTCCTGAGTATCCCGATTTGTTCAACGCGATGGTCACGCTGTGCAGACAGGTTTTCAGCGGTCTGGCCAGGGGCCGGAGCGACAATGCCCTGCAGGTTATTGATGCTGCCGGAAAGACCCTGACAGAGGGGATGAAAGTGCTCAAGGAGCCTGAGCAGGGGGCCTCCAAACTCGATGCCGCCCTGCAACTTCTGGGAGTGTTGGCCCCTGGGGACGATGAACCGGAGGCATCCCCGCCGGAATCCGCAGAGGAGACCACCGCCGCTGACGGGTCCCGGGGGACCCCGGTTCTTGATGAACCCGGGGGCGAGCGGCTGCTCAACGACCTGGCCGCGCTGCTGGTCCAGGCTGAGCCGGGCGACAGCCAGGCCCTGGAACGGATCCAGGACCTGTGCCAACGGATCGGCCAGGCGGAAAATATCCCTGAATTGGTGCGGCGCGAAATCGTGGATGGCGGCCAACAGGTGGCCGCCGGCTGTGCCGGGGCAGAGGCTGATTCCGGGCCTCTGGAGGCCCTCGGGGAACAGGTGGAAGATGCCCTGGATCTCCTGGCGGGCGGACCCATGGCGCTCACGCCGGCTGCCCCGAAACCCCCGGCGGAGCCGCCGGAGGAGCAATCTCCTGCTGATAATTCCGTGGAATTGAGCGCGGCGGATTTGGCGGCGGCCCTGGCTTCCCGGGATACTGCCGATACAGAAGAGACGCCGGTAAATGATGCCGCACCGGCTAAGGACCCGGCCCCCGACGTGCCGGATACCCGCGACCATATGCCGGATGACGCCGATGAAGAGCTGCTGGTGGAGTTCGTGACCGAAAGCCTGGAGTTGATAGCCGATGCCGAGGAGGCGCTGCTCACCCTGGAAACCGATCCCGACGATTCCGAGGCCATTGACAAGGTGTTCCGCGCTTTTCATACGGTTAAAGGCACCGCTGCGTTCCTGGAACTGAACCTGGTATCCGAAATTGGCCACCATGCCGAGTCTCTGCTCAGCCGGGTCCGTGACCAGGAGATTCGCTATAGCGGCGGATACGCCGACCTGGCCCTGCGCGCCCTGGATATGATCAAGGATTTGGTCAAGGCGGTTCAGGCGGCCCTGGAAGGGGACGCCCTGCTCAAACCCCGGGGCTACGATGACCTGATGGAGATCCTCAAGGATCCCGAAGCCGCGGGGGTGGATGAGGATGAAGAGACGACCCATAAGGAAGCACCGCGCATCGGCGATTTATTGGTGGCCCAGGGCAAGGTGCCCCGGGAGGACCTGGAAGAGACCCTGGCCGCCGCCCCCGGCAAGCCCGTGGGTGTGGCGCTGGTCCAGGCGGACAAGGCCGGTCTCACCGATGTGAGCCAGGCCCTGCGTACCCAGAAAACCATGAAGGGCCCCAAGCGCAAAATCGAAGCTTCGGTGCGGGTGAGCACCGGCCGTTTGGATCGCCTCATTGACAGTGTGGGCGAGATGGTCATTGCCTACTCCATGATTGCCCAGGACGATGTAGTCAACCGCGCGGACAACCATGAGCTGCTGAAAAAGGTGAGCCACACCGGGAAAATCGTCCGGGAATTGCAGGATCTGAGCATGTCCATGCGCATGATTCCCCTGAAATCCACTTTTAAGAAGATGGCCCGCCTGGTGCGTGACCTTTCCCGCAAAGTGGGCAAGAACGTTAACCTGGTGACCGAGGGTGAGGATACCGAGATCGACCGCAACCTGGTGGATGTGATCAACGATCCTTTGGTGCACATGATTCGCAACTCGGTGGACCACGGTGTGGAAACGCCGGAAGAGCGACGGGCTGCAGGGAAAGCCGAGACCGGCACGGTGCGTCTTTCCGCCTACCACTCCGCCGGCGCCGTAGTGGTGGAAATCGAGGATGACGGCAAAGGCCTCAACCGGGATGTGATTCTGGCCAAAGCTACCGAGCGCGAGCTGATCAGCGACGAGCGCACCCTCAGCGACCGTGAAATCTACAATCTTATTTTCGAGCCGGGGTTCTCCACGGCCGCCCAGGTCACCGATGTCTCCGGACGGGGGGTGGGCATGGACGTGGTGCGCCGCAATATCGAATCCCTGCGGGGCCAGGTGGATATCCACTCCACGCCGGGACAAGGCACCGTGTTTAAGATGAGCCTGCCTCTGACCCTGGCCATCATCGACGGTATGATAATCCGGGTGGGCCAGGAGCGCTATATCATTCCCACAATATCCATCGTGCGCTCCCTGGAGGCGGATCCCGAGGACATCACCACGGTCTTCGACAAAGGCGAGATGCTCACCGTGTCCGAAGGCCTGATCCCCCTCTTTCGCCTGGGGGATCTGTTCCATATTGAGGGACAGGAAACCAAAAACGGACGCAAGCTGGTGGTGGTGGTGGAAGAGGAGAGCACTCGGGCGGGGCTGGTGATTGATGAACTCATCGGGCGCCAGCAGGTGGTCATCAAATCCCTGGGGGAGACCATGAGCAATGTCGCGGGCATTTCCGGGGGCGCCATCATGCCCAACGGCCGGGTGGGGCTGATCGTGGATGTGGGCCAACTGGTGCGTTTGGCCAATGCAACCAATGGGGAGCGCCAGGCAGCACTAGGAGGGGCCGATGAGTCTGTACGCAACTGATCTCAGTGAAGCCCAGTTCCAGGATGTGAGCCAATTGGTCCACCGGCTGGCCGGGATTCACCTCAAAGACAATAAAAAAGCGCTGGTGCGCTCCCGTCTGATGAAACGGCTGCGCGTTTTGGGATTGACCAGCTTTGATCAATACATGGCCATCCTGGCCGATGAAAAGAACCAGGTGGAGTTGGCGAGCATGATTGACGCCATCACCACCAACAAGACCGGGTTTTTTCGGGAGAGTGCCCATTTTGATTATTTAGCGGCCAAAGTCCTGCCCGGCTTAGGAACCAGGATGCGCTTCTGGAGCGCGGCCTGTTCATCGGGCCAGGAACCTTACACCCTGGCGATTCAGCTTCGGGAAAGTTTGCCGAACCTTGATTCCCTGGATGTGAAAATCCTGGCCACGGATATCTCCGCGCAGATGCTGGCCAGGGCCAGGGAAGGGGTCTATCCGCCCCAGGATGTCAGCGGTGTTCCGCGACAATTATTACGGAAATATTTTATCCGCAGCAAAGGTGTCGCCGGAGAACGGTTCCGGGTGCGGGATGAGCTGCGGCGCCTGGTCACCCTGGGGTCCATCAACCTCATGGCGGCCTGGCCCATGAAGGGGCCTTTTGATGTGATCTTTTGCCGCAACGTGATGATCTATTTCGACAAAACGACGCAACAGCGCCTGGTGAACCGTTTTTGGGATTTGCTCGGTCCCGGCGGCTATTTGTTCGTAGGCCACTCCGAAGGCCTCTCAGCCATCGAACATAAGTTCCGTTACGTCCAACCGGCTGTTTACAGAAAATAATGCATTTGGCCAATTACGGATCAAACTCATGAGACATGTGATTGTAGTTGGGGATATGAAAACCGGCAAAAAGGGTGATCTTCTGGTTACCCATGCCCTGGGCAGCTGTCTGGGATTGATGATTTTCGATCCGGTGGCCGGGGTGGGCGGGCTGTTGCACGCCATGCTGCCGCTGTCCAAGATCAACCCGGAAAAGGCTGAGCAAAATCCCTATATGTTCGTGGACACCGGCGTGCCGGCCCTGTTTCAACAGGTTTACGCCATGGGCGGTGAGAAAAAGCGGTTGATCGTCAAGGCGGCCGGTTGCGGCAATCCCCTGGGAAAGAATGAGATGTTCAAAATCGGTGAACGCAATTTCACGGTTTTGAAAAAACTGCTTTGGAAAAACAACGTGATGATCAAGGCCCGGGACGTAGGGGGCACCGCCAGCCGCACGGTTCATTTTGAACTGAACAGCGGCCTGACAACCATCACTAGCAACGGCCAAAAAAAGGAGTTATAAAATGGAACGGCGAGGAGAAATTCTCAGTCAGCTGCAAGCCTTTCCATCCATACCCGCGACAGCCGGTAAACTCCTGAAAATGCTGGAGGATCCGGAAACCACCGCGGTCCAGGTCGAAGGGGTTTTAAAACTTGATCCGGGGTTAACCGCCAATATTCTTAGGCTAACCAATTCCGCCTACTTTGGCCTGCCCCAGCAAGTGGGCTCCATTCGACAGGCCGTGGTTCTGCTGGGCTGGAAACGGTTGGCTTCCCTGATTTTGACCACGTGCATGAATGCGGTCCTGGATAAACCCGTGGATGGCTATGAACTGGGAGACGGCGATATGTGGCGGCATGCCCTGGCGGTATCGGTGGCGGCCGAAGGCTTGAGCAAAATTCTCGAACTTAAAAACGTGGATGAGGTTTTCACGGCGGCCCTGCTCCATGATCTAGGCAAGATGGTGTTGGGCCGGTACGTTGCCGAAGATATCCAGGAGCTGGATGATGGGTCGGGGGCCATTCAGCCGTTTAATGATTTGGAACAGAGCATTCTTGGCGCGGATCATGCCGAGGTGGGGGCCTTGATACTCAGTGACTGGTCCCTTCCGGAGCGCATTGTGGCCGCGGTGCGCTACCACCACGATCCGGAAGCGGCGCCGCAGCCCGACAGCCTCATCGACGTGGTGCATCTGGCCAATGTGCTCTGCCTTTCCATTGGGTTGGGCGTGGGCCGGGAGGGATTGCAGTACCAGGCCTCGGCCGGATCCATCAAACGGCTGGGATTATCGACCCTGCAAATGGAGCAAGTCGCCAGCGAGACCCTGCAATGGGTCAATGAATTGAATCAAGGTGTGGATTAGTATTAAACCTGAACGGAACGTGTAAGGCTCTCTTTTGGATACTGTTTGTGCAAATAATAAGGAAATTACTATAAAGGTGAGGTTAGACAAATGGCGATCAATGTCCTCGTAACAGATGACAGTGGGGTCATGCGGTCCATGATTATCAAATCCATGAAGATGTGCGGCATGCAACTGGGCGCGGTATACCAGGCCGCCAATGGGCAGGAGGGTCTCGAACAACTGGACGGCAACTGGATCGACTTGGTGCTGGTGGATATCAACATGCCGGTGATGAACGGTGAAGAGATGATCCAGCGCATGAAGGCCGAAGCCGCCACCGCCGACATTCCCGTCATCGTCATCTCCACGGAAGGCAGCCAAACCCGTATTGACCGGCTGGAGCAACTGGGTGTCCATTTTATCCATAAACCCTTTACACCGGAAAAACTTCATGAAGTAGTGGCGGCCACGATGGGAACAGGAGCTTTTGATGAATAGTGCACTGGAAGAACAATTGGCCCAAACCGCCGCCAAAACCCTTGAGGACTTGACATTTTTCTTCGCAACTCCCGAAAGGTGGGAGGCGACGAAAATTTCCGGCGATGATTATATCCTGGGGGCGGCCTTCAACGGAGATTTCGAGGGCTATCTGGTGTTTATCTGCCCGCCTTTAGCCGGTCGCGAGATGACCGCCAATATGTTGGGCATGGACGATGCTGAATCCGTATCCAGCGATCAGGTTCAGGATGCCCTGAAAGAGGTCATTAATATCATTTGTGGGAATATTTTGCCGGCTGTGGCCGGTGCCAAAGCGATGTTCAACATTTCGCCGCCGGAAATTCTGGACAGCGGGCAGGAGCCGGAATTCGGCCGCAACGCCCCCCCTGTGGGCCGTGCCAAGCTGGATTTGGAGGGGGAGCCCGGCTATCTGTTTCTTTTTGTTGATGATCCTGAAGCCATGAACCTCTCCTGACAAGGAGGGCGGTGCGCCAAGCCCCCCGGTTTGGATGTTTCTTTCATGATCGCCGGCCCTGTTGGGGACAACTTGGCAAAGTAATTGCTTATGTTTTGGTTCAGCGGCTTTCAACGGACATATGCAGTGTAAACTTTGAGTGAAATCCATGCTCAACCTCAAGCGTAAAATAAAAGTGCTCATCGTGGATGACTCGGCCGTGGTGCGTAAGGTGCTCAGCGGCGAACTTTCCCGGTATGATGACATGGAAATCGTGGGTACGGCCGTGGACCCTTACATGGCCCGGGACAAAGTCGTTAAGTTGAAACCCGATGTGCTCACCCTGGACCTGGAAATGCCGCGCATGGATGGATTGTCGTTTCTGGCCAAACTGATGCGCTACTATCCCATGCCGGTGGTGGTCCTAAGTTCATTAACCCCCAAAAACAGCGAGACTGCTTTGAAGGCGCTGGATTTGGGGGCGGTGGAGGTGCTCTGCAAACCCGGGTCGGCTTACTCCACCAGTGATATTTCCCGGACCCTGGTCCGGGCCATTCGGGTGGCGGCCAAGGCCCAGGTCCGCCAGCCTGTACCGCGGGCAGCCGGAACACCGGCGCCGGAACCGTTGAACACCTCGCGCCTGCTTACCACCACCACCCATAAGATCGTCGCCATCGGCGCCTCCACCGGGGGCACCAAGGCCATTGAGGCGGTATTGCGGCAATTGCCGGCCGGGTTTCCGGGAACCGTGATTTGTCAGCATATGCCCGAAAAATTCACCACATCCTTTGCCCAGAGGCTGAACACCATATCCCGGCTGGAGGTGCACGAGGCCCGGGATGGCGACCATGTAGTGCCCGGCACGGCCCTGATTGCGCCCGGCAACCAGCATATGCTGCTGCTGCGCCGGGGGGGCAACTATCTGGTGCGTGTCAAAGGCGGTCCGCGGGTTTGTTACCAGCGGCCCAGCGTGGATGTATTGTTTCAATCCGTGGCCACCCATGCCGGCCGCAATGCCGTGGGCGCCATTCTGACCGGAATGGGCAACGACGGTGCCCAGGGGCTGCTGGCCATGCGCAGGGAGGGTGCCCATACCATTGCCCAGGACGAAGCCACCAGTGTGGTTTTCGGCATGCCCAAGGAGGCCATCGAAGCCGGGGCGGCCACGGAAGTGGCCCCGTTGGATCTGGTGCCGCGATGCATTTTAAAGGCTCTCAATAAATCATCATCCTGAATGGAAACCGGCCATGACCGATCTCAATCAAATACTCAGCATCGGCAAAAGCGCCCTTTTGGCCCAGCAGCGGGCAATCCAGACCACCAGCCATAACATCGCCAACGCCAATACGTCGGGTTATACGCGCCAGCAGGTGAACCTCTCCACCCGGCCGCCCGTACTCACCGCCGCCGGCATGTCGGGCACCGGCGTGCAGATCGTCTCCACGGAGCGGATATTCGACCCCTATGTGGATGCCCAGATTGTGGATCAAAACGGGGCCGTGGGCCAGTGGGAAGCCATGGACCAGACCCTGGCCCAGGTGGATATCATCTTTAATGAAACTGAAGGCGGGGGTCTCAACAGCGCTTTCAGTGCCTTCTGGGGGGCCTGGCAGGATCTGGCCAACAACCCCGGAGGGGCCGCCGAACGCCAGGCGCTTCTATCCCAAAGCGGCATTCTGACGGACAATTTCAATCAGATGGCTGAAGATCTCAATCAGATCCAGACCGACCTGACCACTCAGATCGGTCTGGCCGTGGGTGAGATCAACGATATGGCCCAGGAGGTCGCCGACCTCAATGACAAAATTTTCCGTGTGGAATTGACCGGCCAGAACGCCAATGACCTCCGGGATAAACGGCAGCTGCTGCTCAACGACCTTTCCCGCTCCATTGGTGTCGAGGTTACCGAAAACGGCAGCTATGCCGAGGTGAGCCTGGGGGGCCAGCCCCTGGTGGAGCATGACCAGGCCTATACCCTCAGTTTCAGCGACCCTGATTTTGAGATCGACACTCCCGGCGGCCCGGTGAGTGTACCGGCCGGGAGCATCAACGGCGGTGAGGTCGCCGGCTGGCTGGCGGCCCGGGATACGGTCATTCCCCAGTATCAAACCCAACTCGATGCCCTGGCCGCTGGACTGATTGCCGCGATGAATACCCAGCATGCCGCGGGCTACGGCCTGGGGGATGACACGGGCGGAACCAATTTTTTCAGCGGAACGGGCGCCGCTGATATTGACCTTAACGGGGCCATTGTTGCCGATCCCAACTTGATTGCGGCGGCGGGTGACCCGGGAGGCTTGCCCGGGGACAACCAGAACGCCCTGGCCATTGCCGACCTGCAGTTCGCCCAACTTCTCAACGGCGGCACCCAGACCCTGGACGAAGCCTACCAAAGCCTGGTGGTGGAGGTGGGCAGCGACGCCAGCCAGGCATCCGCACGCCTGGATAACGAAACCGCCCTGGAAAACCACCTGTTCAACCGGCGCCAGGCCATCTCCGGGGTGTCCATCGACGAAGAGACCATCAATCTTTTGAAATTTGAGCAGGCCTACCAGGCGGCATCGCGAATAATCACCACCGCCGATGAAATGTTCGCAACCCTGATCGGTATGATTTAAACCGGCCTTTAAGCCGCATTCAGGGGAGGGAAAAACCATGCGTGTAACTGACCAACAAATTTTCCGATCCACCCAGAACGATGTGCTCACAGCGCGCAACCGGCTCTTTGAGGCCCAAAAAAAAGTGGCCACGGGCCGCAATATCAACGCGCCTTCGGATGATCCCATCGGCATGAAAAAGGTTTTGGGCTATGAAAGTTCCCTTATGTCCATTACCCAGTTCGAACGCAATATCAACTTTGGCAAATCCTGGATCCAAACCGCCGAGCAGAGCCTGGCCCATGCTGACGAACTCTTGACCGAAGCCCGGGATATAGCCATAAACCAATCCTCCCAGCACTTTGACCAGGATACCCGCGACAGCGCCATAAAAATCGTGGAAGGGCTCTATGACCAGCTCATGGATATGGCCAACAGCCGCCTGGGCGGCAGTTTCATCTTCGCCGGATACAACAATGAAACCCAGCCCTTTGAGCGGGACAGCGATTACAATATTACCTATACCGGGGACGACGGTGCATTGGGCCTGCGCATCAGTGAAAACAGCACCATCAGCCTCAATGCCAACGGCGAGGAGATCTTTCAGATCGACGACCCCGGCGGCGGGGCCCCCATCAGCGTCTTCGATTTGCTCAGGGATTTGCGCACGGCATTGCAAAATGATGATCTGACGGGGATCCAGGACCAAATCCCCCTGCTGGGGGTAGTCAAAGACCATCTGCAGGATGTGCGCGCTGAGAATTCCGGGCAGCATCTCCGGATGGGAATGACCGAAGCCCACCTGTCCAAAGTCAGGTTGAACGTCGAAAATTCCTTAAGCGACCTCCAGCAGGCCGACATGGCGTCCGCCGTCCTGGAGCTTCAGATGGAGCAAACCGCTTATGAAGCGGCGCTATCTGCAGCCTCAAGGGTGTTTCAGCAATCCCTGCTGGATTTTCTGAATTAGCAGCCATGGAATTCAAGTTCCTGCCGCATTGCGTGCTGATGCTAGCCGCGCTGATCTGGGGTGATGCCCGGGCCCAGGACGCCGGTGAACTGGCGCGGCTGAAAAAGGCCGGTATCAGCGACACGACCCTGGCCCTGATCATCAAGGAAAAGATCATACCTACCCAGGCCCTTTCCGTGGATGAAATCATTAGCCTGAAACAGGACGGGATGTCCGCGGACACCCTGGCCCTGATCATCCGCAGCGCCTCCTTCATGGGCCAAAACACCACGCGGGTTTACGGGGACCTTACCCGCACTATAGAATCCCTGTCGGTGAACGATTTGATCCGCCTGAAAGCGGCCGGTGTGTCGGATGAAGTCCTCCGGTCGGTGGTGGTTTATCGCTCCGCCGAAAGCAGCGCCGCAGATAAGGCCCGGGCCTGGGAGATGCTGAAAAATATGGACATTACGCTGCTTCTCAAATAATCTCGGGACAATACCTGATAACCGCCAGTAAATAGATTCCAAGGTGCGTGGGTGCGAAACACAGCAGAGAAGGTCGAGCCGGTCAATTATTTTCTTGAACCGGGGCATATCTATGCACCGTCGGAATCCACCAATATTTCGGCCGTTCTCGGCTCAGCGGTTTCGGTCTGCCTGTTTGACCGCAAACGCAAAGCCGGGGGCATGAATCTCTACCAACTGCCTATCACCAAAGACCCCCGCCGGGCCACGGCCTGTTATGGCAATGTGGCCATCCTGGCCCTTCTGCGGATGCTTAAGGAACACGGTTCCCAGGACAAACATCTTGAAGCCCAAATTCTGGGCGGCGCCAATCCGGGCCAAATCAGCGGCCGGGATGTGAGCCGGGACAATTGCCTGGTGGCCCGTAAAATTCTCCTGAAAAAACGAATCCCCATCGTCTCGGAAGACACCGGGGGACGACGGGGACGCAAAGTGGTATTTCGCACCGATACCAGCGAGCTGATGGTGATGAAGGTTGCCCAGCTGCGCAAATCTGACTGGTATCCCTATCCGGAGCGGCGCTAGACACACG
>Ga0180436_10002457_pt1 | contig 17578 bp, 11 predicted proteins | sample SS_ome_2_FD_132434 | JGI IMG/M metagenome (GOLD analysis project Ga0180436, IMG submission 132434) | Hypersaline lake sediment archaeal communities from the Salton Sea, California, USA - SS_3_S_2 metaG | ecosystem: Environmental > Aquatic > Non-marine Saline and Alkaline > Hypersaline >...
CGCGGGCACCGATCTATGCCGAACTGCGCAACCTGATCGACCTGACCATCGCCGCCGCCTTCATCCAGGAGGAAGACTACTACAGCCAAGCCGACTGGGAGATGCCGCTGCTGGGCGACGAGAGCCGGTTTGCCGTGGAGCGTCACACCGCGCCGGTGTCGGTCGAGACGGCGGTGAACGCCATCTGGAAGGGCAACCGGCTGATGACGCCGGTCGGCGGTGGCGTGCAAATTCAGCCCAAGCGCGCCCTGCAAGCCGCCGAGCAGGACTCCAGCGGCGATCTGGCCGCCGCCCGCGGCCGCACGCTGGAGGTGCCGAAGGATCGTTGGTGGTGGGACTGAGGCCCGGCTTGCAAAGTCGATCGCAGCTGGCATTGAACCGGCATCTGTCATTCCCGCGCATGCGGGAATCCAGTGGGCTGTGTCAATTCCCTGGATTCCCGCGTGCGCGGGAATGACGTAGGGATTCCCGCTGAAGGTGAAACTCATGGCAGAACGTATTGTCCCGCCGGAGCTACTCGACCGTCTGCGGCACGATCGCGAGTTGATCGCCGGAGAACTGCCTGAGTTGCGGGAACGCGGGCAGCGTATGGAAAAAGCAGCAGCGGAGGACACGCTTAGCGGTCATCTCCGCCGCGCGATCCACCAAAGCAAGCAGCCGTTGCGCGAACTGGCTGCCGATGCGGGCATCTCCTCTATCTTGCTGTGCGACTTTCTCGAAGGCCAACGGCCGCTACCCTCCGATGTTCTGGACCGACTGGCTCGGGCCGTGGGCGTGACGGTCACGCCGGTGGGGTGAATCGCCGCTGAGCCTCGTAGGTCGGGCACGTCGCACCCGGCATTGACCGCCGTCGGGCACGGAGTGCCTAGCCTACATCCGGTTGTCAGTCGCGGAAGAGCCGTAGTAGCACGGCCAGGGGGATCAGCAGGCAGAGCAGGCCGACGAGCATCCCGCGCCAGCCGACGGTGGGAAACAGCGCGCCGGTGACACCCAACACGACCAGCGCCAAGACGAAGAAACCCAGCACGGTCGGCCAGCCGCGGCGGGGTTCCACCCGGCGAAGCAACGCCTGTTGCACGGCGCGTCGCTCCAGCAACGTTCGCGAAACGCGCCGGCGTCGGGCTTCGTCACGCACCGAGTCGACCAACTCCTCGGTGCCGGGTTGGCCCGCCATTCGCTCGGCCAGGCGTTCCGCCTCGGCGTTGCGTCCCTGTTTCTCCAGCAGGGCAATCCGCACGGCTTGCAAGTGAACGTCGTCGGCCTCCATTTCCTCGGCGCGCCCCAGGGTTTGCTCGGCCAAGGAAAACTGATTCTGGCGGAGCTGGGCCAATGCCAAAGCAGCCAGGGAGATGCTCGAATGCGGGTCGGCCCGCAGGGCATCCTCGGCGGCCTGCTCGGCCGGGCGTGGACCCCGCTCGCATGCCATGAACCAGGCGAAGCGGGCGAGCATTTCGGTATCGCCGCCCGAGAGCCTGACTGCATGCTCCAATGTCCGCTGGGCGAACTCCAGTCGCCCTTCTTCCCAGGCGGCCATGCCGAGCACCAGGTAACCCTCGGGCTGATCCGGCTCGATCTCCACCACCTGCTGGGCTTCCTCGAAAGCCTGCGCCCCAGAGCCCATGTTCAGAAGCGCCTGCGCGCGGAGGTTGCGCACGGTGGCGTCGTCGGGCCGGTGAGCCGCCGCCTGATCGGCAAGCGCCAACGCCCGCACCGTATCGCCCTCGGTCATGGCCGAGAGGGCGCGCTCAATCAATTCCGCATACTGAAGTTCGTCCACCTCGGAGGTCCCCGCGCCATACGCCCGTCGCGCGGAACACGGCCCACGCGACTCGCTGCTACCATGGCTATTCTCGCACCAGGCGACGCATCCGGCAAGCATCCGGTATGGATCGGGAGCAACCCGCCTGCGCGGTTACCATGCAAGCCTTGGATAATCGGCGGAGAAAGGACCAGCGGACAAAGGCTCGGAGGAAAAAGGCCCAGCGAACAAGGGCCGCGAGCGGTAAGAACAACGACTGCCAACCACCCGACTACTCCGGCGGGGCAATCTCCGGTGGCGGGGCGTAACGCGGCGGCTTGTACTCTTGCGGGACATACGCCGGCGGCAGATACTCCGGACGATCGTAGCGGATTTGCGAGCGGTCGTAGCCGGGCCAATTCTCCGCCGGTTTGACCTCCGGTTGGAAAACGTAGTTCGGCCGCTCCATGTAGCTGGGATATTCCCACGACGGCTTGACCACCGATGGCGGCAACGGGTTCTTCAAATCGTAGTGCGGCTTGTTGTCCAGCGGCGCAATTGCCAACGGCATCCGGTAGACCGGCTTCTTGATCGGCTCCTGACCATACGACGGCTTGACGTACTGTGGCATGGCCGCCCCGTAGCTCGGACGCTGGTAAACCGGCCGCTCTAAATGCTGCCGGGCATACGGTAGTCGCGTCCCCTCATCGAACAACGGGTCTTCGGCCCGCTGAAACCCGTAGGGAGGCTCGATCGGCTGCTCGTCCGGCGGGAGCTGCCCACTGCGCGGTTGCGGCCGATCGGCACGTGGCGGATCGGCTTGTGGCCGCTGGGGGCGCGCGGAGTTGGCACGCGGCGAATTGGCCCGTGGTTCAGTGGTTCGCGGTGCATTCGCAGGCGATGAGTTCGGGCGCAGCGCAGCGGCGGGCCGTTCATTGGCACGCGTTGTCGCCCCGGCGGCGGACGCGTCGTCGCCCGTGGGCGGCGATGCGGGCCGCGAATGCCCGGAACCGGTGCTGAACATCCAACCTCCCGCCTCTTCGCCCCAAGCGGTGAACGCCGGCCCGATCGCCAGGATCAGCACTAGCAGCGTTGGGAGCCCAAGCACTGATGGGAGCCCAAGCAACGCGCGGCTGGGTAGCCGGCGGCTGGACGTGCTGGCGGAGGTCGAATCGTTCATGGCGTGAGGAGTTGGATGGGCGTGGTTCGTGGCCACCGGCTGTTCGTCGCTCCGGCTCGCTCCAGGTCGTTCCGGCGGGCAGGCGTTGACGGGCCGGCCGGCAGACATTCACGTGCCGGCCGGCGAGAGCCCCGTTTTGGCGGGAATTTTTCCGGCGAAACGGCGTGATCCGCCCGGAAAGCCTTCGCCGTCGGGGAAATTGGGACGGCCCCCCGACGAAGCGTCCACTCAAGTCTAGCTTGAAGCCGCGGGCGACCGTCTCTCCGGCGGGACCGTAGTACCCCGGTATGCGAAAGAACAGCTATCATTCCACCCGGCGGCGGGGTCGGTTTGCCGCAATTCCGCGAAAAACCAGAATTCCGGTCGCGAATTCTTGGAAGTGGCCTTGACCGGTTCGGCACGAGCAAGTATTTACCCCACCCTCTTCACGAAAAGAGTTGCGACGCCCAAGCGGCAGCGGCCCCGCGATGGGGCTTGAGCCGCGGGCAAAAACGTCCATGGAGGGACAACCACGGATTAACCGGGAGCAGGAGCCGGACCCCGTTCGGCGGTTCGCTTTTTTGCGAGCGAATCGCTTCTCCTCGAAAGGTCGACGGGCCGGCGACTCCAAGGGAATGGAGACATTGTGTTGAATACCACAGCAAAATTGTTCACCGGCTGGATCGTACTGACGATGGGACTGACTTGGGGAACGGCCACGGCCTTCTCCAACGACATGGCGGCGACGGGGATCGCCCAGTCAATCGTCGGTCAGGCACGAACCGCGAAAGAAGAGTGCCGCGAGTTGCTTCGCCGCGCACGCCGCGCCATGGCGGAGAACGATCTCGACGGGGCCGCCAAACTCGTCAATCAGGCCGAGAAGCTGGACGTCTCGTTCGGCATGCTCGACACCTTCGCCGACACACCGGAGAAGGTTCGCCGCGACCTGCAACGCAAGCGGGCCGCCATGGCCGAAGCCGCCAAACCGAGTTCGCGCTTCTCGCCGCTCTCGATTTTCGGCATCGGTGAGCAGAAGGAAGCCGACTCCGACCCCTTCGCCAAACGCGACGCGGCCGACCAACCTTCCGCCCGCACGGCCCCGGGTCAAGTCCCCGGCCAACTGAAGGATCGCAAGGGACAGGCCCAGACGTACCTGCTCAAGGGACGCGCCGAGCTGGCCAAGAACAATCTGCCGGCGGCCGTCCACTGGTATCACCAGGCAGCGGCCATCGATGCGAAGTACGGCGCGAAGGAAGACTCGCCCGCCAAGCTGGCGGCCGACATCCGCGCACGTGGCGGAAGGATTACCCAGCCGCCGGCGAATGACCGAGCCGCCGCGGTGGCTCCGCCCGAACGACCCGAAGGTTCACCGGTCCGCTCGCTGCCCTCCCCGCCGCCGCGGATCGGCGGCGCGGATCAGGCCGCCACGCCGCCACCGGTCGGCTCCGGCAATCAGCTTCCGGCCGCGTTGTCGGGTATGCGTGGCGCGAAAGCCGACGCCCGCGGTGCTCAAGCCGACCCGCGTCAACAAAGCAACCACTTCCTCCGCTCCGCGCGAAAGGCCCTTGCGGTGGGCGATATCCGCCGCGCGGAGGACTTCGTCCGCCAGGCCGAGCAGCTTGGGCTGGCTTATCCCTGGCAGGAGGACTCCCCGCTCAAGGTGCGCGAAGACATCGACAACTGGCGTCAGTTGGCCGAGCAGCCGGACAACCGGCGAAGCACGGAAGCCTATCGCCGACAGTACGCCCGGCTGATGATGGATCAGTCGGAGTCCCTGCTACGTTGGGGCGAGCTGGATCAGGCCGAGCGCCTGGCTCATCTGGCGTCCGATCAACGCGTGCTCTACGCGCCGACGGAAATGAAGCCCTCCGACCTGTTGCAGCGGATCGCCCGGCAGCGTCGCGGACCGAGCGCGCCAAACGAACAACTAGCGGCCCACGGCATGGCCATGGCCAGCGACGGGGGTGGCGCGGCGTCGGCCGATTATCCCGCCGGCGGCGACGCGAAGCAACAAGTGCTCGAAATGACTCGCCAGGCCCGCGCGGCCCTCTCGCAAGGCGATCTGCAAACGGCCGAACGACTGGCCCGCGGCGCGCAGCGACTGGGCGTGCCCGATCAGGTGTTCGCGCCCAACCAAGATCGGCCGGGGCTCGTTCTGCTCGACGTGTTCAACGCCAAACGAGAATCAAGCGCGGTGGTCCGCACCGGCGGCGAGTTCGTGATGCCGGCCACCGGTGAGATGCCGGATCGACAGCGGGCGGATCAAGCCCTTTACGACGCCTCGCGCGATCACTCGCGGAACATGCAGGCGGCCAGCCAGCAAACAATCGACGGGCGTGGCCCGCGTCGGATCGACGTGGCCCAACGCTATCCCACGCCGGCCCCGCCGCGTGAAGAAAATGATCCGGATGGCAGCCCCTTCCGGATGCAGCCGGTTCCCGAGGCAGCCGGGCCGGGGATGTCGCTCTTCCAGCAAGGCGAAGCGGCGCTGCGTCAGCACGACACCAAGAAGGCCTATCAGCTCTTCCGTCAGGCAGCCGGGCACATGCGGGAGATGGACCCCATGACCGCTCAGCGACTGCAAGAGCGACTGCAACTGCTCGGCCCGAACGCGGTCGGCGGTCCGGCCGACGGCCCCGGTCAACCGGCCGTGGACGAAGCCCGGGCCCGGCAGCAGGTGCTTGCCCGGCAGGTGCTGGCCGACCTGGCTCGCCTGGAAACCGAGGCCGAAGCCAAGCGTGAGACAGAACCCAAAGCGGCGCTTGAGATGCTCCAGGAAGCCCGCTCGAAGGTGGAGGATTCTGGTCTGGAGACGACCATGCGGCAGCGTCTGCTGCGTCGCGTGGATGAGCGGATCGCTTCCGTCCAGCGATTCATGAACACCAATGCTCCGGTGATCGCCCAGGAAGAGCACAACCAGCGGGTGCGCGACGATCGGGACCGCGAGCGCAAGATGAAGATCGAGGTCGACGAGAAGGTCGCCATGTTGGTCGACAGGCACAACAAGTTGATCGACGAACAGCGCTACGCCGAGGCCGACGTGGTGGCCAAGCAGGCCGCCGAACTGGCTCCGGACAACCCGGCGGTCGAGCAGTTGCTGCTGTTCTCGAAGTTCCGCCGACGGTTCGAGCACAATCTCGCCTTGGAGGAACAGCGCGAGCAGGGCTTCTGGGCCCAACTCGACTCGGTCGACGAGTCGGCCGTTGGGTTCGACGACCGCCGCCCGATCCGCTTTGGCGACAACTGGGACGAACTGACCGAACGTCGCCGCCGGTTCGCCCGCGCGGAAGGCCGTCAGCGGAGCGAGCGGGAGCTGGAAATCGAGCAGAAGCTCCGCACGCCCGTCTCGCTGCAATTCAATAACGCCCCGCTCAGTCGCGTCCTGGAGCATCTGGCCAACCTGGCCCAGGTGAACCTGCACCTCGACCCGCAGGGGCTGGCCGAGGAGGCCGTCTCGGAGAGTACCCCGGTGACGATCAACCTCAGCCAAGAGATCTCCTTGAAAAGCGCTTTGAATCTGATCCTCCAGCCGCTGCACCTGAGCTACGTGATCAAGGACGAGGTGCTGAAGATCACCAGCGAGCAGTTGCGCGACGGCGAGGTCTACACGGTAACCTACGACGTGGCCGACCTGGTCGTGCCGATTCCGAACTTCGTGCCCGGTCAGATGGGCATCGACGCCGCCATGCAAAAGGCCTACAGCAACCTCGGCTACGGCGGCATGGGCGGCGGCGCGTTCGGATCGCAAACCGCCCCGATGGCCGTGCTGGCCAACGATTCGGGCGAATGCAACACGGGCGCGATCAATCCGGCCGTGCTCGCCCAGCTCTCCGCCGGTGGCGGCGGCGCGGCCACCGGGCAGTCGATGCCGATGGGCTTCGGTCCTGGCGGACTCGGCGGCGGTGCCCAGGCCGACTTCGACAGCCTGATCGAGCTGATCACCTCCACGGTGAAACCGCAGACTTGGGATGAGGTGGGTGGTCCGGGATCGATCGCCCCCTTCGAGACCAACCTCTCGGTCGTCGTCAGCCAGACGCAAGATGTCCACGAGGAGATTGTCGACCTGCTCGAGCAACTCCGCCGCCTTCAGGACTTGCAGGTGACGATCGAGGTACGGTTCATCACGCTCAACGACAACTTCTTTGAACGGATCGGTGTCGACTTCGACTTCGACATTGACGACGATATCGACCGGCCGTTCCAGGTGTTCGGCCGCACGATCGAGGGAACGGCCGATCCCGCGACAGGGGCCGAGCCGGCACGCAACACGCTCGACACCGACTACGACGAAAGCGTCACCGTCGGTCTGCAAGCGCCCGGTGTGTTCTCGGCCGATCTGGACATCCCATTCAACCAGAACAGTTTTGGCCTGGCCGTGCCGCAGTTCGGTGGCTTCGATGCCTCGGCCGGTGCCCAGATGGGCTTCGCCATCCTCAGCGACATCGAGGCGTTCTTCTTCATCAATGCCGCCCAGGGTGATCGCCGCAGCAACGTGCTGCAAGCCCCGAAGGTCACGTTGTTCAACGGTCAGCAGGCGTTCGTCTCCGATACGTCGCAAAGCCCGTTCGTGATCAGCGTGATTCCGGTGGTGGGCGACTTCGCGGCTGCCCAGCAGCCGGTGATCGTGGTCCTCTCCGAGGGCACGTTCATGACCGTGCAGGCCGTGGTGTCGAAGGATCGGCGATTCGTCCGCCTGACGGTGGTGCCGTTCTTCAGCAGCATCGGCGACGACGTGGAAACCTTCCAGTTCACCGGCAGCGAGACGACCACCACGGACACGTCGGCCGACGGTTGGGTCGACCCGAACGACCCGGACGACGACCGGCGTAATGCCGACTCCGAGCAGACCACCACCGAGAGAAGCGGTACCACGGTGCAGTTGCCGACGTTCTCCTTCGTCACGGTGACGACCACCGTCAGCGTGCCCGACGGTGGTACGGTGCTGCTGGGTGGGATCAAGCGATTGAGCGAGGGCCGCAACGAGTTCGGCGTGCCCATGCTCAACAAGATCCCGTACGTCAACCGGTTGTTCAAGAACGTCGGCATCGGCCGCGAAACCCAGAGCCTGATGATGATGGTCACGCCGCGGATCATCATCCAGGAAGAGGAAGAAGAGAGGATCGGCGCCGGCGGACCTTAAGGTCGCCGGCGGCTGGTCGATGAGTCGTCCCTTTTTGGAACCCCTTTTCGCGTCACCCTTTTTTCCACCCTCGTCCAAGCGTTTCTCCCTCCCGGTGCCGTCGCTGGCTTGTCCCCCCGAGCTGGCGGCGGCCTTTTCTTTGCGCCACCGGCAACACGGCCCCGCGCATGCCACTGGCGCCAGCGCCAGTGCCCGCGCACCCCCGCCTACAACGGTTCGCGCGTTTCCGTTATCTTGCACGGTGGTCGGTCGCCGGAGTCGGCCGGCTCTCCAGCCACCCCCGCTGCCCACGGAGATGCACGATGATTCTTTCCGCCGGCCTGACGCCAGCCTGGCAACAGACACTCCTCTTCGAGCAACTCACTCCCGGTGAAGTGAACCGCGCGATCGAGTCGCACTGGTGTGCCTCGGGCAAGGTGCTCAACGCGGCCGCGGCCGTGCATCACCTGGGTGGACCATCGCGGTTGATCAGCGTGGTGGGCGGTCCGGCCCGCGAGGAAATCGAGCAGGACATGGCCCAGATGGGCGTGGAGGCCCGGTGGATCGTCACCCACTCGCGCACCCGGGTCTGCACGACGGTGATCGATCGCTCGGCCCACGTCACCACGGAACTGGTCGAGGAAGCCTTGCCGTTGAGCGACGACGAGTTGGACGCCTTCCAATCGGCCTATGCCGACGAAGCGGTCGAAGCCGAGGCGGCGATACTCAGCGGCTCGCTTCCCCAAGGTGTGCCCACGTCGCTCTACCGCGACCTGGTCGAGGCAACCGCCTGCCCGGTGATCCTCGACTTCCGGGGCGATGGGCTACGCCAAACGCTCGACCTGGAACCGCTGCTGGTCAAACCCAATCGCGAAGAATTGGGCAACACGGCTGAGCGCGAGCTAACCGACGATGCCGACGTGCATCGAGCCATGCGGGAACTCAACGCGGCCGGTGCCCGTTGGGTCCTGGTGACCCAGGGCAACGGTCCATTGTGGCTCAGTTCCAAAGACGAATTGCACGAAATCCTCCCGCTGGAAGCCGAGAGTTACCAGAACACGATCGGCAGCGGCGATACCCTGGCCGCCGGCGTGGCCTGTGGGCTGCGCGAGGGTCGGGAGATGACCGAGGCGGTCCGTTTGGGCGTGGCCGCCGCCACGCTGAACATCGAGACGATCCTGCCCGCCCGGTTCGACGGCCGACGTGCCCATCTGCTGGCCGAACGCGTCGAGATGCGACGGATCGATTAGCCCGGACTATTCGCCGCAAAGAACGGGCCCCAGTCCGTCCAATTGGTGGCCCGAGAGCAAACGCAGTCCACCGCCGTCCCAGCGCACGATCAGAACTCCCGCGGGCCGGGGTCGGCCGTCGGGTAATCCGGCTCGGTGGGCGGGGTGGCGGGCGGAGTTCGCCGGGAGGTGGCTTCCGAGCCCGTGGGGACGCTTTGGCTGGGGGCTGCGTCCTCGTTATCGTTCGCATAAATGGGCTGGTAGACGTAGCTGTTCGGCCCGGTCCATACCTTGCGATGCCCCACCGGCTGGCGCATCAGCGGATAGTAGGGGAATGACCCGAGCACCGGGTCGTACGTCCAGGGATCGCGATAGACCGGATAGGGCAGTCCCACCGGCACACGCGTCTGGTAGTTGTACATCCGCCGCAGGTAACGCCGCGACACGCCTCGATAGCCGGGCGCGGCCGTGACGTCGACGAACGGATTCCTGGCCAGCGTGTTCCGCTCGATCACGTCGCTTTGAACCTGCCGCTGTCGTTCGACGGCCCAGCGGCGTTGCTGTTCGGCCCAGCGGTGAGCATCGCGGCCGGCATCCAGCGGCGAGTATTCCGTCCGCGTGTTGGCCCCGGACCCGGGCTGAGCGGCAAAGGCCGGTCCGGTCCAGACGACAGCCGCCAGCACGACAGCCGCCAGCACGACAGCCGCCAGCACGGCGGCCGGCAAGATCGCTCGGATGTGCCTGTTCATTGTGCTGTCCGTGTGAGATGAGTCGACGTGTGTGATTGGGCCTCCCGCAGTCGGGCGCCTGCCATGCCTCGCTCGGGCAGAGCGCCTCGTACAGCGGACCCGTACAGCGGCCCCGTACAGTGGCACAGTGCCCCCGCAAGGGGCCCATTCAGCGCGCACCTTCAGTCTACTCCGGTACCCCGCCGGGGGCAAGCTGACGGCGCGCCTCGAACGCCACCACCGCCACGGCCACCGACAGGTTGAGGCTCCGGGCCTCCCGTCGGATGGGAATCCGCAGGCAGCGGTCGGCGTGCCGCTCGCGCAGCGACGGCGGTAGCCCCCGCGACTCACAGCCGAAAACGAGCACCGGGTCGGGCTCGAATGCGACGGAGGTGTAAGGGCGATTGGCCGTCTTGGTGAGCAACCACGGATTGCGCCCCGGGAGCCGCTCGGTCAGGGCCGCCCAATCGTCGACCACTTCCCAGTCGAGATGCTGCCAGTAGTCCATCCCCGCCCGACGGAGGTGTTTGTCGTCCAGCCGGAAGCCGAGCGGCCGGACCATCCAGAGCTTGGCCCCCAGGGCCACGCAGGTGCGTCCCACGCTGCCCGCGTTGTAGTGGATTTCCGGTTGATAGAGCACGATGTCCATGGGGAATGGCGACGCAAGACCGGGAAGTGGGTGGCTGGCGACTCGGCACTGCGCGGCAGGTATTGCCTGAAAACCAACAACGCGCGGCAGTTCAACTGTATCGCTTGCCCGGCCAGTCTCCCAGAGGGACCGACAGGAGGATTGCAGAGTCGATTTCCTCCGTCATTCTCGAGAAGCTTGTGCCCGCGAAAGCGGGGATCGGGAATCCAGCGACCCGCATTCTTCCGTCATTCCCGAGTAATCGGGAATCCAGCGACCCATCCCAATTGCCTGGATTCCCGCGTGCGCGGGAATGACGTGTTTGTGTGACGGCGGTGCGTCGAGCCGTGTGGGCACCCTGGATTCCCGCGTGCGCGGGAATGACGCAAGACGTCCGTCGCCGTGGGTGACCTGTCCGACCCTGGATTCCCGCGTGCGCGGGAATGACGCAGGGAGGCTCAACGCCAAGCTGCAATCGACTTTGCAATCCTCCTGGAGCGACCGACCCCTCACCGGTGCCGCTGGCCGGGGTCCCGCTCGGACGTCCCTCGCGGTATCCTGGACCAAGATGGGCGGGTCCGGCGATCGTTCTCGCCGCCGTCACCTACCAGGTCACCATCTCTACAATGTCGCACCGGCCCATGGAAGATTCACATCGCCCGCTGATCTGTCTGACCGGCGCGACCGGCTACATCGGTGGGCGGTTGCTCCCGCTGCTGGAGCAACGGGGCGAGCGGTTACGGTGTCTCGCCCGGCGTCCCGAGTCGCTCCTGGCCCGCGTTGGCCCGTCGACGGAAGTCGTCCAGGCGGATGTCTTGGAGGACAGCGCTGGCGACAAGGCGTCACCCGCCGACGGCACGCTCGACGCGGCCTTGCAAGGCGTCGACACAGCGTACTATTTGATCCACTCGATGGGAACCGGCGGCGACTTCGAGCGGAACGACCGTCGCGCGGCGCGGAACTTTGCCGCCGCCGCGCGACGCCGTGGCGTACGCCGAATCATCTACCTGGGCGGTTTGGGCGACCAGGGCGAGCAACTCTCGCCGCATCTGCGCAGCCGGCAAGAGGTGGGAGAGATCCTCCGCCAGGAACGCACGCCAGTGATTGAGCTGCGCGCGTCGATCATCATCGGATCCGGCAGCCTCTCGTTCGAATTGATTCGCGCGCTGGTGGAACGCCTGCCGGTGATGATCTGCCCCCGCTGGGTGTCCACGCCCGCGCAACCGATCGCAGTCGAAGATGTGCTGGCCTACTTGGTGGCCGCGCTCGATCTCCCACTGGGCGACGCGGCGATCGACGACGCGGCGGGTGGCGGCGACGCGGCGTCCTCGGCCAAACGGGACGTCGAGGGCGATCAGGCCGGGCCGAGTGAGCCCACCCAACGGCGCCCCGCTTCCGCAAGCCGGGTCTACGAAATTGGCGGCCCGGATCCCTCGTCGTATAAAGACATCATGCGGTGTTATGCCGAGGAGCGGGGGCTACGACGCTGGATGATCTCCGTGCCCGTGCTCACGCCGCGATTGTCCAGCCTGTGGTTGGGGCTGGTCACGCCGGTGTACGCACGCGTGGGGCGGAAGCTGATCGAGGGCTTGCGCAATCCGACCGTGGTGCGAGACCCGGCCGCGCGGACCGACTTCCCCATTGTCCCACGCGGTTTGCGGCAGGCCATTCGCCGGGCGCTGGTCAACGAGGACCGAGAGTTCGCCCAGACACGCTGGTCCGATGCCCTCTCTTCCGGTGGCGAACCAGGGACATGGGGAGGGCAATGGTTCGGCAACCGGATTGTCGATTCTCGCGCGATCGACGTGCCCGTACCCGCCGTCAAAGCGTTCGATCCGATCCAACGCATCGGCGGGCAAACGGGGTGGTACTTTGGCAACTGGCTGTGGCGGGTGCGGGGGCTGCTCGATCTGATGATCGGCGGCGTGGGCATGCGCCGCGGCCGTCGCCACCCGACCGAGCTTTGCCCTGGCGACGCACTCGACTTCTGGCGGGTGGAAACCTGCGAGCCCAACCGGCGATTGCGGCTCTCGGCCGAGATGCGGCTGCCGGGCCGCGCCTGGCTGGAGTTCGAAGTGGAAGACCGAGGCAACAACTCGACCATTCGCCAGACGGCCATCTTCGATCCCATCGGCTGGTCCGGTTTGGCCTACTGGTACGCCCTCTACCCACTGCACGAGCTGGTCTTCCGGGGCATGTTGCGCGGCATCGCCCGCGCCGCCCGGCGTGGAGCGGACAGCTAAGGCGCGTCGCGCCGGATCAGGCGACTGCCCGTGGCTGAACCATCTCGCAAGCCGGTATCGCGGCAGCGGGTGGTGAAAGCATGCCACGTTCGCCAGCCCCGCAACGGGTTGGCAAGCGGGGTCGCAACGCGGACCAATCGCCAATATAATGGGATAGACTTGAGTGGACCGGGAGACATCGTCACGAGTCAGGAACCACCCATGAGAACGAAAGCCGCGAATCGTAATCCACGCTGGCGCCGTGTCCGCCAGCTTTGCATTTGCTTCGCGCTGGCCTGGTGTGCCGGAGCCGCCGCGGTGTTCGCGGGCACCGCCTCGAATCCAACGATTCGCTCCGGCGATTTGGGGTTCCGCAAGATCGTGGCCATCGAGCGGCACAAAATCAACTCCACGCACGTCTACACTTATCATCAGGAGGGCTTGCGGCCGGGCGGAGGGCTGTGGCTGGCCGACTTCGCCGGGCCCGAGGTCGAAATGATCCGACTGCTGGACGGCTCCCAGGGCGTGATCCTCGACGCCAATCTGCACTACGATGGTCGCACGCTGCTGTTCAGTTGGAAGCGGACGATGGACGACCCCTTCCAGCTATTCACCATCGATCTTCAGACGCGCGAGTTGAAACAGATCACCGACCACGAGTCGAACAACTTCAACGCCTGCTGGCTTCCCGACGGCGGGATCGCGTTTCTTTCCGATCGCAAGCCAGCGTTCGCCTACTGCTGGAAGACAACCACGCCGATCCTCTGGCGCTGCGACGCGGACGGTAGCCGGCCGATCCGCCTCAGCGCCAATTATCTGAACGACTTCACCCCGGCCGTCTTTGCCGACGGACGGATCGTCTACAGCCGCTGGGAATACGTCGATCGCCCGGCGATTCCCATCCAGAGCCTCTGGTCGATCAACCCCGACGGGACACGCTTGGCCGGCGTGTTCGGCAATCGGGTGCTCAGTCCCGCCACGCTGATGGACGCCCGCGAAATCCCCAACAGCGACGGGAAGATCCTTTGCGTGCTGACCGCCCACAACGGCCCCTGTCGCGGGGCAATCGGCATCGTCGATCCACGCCTGGGGGCCAACGCGCAGGCGGCCATCGAAAATCTTACGCCGGAAGTAAACATCGGCCGGGTCGACCAGGGCAGCGGCAACCACGTGCGCGGGCCGTACCTCAATCCATTTCCGCTGGACGAAAAGCAATACCTCGTATCCAAGGCGGGTACGATCGAACTGCGCGACTACGCGATGACTCGCCAGGAGACGATCCTGCCCGGTGGCGAGGGCCTCGGCTTCTACGCCCCGCAACCCGTCCGGCGCCGGGCACGCGAACGGCTGATTGCGGCCAGCGTGCCCGATCCCCAAGAGGCCGACACGGAGTGGGCCACGATGTTCATGCGCGACGTTTACATCGGTTTGGGCAACCAGGTCGAGCGCGGTTCGATCGAGCGGCTGGCCGTCGTGCAGGAAGTGGAAAAGCCGCTGGGGATCGACCCCAGCTTGCGGGCCTTTGGGTTCCAGTTCCCGGTTGTCAGCGCCGGGGCCACTTATGCTCCCAAGAAGGTCTGGGGATACGCCCGGGTGGAGGAGGACGGGTCGGCGCATTTCAAGGTCCCCGCCCAACAGCCGATCTACTTCCTTCCACTCGACGCCGAAGGCCGGGCCGTGCAGCGGATGCGCACCTTCACCCACCTGATGCCCGGTGAAGTGCAGAGCTGCGTCGGTTGTCACGCCGATCGCAACAGCGTTCCGCCCACACAGCCGCGAGCCGGCGCCGCCCTGGCCATGCTCCGCGAGGCGGAACCGCTGGTCGAGCCGGAGTGGGGCGCGACCGGCTTCAGCTACGCCCGCATCGTCCAGCCCGTGCTCGATCAGCATTGCGTTGAGTGTCACAATTGGGAGGAGAAGGCCGGAGGCATCGAACTGACCGGCGACAGGACCGACTTCTTCAATGTGTCGTACGAGTACCTCGTGAGACGGAAGCCGGGCGGAGGCGAGACCACCCACGGATCGCCCATGACCGAGTGGATCCCCACCTACAACGGACAGGAAGCGAACATCCTGGAGATCGCTCCCGGCCGCTGGGGGGCCAAGCCATCGATTCTCGGCCAGATCGTCGCCACCGGCCATCCCGACGAGGAGGGCCAGCCGCGCGTGGAGTTAACGCCTCAAGAGCGGCACCGCATCCACCTCTGGATGGACCTGAACGTGCCCTACTATCGCAGTAGCGATTCGGCCTATCAGGCCAACCGGGGCTGCCGGCGAATGGTCCCCTCGACGCTGCCGCGGACCTTCGCCGACGTGGCCAGCCGGCGCTGCGTCTCCTGCCACGAGGGGCTGAAGGATGTCTTTCGCACGCCGGACCCCGACTCGTTCTTCCTGCGGATCGAGCACCCGGAGCGCAACAGTTTCCTCGCCGCGCCGTTGGCCCCAGCGGCGGGCGGGACCGGGAAGTGCGGCAAGGCCGTCTTCGCCGACGCCGACGATCCCGACTACCAAACCCTGTTGCGGACGTTCGACGAAACCGCGTCGCGGCTGCGCGAGGTGCCGCGCATGGACATGTGTGAGTTGGAGGATTAGGAGCCGCCGGAGTCGGCGTTCCCGGAAACCCCGTCTCCGTCTTGCCCCAATGGGTCTCGCCGTCGTCCGCCCAACGTGAGAATCACTAGGAATCCAGCATCTCGCGGGCATGGTAGCTGGAGCGGACAAACGGGCCGGCCGCCACCCGCTCGAACCCCAAGCCCCGGGCCAGCTCGGCCAAACGGTCGAACTCCTCGGGCTCCACGTAGCGGGCGACCGGCAGGCAGTCGGAGTTTGGCTGCAAGTATTGCCCGACGGTCAGCAGCCGGCAGCCGGCCTCGCGTAACCGGCCAAGCCAGTCGAGCACCTCCGGCTGGGTTTCGCCCAGGCCGAGCATGATGCCCGTCTTGGTCTTCATCGCGGGGTCGAGCCGGCCGATCAGGCGGAACATCTCGAGGGTCCAATCCGGATCGGTCCGGGGATGGCGCGCCGCATGGAAAAGCCGGGGGACGGTTTCGGTATTGTGGTTGTAGACGTCCGGCCGGGCCTCGACAACGCGCTCCACGTCGCGGGCGTTTCCGGCGAAATCGCTCGGCAGCACCTCGATGGTGGCCGGCTGGCCGCTCTGGTCGCGCGTGGCCTCGCGCACCGCCTGGACGGTTTGGAAGAAGTGCTCGGCCCCGCCGTCGGGCAGGTCGTCGCGGGTAACGCAGGTGATCACCACGTGCCGCAGCCCCAGCCTCCGCGACGCCTCGGCCACGCGCCGCGGCTCGTCTGGCTCCGGCGGCCGGGGCGATCCGCTGGTGACCCCGCAGAACCGGCAGCCACGAGTGCAGATCTCGCCGAGGATCATGAAGGTGGCCGTCTGTTGCGCGTAGCACTCCATGCGGTTGGGGCATCCGGCATGGCGGCACACGGTGTTCAGCCCCAGTTGACGCACCAGCTCCGCCGTTTCCGCCGACACCCGCCCGGCCGAGCCCTTGGGCACGTTACGCTTCAACCAACGTGGCAGGCGCGGAGAGACGAGCGGCAGTGAGCCCTCGCGCGGGGGTGGACAACTTGACGCCATGGCGGGCATGCACTTTGGTTCGTGGGGCGGCGGAGGGCCGGACAACGGCAACGCCAAGCCGGGAGCCAGGAGGGCCGGGCGGTTGAGAACGCGGTCGATTGTGGGTAAAACGTATTATCGCGCCCCCGCCCTCGCCGGGCAATGGGAGCGGGGCAAGTTTTTGATGCCGGCGCGGCCTATGTTCGCGATTCAGAGAACGGGATGCACACGATCAGGCAGAAACCCGACCGCCTGCGCCTGGTTTAGCCCCCCCGACACCGCTCATCCGTCAGTTGGCAATGCAACCCTCAGTAATGGCCGGGACCTGTTAGCTCCCGGCCATGGAAAACGCATTTCGTGAAGCGACGCAAGGAGAGAAGCCACGGCCGGAAAGAATAAAAAAAAGAAGGCGAAGGACGAAAACCCCAACGAACGGGTGATCGCCCAAAACCGCAAGGCACGGCACGATTACGTGGTGCTCGATACGCTCGAGTGCGGTTTGGTGCTCCGTGGCAGCGAGGTGAAGAGTCTGCGCCGGGGGCAGTGCTCTCTCCAGGAAGCCCACGGCCGGGTGCGCGATAGCGAGGTGTGGTTGGTCGGTTGCGACATCCCGGAGTACACCGAGGCCAATCAATTCAACCACGATCCACGTCGGCCACGGAAGCTGTTGCTGCATCGCCGCGAGATCAACAAGTTCGCCGCGCAGGCTTACGAGAAAGGCCTCACCCTGGTACCGCTGAAAATGTACTTCAAGCGGGGCGTGGCGAAGGTACTGCTGGGCATCTGCCGGGGGCGTCAAAAGCACGACAAGCGGGAGAAGATGAAGAAGGCCCAGGACCGCCGGGAGATCCGCCAGCAGATGAACCGCCGACGGTAGCCGGCCCTTGGCGTGGGTACGCAGCAGCAGGCTCATTTCACCCCCGGGCGACGCGGGGAGCGATGAAGCGTGGCCCGCGAATCACGCCAATCGGGGCGAATCGTTTGCCTCTAGTGCCTTATCACGCTTAATAAGCAGTATGCCACTGACTTCTCGCCAGTGACGGATGTCGAGGTCGTGCCGGACCTGGAATACCTTGAGTTCGAGTACCGGGAGGCCCAGGCCGAAGAATCGCGCGAGTTGCAGTCGCGCGAGCTGCAGTTGGTGTTCGATCCGGAGTTCCTTTAATCACGCCCCA
>Ga0180436_10002459_pt1 | contig 17560 bp, 19 predicted proteins | sample SS_ome_2_FD_132434 | JGI IMG/M metagenome (GOLD analysis project Ga0180436, IMG submission 132434) | Hypersaline lake sediment archaeal communities from the Salton Sea, California, USA - SS_3_S_2 metaG | ecosystem: Environmental > Aquatic > Non-marine Saline and Alkaline > Hypersaline >...
CGCAGGCCCTCTATAAATCTCTGGCCGCCTCTGAATTTGAACTGCGCTTTGAACCCGGCGCGCTGCCAATCGATCAGCTTGACCTTTCCGAATCCTGTCTGGTGAATGTCGATTTTGGTGGTCCCAACATATCGCTGCAGGCAGTGATTTCCTCCACCGCACAGCATAAACTGGTCATGAATGCCGAAAAACTTGTCAGTCACGACCAGATGCGGGAATTTTTCAGGGTCGACGCGGTTACCGAGGTCATTTCGAAATCATTTCAATCCGACTTTTCCGGCAGCAGAGACAAGGCCTGGTCGCTGCGCGGCAAAACCATCGACATCAGCGGAAATGGGATCCTCGCCACATTCAGTGAGAAACCCCCTGAAGAGAAGCCGGTAAAGCTCGAACTGACCCTGCCGGGCCAGAAAAAAAGAATGATACCGCTACTCGCAAATCCGGTCAGGACCACTCGTGTCGACCATGACAATTGGGAAATCGCATATCATTTTCAGAATATCAGCGGTGAAACCCGTGATCTGATAGTCGGATGCTGTTTCGAGATCCAGCGTCGTTTTCTCAGGCTGGGTGCTTCAGAAATCAATTAATCCGGGCGCGGCCGGGGAATTTTCCATACGCTACTGCATATCACCACCGGTTCTCAGTTCTTCATTATAGGCCTTCTGGCCGGAAGATACACCTGAGAACATGGACTGTTCGAGATACATCATGATGTAGAACACACCAATAATGAGTACGATAAAGGCCGTAACCTTGAACAGCTCCTTGGGTTTTTTAACAGCGAAGATGATAACGATTACGGTGAGAATCGCCGCAGCGATCCAGTTCGTCGTGAAATAGGTAAAAATCCTGATCAGAAATTGTTCGATTGCCTGCATGGTCAATCCCTCGTTTCATGCATTTCGCTCTCCTGTTAGTTTCTGAATTGTATCAAAGAACGTGTTTCATGCAAAATCAAAAGCCGAATGCGGGAAAAATTCACCCGCCTCCCCCTCCTAACCTGCCGGGATTTATTCACTACCCGAACGGGACTAAAATGCCCGGAAATTTTCTTCTTGACTTCATAGAAATTGCCTTTATAGTCTGCCCTAACAAGAATTTGGGTCCGCGCGGCTTTTCTTTTATTTTTCAGTAATTACAGATATTTAAACAGCACAGAAGGAGTAAGTTTCGAGCATCATTACAGTTTTCAAATGGATGTTCGAGCACTTTTAGGATGGAAGGGAACAACCAATGACACTGCTTGAGGGGTTACTCTGGCTTACCCTGAACGTCTACCACGAAGCCAGATCCGAACCGCAGATTGGCCAGGTTGCCGTGGCGCACGTAACGCTTAACCGGGCTGTCGAGAAGCAGCTGCCGGTCAAGGAGGTAATAACCCAGCCGTACCAGTTCAGCTGGACGTTTCAGAAAGATTCCTACCTGCCCGAGGATCCGGATGCGTTTATCAAATGCATGCATTCGGTATATGTTGCGCTGCAGACCCCCGACTTTACCGAAGGGGCAACCCACTATCATCTCGATTCGATCACCCCCAACTGGGCCTCGGGGTATACCTACGTAGCCCAGTACGGTTCACACAAGTTTTACCGGTAAGAAAACGGGAACCCACATGGTTCCCCGCTCCCCATTCCAACGACGGTCACGACGTATCTAGATCTGCGCAGCTTTCTCCAGCGCAGCTTCCATATCCTGAAGCCGAGTCTCCGACATTCTGATCGAAATCGGGTACACCAGGGTCCGGTCAAGAAAGTCTGCTGATTGGGGCAGATCCTGCGGATCGTAGATAATTCGTCTTTTCCCGCCCGGTTCAATGAACGGCCAGCCGCTTTTAGTCTGGGTCTTCCCATCCAGCAGATGTTCCCACTTCCTGAAAAAATGCCAGGTATTTTCCGCCCAGCAAATCGCTCCGGCGCCATGTTCCTGGAGCACGGCGCCAACCTGCTTTCGCTGTTCGGCATCCGGCAGCGTGAACGCCAGAAATGTCGCACTGTCTCCGTGAATATCGATCTGCTCCCTGAACGTCGCACCGGGTATTTTGACGATCGTCTCCTTCAGGCGGTTCTTGTTTTTCCGCTGGGCGGCAATCATCGAATCGAGTTTGGCCAGTTGGGCGAGCCCAATGGCGCCCTGCAGCTCCATCATGCGATAATTGAACCCGATATATGACCTTCCCTCACCACCTCTGCCGCCCGGGTTGACCGCATGATCGTGACCATGATCGTGATATTCCATCATCTTCCGGTACAGATCTTGATCGCCGGTAATGACCATACCGCCTTCACCGGTGGTCATCGTTTTTACAGAATCAAACGAAAACGTTCCGCAGGCGCCGAAGGTACCGAGGTGCTGGCCGTCTATGCGAGCGCCGGCGGACTGCGCCGTATCTTCCAGAACAGGAATATCTTTTTCATCTGCGATAGCCTTCAGTTCCCTTATCCGGGCTGCTGACCCGCACATATGCACGGGTATGATGCAGGCCGTTTTATCAGTTATCTTTTTTTTCAGATCGGCCGGATCCATGTTGAGGGTTGCATCGATCTCCGTAAACACCGGCGTTGCCCCGACTTCGAGAATCGCCTCCCAGGTCGCTACGAAGGTGAAGCCCTGCGTGATCACTTCGTCACCAGGACCAACCCCGAGGGCGATAAGCGCAACTTTGAGCGCGGTACTTCCCGATGTCACCGCCTGGGCATACCGGGTGCCGGTATAGGCCGCAAACTGCTCTTCGAACTCTTTTACTTTGTAGATCCCTCTGCGCTGTTCGGTAAATTCGTACCGAAACAGAACTCCCGTATCGAGCACGTCCGCAATCTGTTTTTTTTCCTCGTCGCCGAAAATTTCGAATCCAGGCATACCGAATCCTCCATATGAACCCTGCCGACGTCTGTAAACGCCGAATTTATTGATTACCGAAAAACGTATTTCACACCCGTTCAAACTTACCCGTGCAACGCCATGTTGTCGATAAGTCTTATCCGCCCGTTCACATTGATTGCCCCGACCGCCCGGCAGGTACCGGAAACGATCCTTCGAGGCGTCAGGGTCTGTTCGTCGACTATTGAGAAGTATTCGACCGCACAGACGGGACTTTCCTCGATCATCGCTTTTCCCATCTTTATCAGCGTCTCACAATCTACGATATTCTCTGCTCCGATCACTTTTTCACGGACCGTCTGCAGCGCCCGATACAGGACAACGGCTTCGCCGCGCTCGAATTCGTCGAGGTAGGCATTTCTCGAGCTCATCGCCAGTCCGTCGACCTCACGGACGGTCGGCACACCGGTGATGGATATATTGAAATTGAGATCTTCGACCAGACGGCGAATAACGATCAGCTGCTGAAAGTCCTTTTCCCCGAAAAACGCCATATCAGGCTCGATAATATTGAACAGCTTCGCAACAATCGTCGCCACCCCGGAAAAATGAACGGGACGGTCTCTGCCGCAAAGGTCTTCGGTAAGCCCGGAAACGCTGACCGTTGTCAGGTGACCGGGCTGATACATGCTCACCGGTTCCGGACAGAAGATAAGGTCGACGCCCGCGTCTCCCGCTTTTTTGCAGTCGCCGTCAAAATCTCTTGGATATACGTCCAGGTCTTCGTTTGGTCCGAACTGCGTGGGATTGACAAAGAGCGACACAACCGTGCGGTCAGCGGCTCTGCGAGCCTGTCTCATCAAGGCGAGATGGCCGTCATGGAAATAGCCCATGGTCGGTACGAGGGCGATCGATTCTCTGTTGCCGCGCCATGAATCGATAACTGCCTTCGCCGCCGGTATGGACGGTTCCAGAATCACTGCGCTGCCTTTATCGCCGCAATTTTTTCTTCGACCAACCGCTTCTGCATAATCGCGGCAGGATCTATCGTGGCAAGATAACTTTCGTATACGTCCAGCGCCCGCGCCGTATCGCCTTGTATTTCATGAATACGCCCGACGCCCATGTTACCGATGCTTTCGTACCCTTCTATCCCGGCCAGTTTCTGATATTCGCCAAGGCTCTCGTCATAGTTTCCAAGCACTTCAGCTGTCTGCGCGATACCAATAGATAAAAGCGGCTGCAGCGGGGAGGATTTGCCGATGTCTTCGCGTACTGCCTTGAATTTGCTGCTGGCCGCTTCCATCTCCCCGTCAGCCGCCAGAGCCTGAGCCGCATTTATCTGAGCCCAGAGGGCAGCGGGGGTCCCGGAAAAATCGTTCTCGACCGCGGCAAGCTGGTCGATCATCTGTTGACCGTCCATCTCCAGCGCATCGGACAAGGCGGCCGAACTCTGCTCAATCCGGTTATCCCGGTATGATCCGTACAGCGACCACGCTATCACCGCAACAACGACTGCGGCGATCGCGATCTGAACAGCCCGCTTGTTGTCCCTGACAAATTTCACCGCAGCCGGCGGCAGATTCATCTGTTCGAGCAGCCCTTCCAGGCTGTTTTTATCGCGCTCGTCGACCCATTCTTTATCGAAAATATCTTCCTTGGCCATGTTGTTTCCCCAGAATCAGCGTATTTTTAAGCAATCAATTGTATTGTTTTTGGATACAGCGAGTCATATATAGTACAAATGAATGGAGGTGTCCATGCGTAAACCCGCCAACCTGACCATTTAACCGTGAAACCTAACCCAAGCCAATCACTGAGACCGATCAGAAGCGTCAGCGAGATCAACGCGGAAATTCGCCACGTGCTGGAAAGCGATTTTCGTTTTGTGCGCATACGCGGTGAAGTGTCAACAATACGAAAACCGTATTCGGGCCACTATTATTTCATTCTCAAAGATGAATCAGCGCAATTGAATGCAGTGCTGTTCAAGAATCAGCAGCGCTGGCTGTCCCGGGACCTCGCCGACGGGCAGGAAATAATCTGCGACGGCCGCATCGCTGTCTACGAACCTCGTGGCCAATATCAGCTTATTGTCGACACCGTTGATTTCGACGGTACCGGACAACTGCAGGTCCTTTTCGAACAACTGAAATTGCGCCTCAGAACTGAAGGGCTCTTTGCTGCTGAAACAAAGCTTGAGCTGCCTGAGGCAATAAACAGGATTGCCGTAATTACGTCTCCGACCGGTGCCGCAATTCACGATTTTCTCGCGATCTGCAGGAAACGAAACGCCCGGTCACTGATTCAGATTCTGCCGGTGCGTGTCCAGGGCAGCGAGGCCGCCGGTGAGATCTGCGCCGCCATCGAAACCGCACACCATCTTGTCCCCGACGTGATCGTCATCTGCCGCGGCGGCGGATCCATCGAAGATCTCTGGGCATTCAATGAAGAGGCAGTGGCCAGGGCCATTCATCGCGCCACCATTCCGGTCGTTACCGGTATCGGCCATGAAACCGATTTCACCATCGCGGATTTCTGCGCTGATATCAGGTGCCCGACGCCAACCGGAGCGGCCGAGCTGCTTATTGTCGATCCGCGGAATCGCATTGACAGGATAGCCCACCTGCGTGAGCGCATGATACGGAATCTGCAGGTCAAACTCGATTCATACCGGGCCCGTCTCGATACGTCTACCCGGCTGCTGGCCACCTTCGACGACGCCTTCAGCGGCCATACGTTCAAACTCGATCACCTCAGCGCCCGCTTGCAGCGAGCCATGTCGGCGGCTTTGGATGTTGAGTCCGCACGCTGCAGCGAGCTCCGGTCCCGGCTTTCCAGAGCTTCGCCTGAACAGGTGATCGCAACGTACCAGGACCGGCTTGACCAGCATTTTGACCGTATGACAATTCGGTGTCGGCAGCTGCACGATGCCAAACGGAGCCGGTTCCTGCGCTTTGCGGCAATCCTCGATACGCTGAGCCCCCTTAAAACCATGGCCCGGGGATACAGTGTCGTCACCTCACGCGAAAAACCGGCAGCGAAGGCCGCGATCATTACCGATTCCAGGCAGGTTCAGGTAGACGATGCCGTCGATATCAGACTTCACCGCGGCAACCTCGCCTGCAGGGTCACCGGCAGAACAGATAAAGATTGAGCGCCGGCCGAGATTTGAAAAAACCGCCGACCGGCGGCATTCACGCTATCAGGCCTGGTAATAGGGTTCGGCGATATCCCGAAATACCGCTGCTATACCATGGCTCAGGAGCAGGGCCTGTATCCGGGGAACCGCCGCCGCATCGTCGAAATGAACGGCTGTGCCGGCGGCGCGATCCTGTAGCCGATATCCGGCCTCACCGAGAATGTTCACGGATTCGATGTAGCGGTCTACGACGAACCCCAGGACGGAATAGTCTCCCATATAGTTGTCCGGAAGCTCCTCCCGCTTCAGGATTTCTTCGGATCGTGCCATGGTATGGTCGATCAGGATAATTGAAGCCATCGATCGTCATCCCGCGCCTTGTATCTCCTGCGCCATGAAGTCCGGGAACACCCTTTCAGCGATAAAAGGATGCTTCCCGGAATATGCGATATGTTTACAGCAGTTCGAGACCGGAGAAGAAGTAGGAAATCTCAAACGCGGCAGTTTCAGGTGCATCCGATCCGTGGGTTGCATTTTCCCCGACGAAGGTGCCGAATTCTTTTCGTAACGTGCCTTCTGCTGCTTCTTTCGGGTCGGTAGCACCCATCAGGTCACGCCATTTCCTGATTGCCCCTTCCGCTTCCAGGACCATCACGATGCAGGGACCGCTGCTCATGAAGTCGGTGAGTTCACCAAAGAACGGTCGTTCTTTATGGACATGGTAAAAGCCTTCCGCTTCCTTTTTGCCGAGATACAGTTTCTTCAGGCCGACCACGTTAAAGCCTTCCTGATAAATTCGCGCAAGAATCTTACCGGCATTGCCTGCCTTGAATGCATCGGGTTTAATAATAGCAAATGTTCTTTCCATGTTTTTTCCTTTTCAGTTTTGAGGCAACCCTGAGAAATTCCGATTTTCTTTCAAAATCAAGACGCGTAGTCAATACATATCAAGAAATTGTCCCGCAGGCATATCTCGCTATGTCGAGAAAAAATTGCCCCCCGCAACGCAGCGTTTGGACGAAAAGACAATTTTTCAAGGTCGCGTTGATAATGGTCCGTCATGTATCATCGACGCGGCGGTTTGTCAAGCAACCTCACGCCAGTCTCAACAGTGCGTTGACGATCGCGACAGCGGCCGGCGTGCCGCCTTTTCTGCCGCTGTTCGTAATAAACGGATAGGGTTGTCGCGCCAGGATTTCTTTTGATTCCTCGGCATTGACAAACCCCACCGGTACCCCGACGATCAATGCCGGTTTCAATTTGCCGCGCTCTGCCAGATCCATGGCCGCCACCAGCGCAGTCGGGGCGTTGCCGACCACGACGATGCCGACATTTTCCGCAGCCGCCTTTTCAAGCGCGGTTTCGCTTCTGGTTTTTCCCCGGGACCGCGCCTGTGCAAGAACGTCCTGATCGTTGATATGACAGGTTACCGAACCGCCGAATTTCGCCAGCATTGCTTTGCTGATCCCCGATGCTCCCATCGACACATCGACGTAAATATCCCTGCCCGCCCTGATTGCTTCCAGGCCGGCTTCAAAGCAGCCGGGACTGAACATGAGACTGTGCGCATAACTGAAATCACCGGTGGCATGGATTACTCGTCTCATGACCTGAAAGCGGTTGGAATCGAGGCTATCCAGAGCGATTCCAGTTTGTTCGAGAAATTCCTGTTCGATAATTTCAAAACTGCGCTTTTCGATTTCTGCCGGTGCGACTTTCTTAAGCTTTGTCATTGGTGTCGATGCGATTTCCGGTAAGTTGAAGATTGATATGGTCACATACCCCTGGGGTGTTGCCGAAGTGCAGATGAACATAGCTGCCCACGGCTGAGCCGAAACTATATCCCTCCTCCCCGCCATTATCAAGTCGATACACCGTCTCGACGCCGGCGGGCAGCGCGGTGCCGTAATCGTCTTCTATGTCGGAGTAGTGAAACTCGTGGCCGTGAAGCAGGTCTCCGGCAGTTCCGAGCAGACATGACTGCTGCAGAACGACGCTGCGGTACCCGAGTCTTCTCAACCGCTTATTCATCAGCGTACGAAATGGGAAAATCCCGACCATATCGTATCGCCCACCATCCATATCGGTCAATGATCGGCACAGATACATGAAACCGCCGCACTCTGCATAAATCGGGCGCTTATCGCGATGAAACGTGAGAATCTGTTCCTTCATCGCAACGTTGTCGTACAGCTGCGCCGCATAATTTTCCGGATAGCCGCCGCCGAAATACAACATGTCGAGAGCATCCGGCAGTTTTGCATCGTGGATTGGACTGAACGGCACGAGTTCGATACCGCTTTTCTCCAACAGCTCGAAATTTTGTTGGTAATAGAAGCAGAATGCTTCATCCCGGGCTATACCGATCCGGGAATGCGGTCTAACCGCACGTGAATGCTGCACCTGATGCCGGCGCAGTTTTTCACCAGCGCGATCAGCTGCAGATTCATCTGCTGGTTTACCGTTTGCTTCTGCATGGGCGAGAATCAGGTCAAGGTCGAGGCTGGCTTCGACGGTTTCGGCCAGTGTTTCAAACGATTGCTCCGACAGCGGTTTTTCGCCGCCCATATGCAACCCGAGATGCCGCTCGGGTATCGCGAAAGCATCATTTCTCGGCATAAAGCCCGTATATCCGTCCCACCGTGTACCCTGCAGCGCATATTCGATCAGTTCCCGATGTCTCGGCGAAGCGATACGATTGAAAACAACACCGATAAGTTGAACCTCCGGGTCGAAATCAGCAAACCCCTTCAGCACCGCAGCGTTGCTCTCCGCACTCGAGGCCGAATCAATGATCAGCAGCACCGGTACATCAAGCGTTTTTGCCAGGGCAGCGGTGCTTGCTTCACCGCCGTCGAACAGCCCCATGACGCCTTCGATGATGCATACCTCGCCGTCCGCACCTTTTTCAGCATACGTCTGCCGGCAGCAGGCAGCACCCATCATGTTCAAATCGAGATTGTATGATGTGGTTGCCGTTATCGTTTGATGCAGCGTCGGGTCAATAAAGTCAGGACCGCATTTGAAGCATTGCACTTTCAAGCCTCGGCCCACAAGGGCGGCAATAATCCCGAGCGTCAGCGTAGTCTTCCCGCCGCCGCTCCTGGTTGCGCCAATGACAAAAGCCGGTTTCTTATTCATATCATCCCGTTTACGAGAAGCCGGTGGAGGGCAAATCCAGCCCCATAGAACGCCAGCGCCGATATCAGCACCAGCCGGTTGGTTCTTGTGATATCGTTCGGGGCGGGAACGCGCAACCCATCTCCCAGATACGGTTTTTCGGTAGTCAAGCCAAAATACGAAGACGTCCCCCCGAGCCTGACGCCCAGTGCCCCGGCCGCCGCCGCTTCGCTGTGAGCGCTGTTCGGACTGCCGCTTTTCAGTCGATCCCGCAGAAAAACCCGGCTGGCCATACAGGCATCATATCCCGGCACCAGGGCCGCGAGAATAAGGCAGAATCCGCTGATGCGCGCGGGCAGGAAATTGCAGAAATCATCGACCCGTGCAGCACAGCGTCCGAAATCGATATAACGTTCATTTTTATAGCCGAACATCGAATCCATCGTATTGACAGCCTTATATCCCAAAAAACCGAATGCTGCACAAACGATATAATCGCACCCGCTCACAGGGGCGAGCAGTGAGGCCGCCAGCGCCCAGAATAACGGTGCGGTGATACCGTCGACCATGTTTTCCGCCACGGACTCAATACAGGCCCGCGATATTTCAGATTCGTCGAGCCCCTCCGTATCCCTGCCCACCATCAACGCTACCGCGTTTCGAGCCTGCGCGGGCTTGCCCCGGTCGAGATAATCCCTGACCGTATTGCTGTGCTTAACCAGATCGCCGGCGGCGGTGCAGAAATAGCAGATTATGCATGCACCTGCCGTTGCCGCCACTACCGACAACGCCCCCAGGATCCTCAGACATATCCACAATGACAGCATCGCCCCGCCGAGCACCAGCAAAAACGTCAGTACCCCCTGAATCCGTACCGGCAGAAATTCCAACTCAGAACGGGTGACGGACTCAAACCGTGTACATAAAGCGCCGATGAACCTGATCGGGTGAGGCAAGCGCCGTGGATCACCGATGATCATGTCCGCGATCAGAATGACGAACAACTGGGTATAAAAGGCGAGTTCAGGAGTCAAGGTTCAGCAATCGGTAAATACGGGCAACATCGATATGCGACCTGACCAGCGCGGCCAGATCGTCGAGGCTCTTGTCAACGTTATACGAGGTCCCGGCGTCACCGAGCGGCCCCAGGTTTTTTGCTGTTCTCAGACGGTCAATGAACCAGCGGCGGAACTGGTCCTGATCAAAGATCCCATGCAGGTACGCGCCCCAGACAGAAGCGTCGTCGTTTCTGCAACCGCATATGGTGCCGCTGTCAAACTGCAGCACCGGCTCGAGACTGCCTTCGGTCTGACCATGGTGGATTTCATATCCAGTTATTGTGCAGTCGCTATCCAGATGTTTTCCGCTTCTTTTTACCAGGGTTTTCTCCCGTTCCATCACCGTGTTCACGCGGAGCAGCCCGAGCCCTTCAATGACACCGTCCTTTGATTCAATCTGGTGCGGATCACCGATTTTTTCCCCGAGCATCTGGTACCCGCCGCAGATTCCAACCACTTCGGTTCCGCGCTGGTGACAGGCAATGACGGCGGCATCGATGTTTTTTTTGCAAATATACTGCAGGTCTCCGACGACATTTTTGGAACCGGGCAGGATGATGCAGTCGGGCTGGCCGACAAGATGAGGATCGGAAACAAACCTGACATTCACATCCGGTTCGAAATAGAGCGGATCGATATCGGTGAAATTGGAAATATGCGGAATATCGATGACAACTATCTCTACCTGGTCGACGCTCGTGGAACGCTCCCGGTAAAACCCCTCGCGCAGCGATACCGAATCTTCCTGCGGGATGGTCATGTCCTTTATATACGGAACGACACCGAACACATCACGTCCGGTATGTTCCCTGATGAATCGATGGGCATCGGCGAGCAGTGATTCATCACCCCTGAATTTGTTGACGACGAAGCCGGCGATCAATTCCCGTTCCCATTCTTCGAGCACGTCCATGGTGCCGGCAAAAGATGCATACACCCCGCCCCGGTCGATATCGCCTACCAGCAGAACGGGTGCTTCCGCGTATCGGGCCATTTTCATGTTGACGATGTCGTGGGACTTCAGGTTGATTTCGCCGGGCGATCCGGCTCCCTCCATCACGATCACGTCGTAGCCGTTTTTGAGACTCTCAAAACTCGAGACGGCCGCTTTCCACGCCTCTTTCTTGTACGCGTGGTACTGCCTGACGTCCATATTGGCAACCGGCCTGCCGTTCACGATCACCTGACTGCCGGTGTCGCTGTTAGGTTTGAGCAGGATCGGGTTCATTCTCCAGTCCGGTTCGAGCTTTGCGGCCTGGGCCTGCACAACCTGGGCCCTCCCCATTTCTCCCCCGTCTGCCGTAACGTGGGAGTTCAGAGACATATTCTGGGCCTTGAACGGACACACGCGATAGCCGTCCTGATGCAGGATGCGGCACAAGGCCGCACTCAGGATCGACTTTCCGGCGTTGGAGGACGTCCCCTGAAACATGATGGCGGCAGCGCCTGGTTTCCTGACCGGCTTTCGCTGCAGCGGATTGATCACTTCTGCCAGCGTTGCGACTAATCGCCGGTTTTCGCGCTCTGAGCGTACCGCAACTCTGATATATGAATTGCCGAGTGCCCGGTAATTTCCGCATCGTCTGATGACGATTCCTCGCTCGAGAAGATCGCGGTACAGCGATTCTGCATCCAGGCCGCGGCCAAGCCCTACCAGCAGATAGTTTGCGTGGCCTCCGAAAACCTTGATCCGCTCAATTTTACGCAGATCTTCGATAAGTTTTTCGCGCAGACGTGCGCACTGCTCCTGTGTTTCCGATATATACGCTTCGTCCTGCAGCGCTTTTGCCCCAACCAGCTGTGCAAGCGTGTTCACGGACCACTGCGGTATGCGGGATCGGATCTTTTGCGCGTATTTCTGTGGAAAAATCCCGAAACCGATTCTGAGACCGGGGACACCGAAGAATTTGGTGAGCGAATTCAGCGTAAGGAGATTATCTAATTTTCCCCCGACGGTGGTCAGCGGATCGATAAAATCGTGAAACGCCTCATCGATCACGAACAGCGTGTTCGGGTGTTTCCCGGCAAAATCCAGGATATCCTGATCCGCCAGTCTGGACCCGGATGGATTCACCGGGTTGCCGAAAATAACGAGTTCGGAACCGGTCAAGACCGTCTCGACCATAGCGAGCGACACCGCAAAGCCCCGGTCTCCCGCCGGTTCTATATATCGGGTGGCAAAGCCTTGTTTTTCAAAAACCTTGATGTAATCGATATAGCACGGAACCGGGATAATTATGCGTTCAGCGGAAACGATGTGCGGCAGTGCGTGGAGCAGCTCGGTCGTACCGTTTGCCGGCACGACCTGCGCCGGATCGACCCCATAGCTGCGCGCTATCGTATCAATCAACTCGCGGCACTCCGGGTCCGGATAATGGCTGAGCAGGTGGAGGTGGCGGTTTACCAGTGATCTCAACCACGGAGGAGGTCCGAGCGGATTGATATTGGCGCTGAAATCCAGAAGCGGCGAAGATGAATCGCCGCCCATGAAACGAAATATATTACCCCCGTGTTCGTGGGGGCCGATCTGTTGCCGGCTGTCGCCGCTGTCTTTTGCTGTTTTCTGCATGATTAAATATTCAATACCGCTCCGCTCAGAACCGCCACTTCGGTTAATTCACATACGGCACCGAGCGTGTCTCCGGTATATCCGCCGATTTTTCGGACACACCAGGAACAGAACAGTACCACGGTAATTGCCGATATGCCCACGAGCAACACCATACGTTGGGGAGCAAGCAGGATCATAACCACACCCAATAAGCAGACAGAAATAATCGCTGCATATTTCCCGGTATCAGTGTCGGAAAACAAATTACCAAGCCCGCCCTCGCTCCGTGCGTATGGCAGCGCTGACATCATCACGACCGTCGCCGTTCTTCCCGCAGCAGCGGCAATCATGACCGTTGAAACGAGCTCAGCTGCCGGCAGCGATGCCAGGGCCGAGGTTTTTGCCATCAGTACTGCGGCAATCGCTGCGGCCCCCATGACGCCGATGCGGCTGTCTTTCATGATGACGAGGCACTGCTCCCGGCCCCTGCTGCTCATAAATCCGTCGGCCGTATCGGCGAGTCCGTCAAGATGCAGAAATCCCGAAATAAAAGACATCGATACAGTTACCGCTACGGCGACAACGAGGGGTGGAGCAACGGAGGCCAATACCAGGCCGCCAAATCCGACAACCGTCCCGGTCAACAGACCGACGATCGTAAAATAGAAAATTGCCGCGCGAAAAAAGCGCTGCTCGTGGTCTATTGTTTTAAACCAGGGAAAGACCGTAAGAAACGTGAATGCAGCCGAAAAAGACCTGAACGGTCTGTTTATCGCTGTATGTAAGCCGTCCTGCGAACTCATGTTCTGATTATCTCCCGGCCGGCGCTGCTATTTGTCGGCTCCGGCTACAGCAGCCTCCGCAAAGGTCGCGACGTCCGTGAGAACGTGCTTCGCCCCTTCCACGATATTCATCGCCAGAGCGGCGCCGGTTCCCTCCCCGAGACGGAAATTGAGATCCAGGAGCGGGCGCGTGCAGCCAAGCGCCTCCTGCATATATTTATGCCCCGGCTCCACCGAACGATGGGCGCAGATCAGATAATCCCTGACAAACGGCTCGATGACATGCGCAATCAGCGCACCGGCCGTCGAGATGAAACCGTCTACCACGACCGGTTTTTTGCGCGCAGCCGCACCGAGAATCAGCCCGGCAATGCCGCCTATTTCATAGCCGCCGACTTTGGCAAGTATGTCCAGGCCGTTATCCGGATCAGGTTTGTTGACATCCATGATCCTTGCGATAATGTCTATTTTCTGCTGCAGCTGATCATCGTCAAGGCCGGTCCCCCTGCCGGTCAGTTCGGCAACAGGCCTGCCGGTCACGACGGCGGCAATGGCGGTACTCGGTGTCGTGTTGCCGATCCCCATTTCACCGGTACCGAAAATGTCGTAGGAGTCGCTCAGCTCATTCGCAATTTCAATTCCCGTTTCAACCGCCCTGCGTGCATTGGCGATACTCATGGCCGGTCCTTGCGCAATATTGTTTGTCCCGTAGGCGATTTTCCTGCCGATAAAATTATCCTTGCCCGTCAACTCCGAAAAATCGTGATTCACGCCGACGTCGACCACGTACACATCGGCACCTGCCTGACGTGCCAGCGCATTGATGCCGGCTCCGCCGGCGACGATGTTATGCACCATCTGCGGGGTAACCTCGGCAGGAAATTTGGAAACCCCTTCCGCAACAACCCCGTGGTCGCCGGCCATGGTAACGATAGCCTTGCGCGCGACTGCGGGGTCCATGCTCCTGGTGATGCCCGCCAGGTCGATGCCGAGATCCATGAGATCGCCAAGCGCCCAGTGAGGCATGGCCAGGTGATCGAGCCGTTTTTTTGCCTTTTCGCGATAGCTGCTGTCCTGGGGAAAAATTTCCCGGCATGTCTGTTCAAGAGCGTTCATCAATCGTTCCTTTATCTTCCGTCTTTTTCTTCAAAAATATCGGTAAGCCGCAGCTGACCAGCACAACCTCATCCGCCGCTGCAGCAACCATAGCGTTGCATCTGCCGACAAGATCCCGGTATCTCCTTGCCAGCGGATTATCCGGAACAATGCCGAGACCGACCTCGTTCGTTACGCACAGAACAGTTCCGTCTATGGTCCGGCACTGTTCTATCAGCGCGGTGACTTCTGCGCGGATTTCATTTTCCCCGCAGATTTCCCCGCGTTTTTCGCAGGCCGCCATCAGGTTGCTGATCCACAGCGTCATGCAGTCCAGCAGATAGACCTGAAATTCATTCCTGCCGATTTGCTGTGCCGGCAGAAGCGGCTCTTCTATGGTCGTCCAGACGGCATGATCACGCTCCAGCCGGTGTTTTTCGACCCGTGCTTCCATTTCTTTATCGAACACTTCACTGGTGGCGACGAAACATTTCCTGCCGGGGAGCCGCTCTGCCCGTTTCAGCGCAAAATCACTTTTACCGCTCCTGGCCCCGCCGGTGATTAAAATGATATCTGCCATATCTTCATCCCCTGCAGTTAAACATCTCAAGAGTGGGAAATCCGTCTTTGAGCGAAACGCTGGTAACGGCGGCCTCGGCAAAATTCAAACCGAAACGCGCCTCGAGGCCGACTCCAAGCAGCGCGCACAGGCCGATCCTCAGCACCCCTCCGTGGGCGACGACAAGCACCCGCTGATGGGGCCTGCCGCTCAATTCGTCAAACCACTTCCGGACCCGCGTGTTGAAGGTTTTTATCTGTTCTCCGAGCGGGAACGTGAAGGACTCTTGCTCTTCCCGCCATCTCGCCGCATCGTCGGGAAATTGCTCACATACCTGGGCGAAATTCAATCCTTCCCACCGGCCGAAATCAATTTCCCGAAGCATTTCATCAACCGTAACCGGACATTGCAGTTCCAGCAGGCGCACCGTCTCCCTGCACCTGGTCAGCGGACTGCAGTAACAATGCTCTATTGAGGCAGGCACGACAGCCGGTGCAATGCGACGCACCTGGGCTTTTCCGTGGCTCGACAGCGCAACGTCCGTCACGCCGGTAAACGTGCCCGGCTGTGTCGTTCTCCCGTGTCTGACCAGATAGATTTCCACGTGGCTCAGGCGAGTTGATATTTATCGCGATAGCCGCGCGGGGTAATCATTTTACCGTTTTTGATGTACGTGCTCGCGTTGCCGATAATGACCAGCGTCTGCATATCTACATCCGTTACATCAAACTGTTCTATGGTCGTTACACGCACCTTCTCGTCTTCCCTGGTTGCGGCCCTCACCATGCCGACAACGGTATCGGCTCCACGGTGCTTCTCGACAATCTCAAGTAACGTTTGCAACTGCCAGTTACGCTTTTTCGAGCGCGGATTATATATGACCACTACAAAATCTGCTTCCACGGCTGCCCTGATGCGTTTTTCAATAACTTCCCACGGCGTCAGCAGGTCCGAGAGGCTGACGGTGGCGAAATCATGCATCAGCGGTGCCCCGAGCCTCTCCGCACAGGCATTCAACGCGGCAACACCTGCAACAACCCGTATTTCGCTGCTGCCGGCCCGTGCCTCGGCAACTTCGTAGACCAGTCCGGCCATCGCATAAATACCGGGATCACCGCCTGAAACAAGAGCCACATGTTTGCCCGCATCGGCCAGATCAAATGCCTGATTGACCCGGTCTACCTCCTGCATCATCGCCGAGACCACGATCTCCTTTCCGGCGATCAGCGGCCGGACCAGGTCCAGGTAGGTCCGGTAACCGACAATAACATCGGCAGCCTGTAATTCCTGCAGCGCCGCAGGAACCAGATAATCCGACGAACCGGGACCGGTTCCAACCACGCTCAATATGCCGTTTCCGCCACGGCTGCTGTTATTCTCTGCCATTTGATTTTCTCTACGATCAGTCGTCCGTCTCCGTTTTTACCTGAAGCGGCAAGAAGCGCCGTTGCCTCGCTGACGCTGCGGACGCCAACCCTGGCGAATACGACGTCCGATTCTCCGGGTACCTTTATTTCATTTATCTCTTCTTTTGTAAAGAAGCGAATCGGCCAGTTGTAATGGTGCTGCAGTTCGATCAGCCCCGCTTCGTCCCGTTTTATATCGATGCTCGCGAGACCGGCCACGCTTCGCAAATCCACGCCATGAGTCGACTCCAGCTCGGCAAGCACCTGCTTGAATTCTTCGATTCCCACCCCCCTCCGGCAGCCGAAGCCGATGTGGCGGATACGCGGAATCAGGTGCAACCCGTCATGGAGATAACGGTTCGACAGCGAAATGACGATATCGGCATCCGCCGCGTTCTCATGCAGCTGGAAATCCTCGGGCAGGATCTTTACAAACGGCCGGTCCTGGAAAACTCGAAGCGACCCGGCCCGCAGGAGTTGTGCCGCGGTCCCGGCAAGTTTTTCCGGGTTTGCAACCGTACAGTTCTGCTCGATACTCCACAGGTCGACCGCGGTGTGCCCGGACACATCGGAGGCGGTCGTTACCACGGCGGTGCCGCCTGACACAGCTGCTATCTGCCGGGCAAGCTGATTGCCGCCGCCGACATGACCGGAAAGCAGGCTGATGACATGCCTCCCGTTTTCATCGACGACGATAATGCAGGGATCGGTAAATTTGCTGCTGCACAGACCGGCAATACAGCGCACGACAATACCGCTCGCCATGATGCAGACGATGGCATCATACTCGAACCAGGCCCGTTCAAGGGCTGCCCTGATGCCGGAGGAATAGTGCTTCAGATCAGCCCCGGGCAGCGCGCAGGCAATCTTCTCGGCCGTTTTCCACCCTTTGTCGGTAATCGCCAGCAGGGCAATGTCCATGATCCGGTACCGTCCGCAATCAGGCCGTTAACGCGTCGAGCTGCTCTTGCGCAAACGCTATTGAAGGATCGAGCGTTAATGCCAGCGTAAAATACCTGATGGCGTC
>Ga0180436_10002460_pt1 | contig 17552 bp, 15 predicted proteins | sample SS_ome_2_FD_132434 | JGI IMG/M metagenome (GOLD analysis project Ga0180436, IMG submission 132434) | Hypersaline lake sediment archaeal communities from the Salton Sea, California, USA - SS_3_S_2 metaG | ecosystem: Environmental > Aquatic > Non-marine Saline and Alkaline > Hypersaline >...
GATCTCTTCACTCAAGCGTTTCAATGAAGATGCAAGAGAAGTGAAGAACGGTTATGAGTGTGGTATCATGCTTGAAAACTTCAATGACATTAAAGAGGGTGATGTGATCGAAACCTTCAAAGATGTTGAAGAACAGGTTACATTATAGGACGTAATTTGAGCAAAGCCAAAATCACTATGCTGACACTGAGTCCTCTTCAGCAGAGTGCTCATGTGACTAGTCACATTTTAGAAAAGGTTCTAATATGACCCAAGAAGAGATCAAGCGTCATAGAGTAGAGTCCATACTCAAAGAGATCATTCCTGAAGCACTGGGAAGTTTGGATGATGAGCGTATTAACGGGCTTAGCGTTACTGACGTTGTTTGTTCCAAAGGTAGATCTGATGCGAAGGTCTACCTTGATACTTCATTCTTGAATGAAAAAGAGCAGAATGAAGCATTGAGACAGTTGCGTTCAGTGGCTGGATATGTACAAAATCATTGTAAACAAAGTGAAGGATGGTTCAAAGCACCCCGTTTAACTTTTGAATTTGATCATCAGCTAGAAAAGGTGACCCGTATGGAAGATCTTTTTAAACAGATCGCTACTAGAAAGTCCAAAGATGAGGAGTCAAATGATGAATCTTGAAACACAGATCTCTAAGATAGTAGAGACAAACGGTGCAGCGCTATATGATATAGAGATCGTCACGGAATTTGATGAGACAATCTTTCGTGTGCTTGTGACAAAAGTAGGCGGTGTGGATCTTGATCTATGTGCCGATATCTCTCATGAACTTTCGCCATTTTTGGATGTACATCCTCCTATGAGTCAGAGATATCGTTTAGAAGTAAGTTCTCCAGGGATAGAGAGAAAACTGACAAAACCTGTACACTTTCAAAATGCCATTGGTGAAAAAGTGAAACTGAAGATTCCAGGTGGTGACAAACTTAAAGGGACACTAAAGAGTGCTGATAATGATGGGATCGTTGTGGAAACAAAGCATGGTGATGAGAGCTATGAGTATGGTGCACTAGGTACAGCAAAAACCTATTTTGACTGGAACTAAAGAAACTTTATAAAGTAAGGAGAAGTTGCTATGAGAGACGAATTTTATATGCAACTTGCTCTGGATAAAGCTTGGGAATACCAAGGTTTAACCTATCCAAATCCTGCAGTAGGTGCGGTAGTTACACTAGACGGAAAGATCTTAGCGATCGAGGGCCATCAAAAAGCTGGCACTTCACATGCAGAGGTACTGGCAATGCTTCGTGCCTATGAAACTCTTTCAAACACACAAATCAATTTTGATCCTAAAGATTCAAAAAAAGCACATGCATTTCTTTTGGCCCTTCCCAAAGATCTCTTTAGTCAATGTACTATTTATGTTACGCTTGAACCTTGTTCTCACATAGGGAAAACACCCTCTTGTGCCTCTTTATTATCCTCTTTAGGGTTACGTAGAGTAGTAATAGGCATACAGGATCCCATAGCGGGGCATGATGGTGGTATGAAGAAGCTTGAGCATGTAACTCTAGGTGTATTGGAAGAAGCGTGTCAAGCACTTATTGAACCTTTTTTGATCTGGCAAGAGAGAGCTTTTGTACTATTTAAACTGGCACAAACGACCAATGGGCGTATCGGTGGCGGTTACCTAAGTTCTCAAGATTCACTCACACATGTACATCAGTTAAGAGAAATTTGTGATACATTACTTATAGGCGGTAATACAGTAAGAGTAGACAGACCGACTTTGGATTGTCGCTTTATTCAAGCCCAAGCTCCAGATATCAAGATTTATGCTAGAGAGGATAATTTTGATAGAGAAATCCCCCTTTTTGGTATAGAGAACAGGGATGCTGGGGTGATTGACAACTTGGACTTTTTAATGCAGCCTTCATTTGTTCTAGTAGAGGGTGGAGAAGGGATGTTGGAAGCATTAAAAGAGAGGATTGATTGGATGCTTATCTATCAGACACCTAAGCTCTCTACGAATAATTTAACCTATAATACAACAATGAATTTACATTTTTTACACCAGGCTAAAAAAGGTGTAGATATGATGATATGGAGCAGACAAATTGGGCATTGAGAAATTAGAGAATAAAGAAGAGAAACAAGAAAAAATTGTCACGATGTTTGATGATATCGCATCTACTTATGATCTGGCCAACAGGGTATTGAGTTTTGGTATTGATATACAGTGGCGTAAAAAAGGGTGTGACAAAGCATTTGAGATACTGGATAAAGAAAAGTTAACACAGATCACAGATGTGGCTACGGGAACTGGTGACCTTCTCATTTATTGGAGAGAACAAGCGAAGAAGAATGGTGTGGAGATTGAAAAGTATGTTGGGATTGATCCTTCTGTAGGAATGTTGGATGTGGCAAGAAAAAAAGTCGATTTTGCAGAGTTCATTGAAGGTAAAGCACAGAAATTACCTATTGACAACGAGAGTACAGATGTCATCTCTATCTCTTATGGTATCCGTAATGTAGTAGACAGGGTAGAGGCACTTCAGGAGTTCAGCCGTGCATTGAAACCTAACGGTATTGTCATGATCTTGGAATTTACAAAACAAGATAGAAGCGGTGTAGTTGATAAAGTCGTTGACTTTGGTATGAAAAAAGTACTGCCGCGTGTTGGTGGTCTGATCTCCAAGAACTATGAAGCATACAAATACCTTCCTGAATCGATAGAAGAGTTCCTGACAACAGAAATGCTGGCTAAAGAGCTGGAAGAAGCCGGATTTGAAATGAAGTATGTTAAATCTTTCTCTATGGGTATTTCAACCCTTTTAATTGCACAGAAAAATTAAATAATATCTAGAAAAAAGGAGTACCATGAGTCAGTCGATGATGAGTGTCTCCTCACTCAATACCAAGATCAAATCACTGCTAGAAGCTACATTTATGCATACAATTGTAGAGGGTGAAGTGGCTTCAGTTACGTATCATACCTCCGGGCATGTCTACTTTTCCATTAAAGACCAAAAAAGCAGTATCAAATGTGTGATGTGGCGTTCTTCTGTTTCAAAATTGAAGTTTCGACTAGAAAAAGGGATGCATATCGTTATAGAAGGATCCGTAGGGGTTTATACACCTAGAGGTGAATACCAGTTCTATGCAGTACACATTGAGCCTTATGGAAAAGGTGCTTTGGCACTGGCCTATGAACAGCTCAAAGAGCGACTCAAGGCAAAAGGCTACTTTGATGCACAAAGAAAAAAGCCTATACCTAAACACATCAAAAAGATCGCTTTGGTCACGGCAAAAGAGAGTGCAGCTCTACATGATATGCTTAAGATCATTGAGCATAGATGGCCTTTACTTGAGGTCACAGTAGTTGATACATTGGTGCAAGGTGACCAAGCCGCTAAACAGATCGCCAATGCCCTAGAGTATGCAGACAGTTTGGGTGTTGATGTGGTAGTTGCCGGACGTGGTGGCGGAAGTACAGAGGATCTATGGTGTTTTAATGAGGAAGTAGTGGCGGATGCCGTCTTTTCTATGCAGTCACCGGTAGTCAGTGCAGTCGGACATGAAGTGGATGTGATGATCAGTGATCTTGTTGCAGACTTGCGGGCTCCTACACCAAGTGCAGCGATGGAGATGATACTTCCTGATATGCAGGAGATCCTCTATACCTTAGCTGAGACCGGTGATAGATTTAGCTATACAATGAATCAAAAACTTCATCAACTGGTACGGGAGTTGAGACATACTGAAGAGATACTGCTGAGAAGTTCACCTACAAGACAATTGAAAGAGATACAGACAGAGTTCAACCGTTTGGAAGATGAATTTAAAAGAGTGATAAGCTATAAGTTTGAACGTTTCTCATCTTCTTTACCTGAAATGGAGAAAAACTATAGACAAAATATGCTCTTTATTTTGGAACAAAAAAGTCAATATCTTGAATATGTCAGTAAAAAACTTACGATGAATGATCCTAAGCTGCAGTGTCGTAAAGGATGGGGTCAGATATCAATGAATGGAAAAAGTATTGAGCTCAGTTCACTAGCAGTTGATCAGAAATTTATCATTGAGGATGGATCAACAAAAGTAGAGGCATTGTGTTTAAGTAAAAGTTGAGTTTGAATGTTGGTATAATATAGTCAAATTTATACCCATAAGAGGTTGTGAGATGAATACTAGATTAGAACAATTTCAACATATGATCAATCAAATGACAATGTTAGAGTATGCATTATTATGTATTTTTATTCTCACTTTTGTCTTTTCGCTTTATATCTATTCCTTTAGACAAACAAAAAAGAAGCTCCGAAATACACTTGAAAATAATATCAAGGTCTTCCAAAAAGCATTTGATATCTCTGATGATGCGATCCTGATACTTTCTGATAAAAACGAAGTGATGTATGCGAACAATACACTGGTCAGACTACTGCAGTTAAAAGATAAGTTCTTATCAAAGGCATTGAAAACGGATGTAGAGATCAAGGTAAAAAAGGACTGGTCAAGGTTAGATACATTTATAAAAGAGAATCGTACAGGTCCCAAAGAGGAAGTACAGTCTTATAAACAGTCGATGTTGAAAATCTCACAAAATGATAAAGTGCCTGTCAATCTATATTTTGATACTGTAACTACCGGAATGCCTGATGATATGGTATGGTATGTGATCACAATACAGGATCTGAGTAAAGATAAAGAGCTCTCCAGTGCACATTTCAAACATCAGCTTACACACTTACCAAATCAGCTTCAAGCGTATCATGATCTTCCCGCATTTTTCTCCAAATCTCACTTAGAAAAGAATAAATTGGCATTGATCCTGATGAACATCGATAATTTTTCAATGCTAAGATCTGTTATCGGAGAAGAACAGGCAAATGCAGTACTCAAAAAGTTTGCGAGTTATCTGCAGACAGTCAGCACAAATTTTAACATATCGGTCTATCATACCTTTGATAATCACTTTTTTCTTACGGTGACAAACTTACACTCTATCGAAGAGGTAAGGACATTCGTTGAGGATATTCAAAAGAAGTTGGCATCCTTTTATAAAATGGAAGATGTCAATTTATATTTAACTGTTTCATCGGGTATTGCTGTCTATCCAGATAGCGGTAATGTACGTAAATTACTGGATAATGCCTATAGAGCATTATCTGTGGCAGAAAAAGAGGGCGATGGTAACATACATATATATCTGCCTGAAAAGTTTGATTCCAATTATGATGAACTAAGACTGCACAGTGATATGCCAGATGCCTTGAAGAATGGGGAGTTTGAAGTCTACTATCAGCCTGTTATCAAAGTAGAAAATGAAGAGATTATTGGTGCAGAAGCACTTATCCGGTGGAAGCACCCCCAGTATGGGTTGATCCCTCCTGATGTTTTTATCTCTTTGATGGAAAAAACAGGTTTTATCATCAAGTTGGGGCAATATGTGCTTGATGAGGTACTTAAACAGCAAAAGCGTTGGGAACTCTTTAAATTCAAACAGATAGAGGTTTCCATAAACGTTTCAATGGTGGAGATCAATACCGGTGAATTTGTGCATCATGTGGAGAGAAGACTTGCAGAACATCAGATCAGTCCCGAACTGATTAAGTTTGAGATCACTGAAGGTATAGCTATGATCAATGAATCTAAAACTGTAAAAGATTTTCTTGCCTTAAAAAAACTGGGCGTTGGTATTTCATTGGATGATTTTGGTACAGGTTATACCTCTTTTGGGTATCTCAAAAAGTTCCCTGCGGATAATTTAAAGATCGATAAGAGTCTGGTAGATTATATTTTAACCAATGAAGAGGATCAAAGGATCGTAAGAGCGATCATTGAATTGGCACACACGATGGGTATGAAAATCGTTGTTGAGGGTATTGAAAATAGAAAAATGGTTGATATGATCGCTTCATTTGGGTGTGATTATATGCAAGGATATTATTTCTCGAAACCGTTACCAGTATTTGAGTTCCAAAAATTACTTAGATAGTTTTTTAATTACGATGTCATAAAAGATTGAGTTTTAATAGCGGTGTGATATAATGAAGTTCACAATAACAAGGTGGTGGGATGCAGGTTGAACAAACGACATTTATTGATAACATCAATCAGGTAATGCAAGAAGAATTAGTGCTAGTAGCGGTATTGGTCGTAGCAATAGTAGTATATCTATATCTCTTTTTACAATTTTTAAAACAGAAGAGAGAATTAGACAGTGCAGAGAACAGAGTTGAAATGTTTCAAAAAACATTTGATTCTTCACATGAACCTGTACTCATTCTAACTGATTCAAATGATATTCTTTATGCCAACCCGGTCATGGTTCAATTCTTTAAATTAAAACGTGACTTTCTCATACATAAACTTTCACCAATGCCACAGATAAAACTTAAAGAATATTGGGAGACATTAGACGTTGTGATCAAGGAGAGTGAGAGTAACTTTAAAGAAGAGAGTCTCTCTTTTTATAATATCCATTTAAAGTTTGAATATGAAGAAGGTATTCCGATCGATATGCATATCCAAAGAATGCCGCTTCAAGACAATGAGAGTCAATGGTGTAGTATTATCTCGATACAGGATCTTCGTAAAGAGTCTGATGAAACACAAAACAGGCATCTGCATCCGATAACAAATATGCCAACAGAGATCCAGGCATTTCAAGATCTTCCATCACTCTATACAAAGATACATTTGGATGACAGTAAGGTAGCTCTAGTTCTCTTACATTTGGATAATCTAAATATGTTAAGAGCAATCGTAGGATATGAACAGGCCAATAAGGTCATTATCAAATTCACTGAGTATCTTGAGGACATTGCGTCAACTATGGAAGTTAAGGCATACCATACACTTGGCAATAATTTCTTATTGAGTATAGCCAATATCAAGTCTTCACTGGGGATCATCTCTTTAGTTGAAGAGATTCAAGAGAGAGTAGCGTCACTCTATAAGATGAAAGATGTGAAATTACATCTGACCATGTCAGCCGGTATTGCTATCTACCCTGACAGCGGGACATCTCGAAGCCTGATCGACAATACTTATAAGGCACTGTTTGAAGCACAAAAAGATGGTGAAGGCAAGGTTCATATCTATATTCAAGATGATGACAATGAGAATTATGATGAGTTCTCGCTTCATAATGAAATGTATAGTGCCATGGAGAAAAATGAATTTGAAGTCTATTATCAGCCTGTGTATGACGCAAAAACGCAAGAGATGGTTTCAGCTGAGGCATTGGTGAGGTGGGTACATCCTGAGCATGGTATTATCACGCCGGATGTCTTTATACCCTTGATGGAAAAAACCGGCTTTATCATTGAGTTGGGACACTTTGTCCTCGAAGAGGTTTTAAAACAACAAAAACGCTGGGAACTCTTTAAATTCAATCAAATTGCCATTTCGATTAATATCGCTTCGATCGAATTAAAAACAGAATCATTTTTAGAAAATGTAAAGAAACAGTTAGATTATCATAAAGTCTATCCTCATCTCATTCGGTTTGAGATCACAGAGAATGATCCAATGTTCCATGAGGGAACGATGAAAAAATACATTTCCAAATTAAAAAAATTGGGTGTAGGTATAACATTGGATGACTTTGGAGCCGGATATAATTCTTTTTCATATCTGCAGCAGTTTCCAGGAGACCTGCTAAAGATAGATAAAGCATTGGTGACTTCCATTATGTCGAGTGAAGACAAACAAAGAGTCGTAAAAGCGATGATAGATCTAGGGCAAACTATGGATATGAAAGTGCTTGTAGAGGGTATTGAGAACAAAAGAATGGCTGAGCTTATGGTATCATATGGATGTGATTATTTACAAGGCTATTACTTTTCTAAACCTGTTCCTGTGTTTGAATTTCAAAAATTATTATATGTAAAAGAGGGTATATAAATGGATGACATGATCGTAATTATTTTAAGTTCGGCTGTATTCATACTGTTGCTAGGTATTTTATGGATGTATATATCCTCGAAAAAGAAATATGTAACGGCATGTGATGAATTGAAATTCTTTAAACAAGAGAGAGAATTTTATGATGAAGCCATGTTGGTCCTGTCTGAAAACTATGATATTGTTTTTGCAAATCCCGCCGCAAAAGATTTATTTTCCCTAGATAGAAACAACACAATACGTAAGGATGCCAAGCCTGTTGAGCTTAAAACCGACACTGAGTATCCGGATGAATTTTTTAAGGTACTAAAAGAAAGAACTTCGGATCAAACTGACAGCTATCATCTAAAGAATGTCATACTTGTTATTGCAGGTAAATTCCAACATGTCAATATCTATGTGGATAAGAGTGCGTGGAACCTCAATAAAACGATCACATGTATCATCGATATGCAGAGTGTTGCACCTTCAGAAACCTCTAATAATGTCATTAAAGTAAAAGAGGGTGGAGTTGATTTTTTCACAGGCTTACCTACACAGTTTTCTGCACTTACGACTATCAATACGCTAGTGATAGAGAGTCAAAAAAAATCAAGAACCTTTGGACTGTTCTTATTGGGAATAGATCATTTTAAAGACTTGCAAACCACTTTGGGATTGGCATATTCAAACCAGATCATTAAAAAAATGGCAGATTACTTTAAGACGCATAAAGAAGAGAATATGCGTGTCTATCGTATGGATTGTGATAAGTTCCTGATTATCGTTGAAAAGGTGTCAGATGAAGAAGAAGCACGTAAAGAAGCAAGAAAACTGATTGCAAACATAGGAAGTTATTATAAGTCTGATAAAGAGGTCCGTTTAACAGCTTCGTTAGGAATTGCGATGTATCCAATGCATGGTGCAAATGCTACGAAGTTACTGAATCATACTTACATCGCTTTAGATAAGGCACAAAAAGAGAGTGAGTCCAATATTGAATTCTTTGAAACGGAAAATCTCACAGTACGTAAAGATGAAGTAAAAATGAATGAAGAGATACGTAAGGGATTACAGAATAACCAATTTTTCCTCTACTATCAACCTATGTTCAATTTGAAAAATGAAGAGATGGTCGGAGCAGAAGCACTTATACGATGGAAACACCCTGAACATGGATTGATCTCAGCAGATAAGTTTTTGGATGTTGCGGAGAGAACCGGTCTTATTGTAGATATTGGAGAATATGTATTTAGGGAAGTGATCAAACAGCGTAAAGAGTGGGATGCATTGGGTCTGCAGAAGTTTAAGATCACAGTGAATCTCTCTTTAAAAGAGATGCAGGTTCAAACACTCATTGAAAGGTTAGAAGGTCTCTTTAAACAATTTAATGTAGATCCGAAAGAATTTAATTTGGATATCACTGAAAGTGCAGCTATGTCAAACATTGAACAGACCATGATAGACTTTAAGCTCTTTAAAGACTTGGGACTTTCACTATCTTTAGATCAATTCGGTGCAGGTTATTCATCGTTAAAGTATCTACAGGCATTACCACTCTCTATGGTGAAAATAGACAGATCTTTGATCTTTGAACTTTATTATAACTTGGATCACCAAACGACAGTTAGATCAATGATAGCATTACTGCATGGATTAGGGTTTGAAGTGGTTGCAGAGGGAGTTGAGACCTCTAAGGAGTCTTCTCTTTTATACAATATCGGCTGTGACTATGCTCAGGGTTATCTTTTCTCTAGACCACTGCCGGCAATTGAATTCCAAGACTTATTGAAATAAGTGATTCCATAGTAGACGAAGAACATTAGCTCCTAGTCTACACACTTTCCCTATAAAAATTTCTATTTGATCGTATGAATCTGTTAGAAGTAGACATTAAAGGGTTTCTCAATATACTTTTCAAAACATTAGGAGCAGTAGATGAAGTACATATTACAAGTAGATTTTCCGCATGATGGTATGTTTGGTGAGGAGATGAGCCAAGCATTTGCAGATCTAGCAAAAGATATCGCACAAGAAGAGGGTCTGGTCTGGAAACTTTGGACAGAAAGTGAAGCCAATAAAGAGGCTGGAGGCATTTATCTTTTTGATAATGAAGAGGATGCACAAAGATATTTGAAAAAGCATACCGAGAGACTCAGCTCTTTTGGTTATACAGATATTAGAGCAAAGATATTTACTGTGAATGAAACGTTAAGTAGATTGTCAAAAGCAGAAATTTAAGAAAAGAGGGGCTAAAAACGACAATGAGTTGCCGTTTTTAGTTCAGGTTACATCATACCAGGCATTCCACCCATATCTGGCATTGCTGGTTGAGATGAAGGTGGTTCAGGTATATCTGAAACCGTTGCTTCAGTGGTTAGAAGTAAAGACGCAACCGAAGTAGCATTTTGAAGTGCTACACGCGCCACTTTAAGCGGATCGATGATACCTGCTTGAAGCATATTTACATACTCTCCTGTAGCAGCATTGAATCCTAAATTCTCATCTGTCGATTTAGCAATTTCATTTGCAACGACACCTGCATCAAATCCGGCATTTTGTGCGATCTGTTTTACAGGTGCAAATACTGCTCTCAAGATGATCTCCGCACCGACTGCTTCATCATTTTCAAGGTCAAGTGTCACAGCTTGACTCGCTTTAATAAGCGCAGCACCACCACCGATAACGATACCTTCATCAACAGCTGCTTTTGTAGCCGAGAGTGCATCATCCACTCTGTCTTTTTTCTCTTTCATTTCAGTTTCAGTAGCTGCACCTACTTTAATGACTGCAACACCACCTGAGAGTTTTGCTAGACGCTCTTGCAGTTTCTCTTTATCATATTCACTGCTGGTTGTACCAATTTGTGTTTTTATCTCATTTACACGTGCAGAAACGGCATTGACATCACCTTTGCCATCAACGATGACAGTGTTGTCTTTGTCTATGACCACTCTTCCTGCCTGACCAAGATCAGAAAGTGTTGCTTTCTCAAGTGAAAGGCCAAGCTCTTCTGTGATAAGCGTTGCACCTGTCAAGATAGCAATATCTTTCAGCATCTCTTTTTTTCTGTCACCAAAACCTGGTGCTTTGACTGCAGTGATATTGAGCACACCTTTTAGTTTATTGAGAACGAGTGTTGAGAGTGCCTCACCTTCAATATCATCTGCAATGATAAGAAGTGGTCTACCGCTTTGCTGAACCTGTTCTAACATAGGTACTAGATCTTTAAGTGAAGTTACCTTACCATCTGTCACAAGGATAATAGGTGTTTCAAGCTCACACGTCATCTTTTCTGTATTGGTTACAAAATAAGGAGAGATATACCCTCTGTCAAACTGCATACCTTCAACTACATCAAGATCATCGTTGATCCCTTTTGCTTCTTCTACCGTGATCACACCATCTTTTCCAACTCTATCCATAGCTTCAGCAATGAGGTCACCAATCGTCTTATCAGAGTTTGCAGAGATCGTTGCAACCTGTGCGATCTCTTTTTTATCTTTTACCTCTTTAGAGATCTTTTGAAGCTCTTCGATGATCGCAGCAGATGCTTTGTCCATACCTCTTTTAACTTCTATAGGGTTTGCTCCGGCGGTAATGTTTCTAAGACCCTCTTTGAAGATTGCATGTGCAAGTACAGTAGCTGTAGTCGTACCATCCCCGGCTTCATCAGCTGTGTTGCTTGCCACCTCTTTTACCAGTTGGGCACCCATGTTTTCAAGTCTGTCTTCTAGCTCGATCTCTCTTGCAACACTGACACCGTCTTTTGTGATGTGTGGTGCACCATAGCTTTTTTGTATGAGAACATTACGACCTCTTGGCCCCATCGTTACTTTTACTGCATCAGCTAGTTTGCTGACACCATCAAATAGTCCACTTCTCGCTTTATCTGAAAAAAATATTTCTTTTGCCATGTATATTCCTTAATCGTTTATAATTATTTAATGAGACCAAGCACTTCTTTGCTTAGTAAAATAAGATATTCTTGACCTTCTATGTTGATCTCCATACCTGAAAAGTTTGCGAACACTACTGTATCGTCTACGTTGATACCATCTTCTTTTGCATCTGGTCCAACTGCAACCACTTTACCTTGTAGAGGTTTCTCTTTTGCAGTATCTGGAATATAAAGACCAGAAGCAGTTGTATTTGCTTGTTCTTCAGGGATGATTAAAAGTCTATCTTTTAATGGTTCAAATGCCATTGTAAAATCCTTATTATGATTAATTTAGTGTATTTTAACCAGTTTACCTAAAATACTATTGACAAATAAGCAGGGTTTAGCTAAAATTCCGTCTCTTCACAACGATGTCAAGGTAGCTCAGCTGGTTAGAGCGCTGGTCTCATAAGCCGGAGGTCGAGGGTTCAAGTCCCTCTCTTGACACCATGTATTCCAAGTAAACTTCCCGAAATATTAACAATCAAATGTAAACTAATTGTTAATAAAATCACATATTTGTTAACTTTATATATCCTTCCAACTACATCCCTTTGTTCTTAATCAGGGTTTTTTCAAATTTACCCTATAATTCCCTTATAAATTTCACTAAGTCAGGTAACTCTATGATAGATCTTAAATATCTTCAAAATAATTTTGATGAAGCCAGTGCAAAACTACAAAAAAAAGGTGTAGAAGCTGCTACACTTGAAAACCTCCAAACTCTTTTTTCGGCATTAAAAGAAGCTAATGCTGTATTAGAAGCTTGTAAAGCTGACCAGAACAATATGTCTAAACTTTTTGGTCAATACAAGCGTGAAGGAAAAGACATCAATGAGCTCAAAGCAAAAGTAGATGCAAATAAAGAGGCGATGGTACCACTTCAAGAGAAATCCAGAGAGGCTGAAGAGGCACTCTATGCAGTTGCACTTGCTATACCGAACTTTCCGGATGATACTGTGCCGGAAGGTGAAGATGAAGAGGACAATGTAGAGCTTCGTAAAGTATTAGAGCCGAGAAGTTTCTCTTTTGAGCCTAAAGAACATTGGGCATTGGGAGAACAGAACGGATGGATAGATTTTGAGCGTGGTGTAAAACTTGCTAAAAGTCGTTTTTCTGTATTACGTGGTGAGGCTGCAAGACTTGAAAGAGCACTTATTAACTTCTTCTTGGATACGAATGCGTCCAAAAGTTTTGAAGAACTTTGTGTGCCATTTATGAATAATTCTGCGATGCTTCAGGGAACAGGTCAGTTACCTAAGTTTGGAGATGATCTCTTTAAGATCGATGATGAGGATCTCTATCTTATCCCTACAGCTGAAGTACCGTTGACCAATATGTATCATGATGAGATACTTCCTGAAAAAGAGCTCCCTGTACTGATGACTGGGTACACACCATGTTTTAGAAAAGAAGCAGGGTCTGCAGGGCGTGATACACGCGGTATGATCCGCCAGCATCAGTTTGATAAAGTAGAGATGGTAGCGATCGCCCATCCGGACAAATCAGACGAAGTGTTCGAAATGATGGTGCAGAATGCATCAGATATGCTTACAGCACTTGGTTTGCCTCACAGGGTTGTTGAGTTATGTGGCGGTGACTTAGGTTTCTCAGCAGCCACGACCATAGACCTTGAAGTGTGGCTTCCGGGGCAGAACAAGTATCGTGAGATCTCTTCTATCTCAAATACGAGAGAGTTCCAGGCAAGACGTGCGAAGATCCGTTTCAAGGATGGCAAGAAGAATAGGTTTGTACATACACTCAATGGTTCATCTTTGGCAGTGGGACGTACGATCGTGGCGATCATGGAAAATTATCAAAATGAAGATGGAACAATAGAGATTCCTGAAGTACTAAAAAAGTATATGTGATTTGAACTGCTAAACGCTAGCAAAGGATGAGTATAAAAACAAAACTTTATCTGGACATTGACGGTGTCGTGTTAGGTCAAGTTTCCAGAAATGATCCTACAATCGTTTTGGCAAAATATATAAAAGATTTTTTAGAATTTTGTACATCTAATTTTGATTGCTATTGGCTCACAACACACTGTAAAGATGATAATAGTGACAATGTCATAAAATATTTATCTAAATATTCAGATGATTTGACTTTAGAATATTTTCAGAAAATAAAGCCTTCAAAATGGACAACCTTGAAAACTGAAGCGATAGAACTAACCTCTGATTTTTATTGGATAGACGATGCTCCTTTATCTGTGGAACGAGACATATTAAACAAACACAACAAGTCGAAAAGTTTGATACAAATTAACACCAGAAAAAATCAAGATGATCTATTAAAAGCAATAGGATTATTAAAAGTTGAACTCTCAGTATCGTGAGATTTCAACTCTCTTTCTTACTTGTTAAGACTTTCAAACTCTTGACTAAGTTCAAGCAGTAGTTTAAAATCATTTTCAAACGTTACCAAAGAACTATCTACATTTTCATTTTGGTAGAATGTAAACAGATCTATATTTTGTTCATTATGAAATAGATAGATATTTGCTTCATCTTCCATGATATAATCAACATCCATTTTTTGTGCTATCTCATCAACCTTTTTATTTACTTGTGCATAATGTTGAAATGTTGTATTGAAATGCTCAAAGAGGTTTGTGGAAAAATTATCACTGCTATACTTAATTGTATGATCTTTTCTAAAAACATAGGTATAGAAAAGGTCTAAAATTATATTATGCTTTTTGGAAGAACGGTCTTGATGAATCGAAAGTGGTGAAGAAGTATTCGTAACTTTAAAAAAAGTAGGTTCTGCAATCGTTGAACTTGGATTATATTTTTCTTTTGGCAGGATAAGAACTAACCCATTAAATACAGTTTCATACATCGTATTTTTCCATCTGCCTTTTCCTTTACTGTTTATCTTATGGGTCTCTTCTATGATGTCTATGGTACATTCAGTGATATATAGATCTTTATCTGGAAAATAAAATGTATCGTCGATATTATTTTGGGAAGAGTATCTAAGATGGGAACTTGTAAGGTTTTTTTGCACTTGGTGTAAAAAGTGATTATCTGTAAAGACAAAATTGCTTATTGCCGGAAAAGATTTCTTCTTCAGTATCTCTATATTGACATTGTATTTTTCAATCATATGATGAAATAGCAAAACTTTAAATTTTCGAACTACGGAGAATGAATACTTTGCATAGGGAAAAAGTACAATCACTGTAATCAATGCTACTTGTTCTATATAGGTCTCTATTCGTTCGTCCATTGGGACATGGGTAGGAAAACCAAGAAAAGAAAATAAAGTAGTAAAAAGCGTAAATCCCCAATAGACACCTCCATGTATGATCAGGACGGCCGCCAAGACAGCAAGAGAGAGAACAAGGAGTACTTTTGCATTAAAATTCGCTACTTTAAAGTATGTCATAGATGTTATTTCTGAAGGTTTTGTATAAAAAGATTTTACAATTATAAATAGATATAAACCTATAAGAAAAAGAATGATCAGTGTGCCCATATATACCCTTAATTATATAGCATTCTATCAATGATAGATTTGAATTTGGCGTATTATATCAGAATTCTAAAGATGGAAAGAAGTAGAGATTTGTCAATACTTTAAATGATTTTGGATGAAAAAATACCTTGTGGTTCAACTTGTGGTGCTGCTTCTCTTTCATTTTTTAAAAAAAACGAAGCAAAAAAGCGTCTCTACTCTCGAATCGCTTTGCTTACAAGGTCGTTCGTAGAGACAGGCACGCTTTGCGTGATTTAATGGAGAGTCTTTAGACAGTAGTAGAACTGTCAGTATAGCGAGCCTTTAACTTTCCTTCCATACTCAAATAAGAGTTCAAAGCACCAATATAGGCTCTTGCAGAGGCCAACATTGTGTCAATGTTCAATCCGTGTCCTATGATGGCAGGTTCGCCGTTAAATGAAACTTTTACAGTCACATTTGCCAAGGCATCTTTACCTTCAGAGACTGATTTTACTTTGTAGTCAACCAATTGACCATCATATCCGGAGATACGGTCGATCGTTTTGAAGACTGCGTCAATGGTACCTTCACCGATACCTGCTTCAATGATCTCATTATCATCTTTTTTGATCTTCACAGCAGCTGAAGGAACACCTTCAGAACAATCCATCAACTGCAATGATACCAACTCATAGACTTGTGTCGCTTTTGTCATTTCGTTAGTGACCAAAGCCCTTAAGTCATCATCGTAGATATCTTTTTTTCTATCGGCCAATATCTTGAAACGTTCAAATGATGCATTTAATGCTTCATCATCCAAACTAAAGCCTAATTTACTCAATTTGTCTTTAAAGGCTGCACGACCTGAGTGTTTTCCTAATACCAAAGTGTCATCCATATCCAATCCGATATCTTCAGGACGAATGATCTCATAGGTCTCTTTGTTCTTCAACATACCGTCTTGGTGTATACCACTTTCATGCGCAAAGGCATTTTTACCGACGATCGCTTTGTTCGGTTGCGGTTCTATACTTGTGATGTTCGCTATCAAACGGCTTGATGGGTAGATCTCTTTTGTGTTGATATTAGTCGTATAGTTGGCAAAGACATCTGAACGTGTTTTCAATGCCATGACGATCTCTTCAAGCGCAGCGTTTCCTGCTCTCTCACCCAAACCGTTGATCGTACACTCTACCTGTCTTGCACCGTTGATCACAGCTTCCAAGGAGTTCGCTACACCCAATCCTAAGTCATTGTGGTTATGTACAGAGATAATCGCTCTGCCCTTAGTGTACTCACTCATCTCTTTGACCATCGCACCGATCTCAAAAGGAAGTCTGAATCCTACAGTATCGGGTAAATTGATCGTACTGGCACCGGCTTCGATCACTGCGTCAGATATCTCTTTCATAAAACCGATATCTGAACGGCCTGCATCTTCACAAGAGAACTCAACGTCATCTACGAATGTACGTGCATACTCAACTGCTCTGACCGCTCTTCTGATCACTTCATCAGGCTTCATCTTAAGTTTGTGTTCCATATGGATGCTTGAAGTAGCGATGAACGTATGGATGCGTTTCATGTTAGCTTTAGCGATAGCCTCGCCTGCAGCCTTCACATCTGAATCTATGGCTCTGGCTAAAGAACAAACAGTCGAGTTGGTCACTCTTTGTGAAATCTTATCGATAGCATCAAAGTCTCCAGGACTTGCTGCTGCAAATCCAGCTTCGATAATATCTACACCCAAACGCTCCAACTGTGCAGCGATCTGGATCTTCTCTTCGGTGTTCATAGATGCCCCCGGGCTCTGTTCACCGTCTCTTAATGTTGTGTCAAATATTTTAATAATATCTTGGCTCATTTTATTACCTTGTTATGTAAAAGCGATATACGCTATAAATTGTCTAATTCTATCTAAAATGTAGTTATTAGAAACTAATTGTTTTTATATTGTGTAAAAAGGGTGTGGATCGTTAAACGATTAGAGTTGAAGCAGCAGCAGGAGAGAGCTTTCTTTAGTGAAAATAGTATGTTGGTTTATGATAGTTTTCATAAGCTCTCCTTTAATTTTTAAGACATTATACACTTTTTGAATAGAAAACACAAGGGATAAAAATTATCTTTTAAATTTAGTTTTTCTAAGATTAAGTGTACGCAAGGCACGAAGAGGTCCATAGAGAGTATAGCCAAGAAGAATAATGGCAAAACCTTCTGCTGAAAAAAGATAGAGCAGTGAAGCAGTGAGCATCAGTATAATCATCGTTTTAAAGACCATAGGTTTGTCCAGGCGTACTTTTTTAAATGAGGGGTAACGAAAGTTA
>Ga0180436_10002461_pt1 | contig 17545 bp, 21 predicted proteins | sample SS_ome_2_FD_132434 | JGI IMG/M metagenome (GOLD analysis project Ga0180436, IMG submission 132434) | Hypersaline lake sediment archaeal communities from the Salton Sea, California, USA - SS_3_S_2 metaG | ecosystem: Environmental > Aquatic > Non-marine Saline and Alkaline > Hypersaline >...
CGCACGACGAGCATCGCCGTGGTGGGGCTGCAGCCGACCCTCGCGGCGATCGCCCGCAGCGAGAGCGTCGTCGACGAGGAAAGCTCCTCGATCCGTTCAACCTTTTCGGCCGGTAGCGTCATGACGGCGGGCCGCCGCCGCCGGCGCGCAGGCCGCCCCCGGGGACAAGAGGGGGGGCGGCCAGGAGGACGCGCGGGTGGCAGGCATCGGGGCGTTCCCGTAAAACCTACCCCGACACCAGCCGGTAGCTTAACGCGCCGCCCGCCGCCGGGGCGACGCGGAAAATGGACGCCCGCCGGAGCAAAAGGGCGGCGGGCACGCAACCCCATGCGGTGTCGGGGCTTAGGACCCCGGGGCCGCGTCCCGCCGCTCCCCCCCATTCCTACCACAAGGGGGGGGCGGCCGGCAAGCCGGAAAGCGGACGTATTTTGGGGCGCGCTTCCGCGCGAGGTGTTTTGGAGCGCGCTTCCCCGCGAGGTGCTTCGGTGGGCCGTTCACTCAAACGGGTTGTGCCCGTCGAGGTAGCAGGGGGGCATCGTCTCGCCGATCACCATCAGCCAGACGCGGCCGGTCCGCTGGATCTCGGCCAGCTCCTCCCGGGTCGGCTTCCAGCAGGAAATCACCACCGGCAGGCCGTCCGATCGCCGCCCGCGGAAAACCGAGAGCGCCCCGCACTGATCGTGCGAGAACCCTTGCGGCTTGTCCAACACCGTGTCGGCCTGGTCGAACGAGGCGGGTTCCATCAATCCTCCTTGGTTGGTGGTGAGTGGTGAGTGGTGAGTGGTGGTCAGAGGGCCTCGAACTGGGCCTCGAGTTTTGCCTCCGCGGCGCGCACGGCCTGAACGATGCCCCGGGCGATCGCCTCGTGCAGCTCCGGCGGGTCGTTCTCGTCGAGGATCGCCTGGAGCTTGTCGCCGACCCGGTCGATCCGCAGCTTGGGGCAGGTCGCCTGCAGCAGCAGGTTCCGCCGCCGGGCCAGGTCGTCGGCCGCGTCGCGCAACCGCTGGGCCTCCTTGACCCGCTCGCGAACCCGCTTGAACTCCGCCGCGTTCATTGGATTGCTCCTGCGTGGTTGGTGGTGAGTGGTGAGTCGTGAGTGGTTAGGGGGCGCGCTTCCGCGTCAGCCGGCCTCGCGGCTTGGGTTGGCTATTCGAGGCGGCGTAGCTCGGTGCGCAGCCGCGAGCCTATTTCGTAGCCCTCGGAGGTGCCGGCAACGACGATGTCGCCGTCGCGCAGATCGACCGTGACACAATACCAGGGCTTGTCGTGGTGATACTGCCAGCGGCCCCGGCCGATCCGCCGAAAGCCCTCTTTTTGGAGCCGCTCGATCAACGGCGTTGCCATGCAATCCTCCTTGGTTGGTGGTGAGTGGTGAGTGGTGCCCCTCACCTCCGCAAATGCGGCGGCTTGTACTCCAATCCGACGAACTCGAAAACCTCCTGCTCGCTGGTCATCGCCACCTCGCTCGATCCGTCTGGGCGCGTGAAGCCCGAGCCGTAGGGGTTCCACTTCCAGCCGCGGGCGATCGCCGCGGAGCAGATCCGCCGGTTCAGCTCGGCCGGCCCGGTGCGGCAGACGAGATAATTCCACCAGTTGGCCTCGGTGGCCGCGAACAAATCGACCGGGATCCCGCTCGCGCAGTGCACCGCCAGCTTGTTCCGCTCGCCCCAGGTCACCGAGCCGCGGGCCGTCCGCCGCTTGGCCAGGTCGCCGTACCGCAGGACCATCGCGATCTTCTCCTCGGCCAGGTCGATCGGGCCGACGTTGAACAAATCGACCTGCCGCTCCTCGCGCCGCGGGATAAACAGGATCTCGACGTCGCCCACCTCCGCCTTGCCTCGCCTGAGCGACCCGGCCACCACCAGCCGCTCGGTGACGGGGGCCAACTGGCCGACCAGCTCCCGGGCCACCGCGATCGCGGCCTCGCGCGGATAGCGTTTCTTCTTGGCGACCGTTTTCATTGCTAGTCTCCCGCGTGTTCTCGTGCCAAACGGCGGGCGGCCTGCCCCCGGGATGTCTTCTTCCGCCCGCAGCTTGCACAAACCAGCACTACTGCGCGGCTAGAAAGCTGCTTCACAAACCTCCACGGCGGCGGAGAGGCGCCGCACTCGCACCTGCGCGGCAATCCTTTGTACGGCATCGCTCAGTCTCCGGGCGTTAACTGTGGCAACTCTCCGTTGGCCCGGCGGATCGCCTTGGCGCGGGCGGCGATCTGCGCGGCGGTCGGATCCGGGACCCGAAGCGGCGACACGGGCGCTCCCGGCTGCTCGCTGTCGGAGTCCTGGCGATCGAACACCAGCCGCAGAAACCACTCCTGGTCGACCTTCCGCAGCTCGTACTCGTCGCGGTGGGTCCGCAAGAACGTGATCACGTCGTCCTCCTCGATCTTGCGGGCGTTCGTCGGGCCCGGCCGGACCCGCCAGCCGGCGGCCAGCAGGCCGTCGGCGATCCACCGATCGACCGAGTGGTGATCCACTCCCATGCACTCCGCCAGGTCTCGCACGGAGTAGCCGTCGGTCACCCGCCGCGAGATCCGCATCCGCGTCATTTTCAGGATCACTGACGTCTCGCCTCGCTGCAGCCGCCGGGCGATCCACTGGGCCGATCGCAGCCCGGCCCACCGCTCGAGCAACGCGACTTCCTGATCCGTCCAGTCCCGCCGATCCTTCGGCCGCGGCTGCGCGAGCCCCAGCGCGCGGGCGGCCTTCTTGACCGCCCAGGCCGGCCACCCGAGCGTGGCGGCGATCTCGGCCGCGCGCCCCCGGACGGTGCCGTCGTAGCGCTCCCCCAGCAGCCGCTTGACCGATTCGCTGATCGCGTACTTCGTCGCCTTCTTGCCGCCCATCACCGGCCGGCACTCCGGACAATACCGAGCGTGCCCCCGGTGCGAGAACTCCCGTCCGCAGGATTGGCAGGTGCCGGCTACCGTCGCGTTCGCTTTCACGGCTTCCTCCGTTTCTTCGGCCAATAAAAGCCTTCCAGGCGGCAGCGCTTCTGCAGCGTCCCGTAGAAGCATCCGCCGATGCCGCGGCGGGCCAGGCCGGCGGCCGCCTGGCGCTTGGCGTAGTCGATCACCTTGACGAGCGTGGACATTTTCACGCCGCCCTCGACGACCGCCTCGGCGGCGATCCAGGGCTGGCCCGGATCGGTCCCCTCGGTGCCGATCTCCCGCTCGATCAGGTCGACGATCCGCTGCATCGCCGCCTGGAGCTTCGCGGGGTCGGGCGTGTAGGCCAGCGACTCGGCCAGCTCCGCGGCGATCCCGAGGTTCTCGCCGCCGCGCGGTTTTTGCGCAAAAGCCGCGCGATCGGCGGATCTACCTCCAGCGCCATCCCCCTTGGTGGTTCTTGGGTTAGGGTTATGATCTACTTGCGTAGATCCAGCTTCATGGGTTATGGGCGGCCGCGCGGTTTTTGCGCAAAAACCGCGCGGCCCACCCCGGATCGAATCGGCGGGACGCAAGCGGACGGTGGCAGCCGGGCGGGCTCCGCCTTCCCCCGGCATCGCATCCGCTTCCTCCCGCGCGAAAGCCAGCTCGGTTTGCGGGTCGCCGTCGACCCGCCGCGGCCCCTCGGCCTCGGCCGGCTCGGCGACGTAGAGCGTGATCACGCCGCTCGGGTCGCGGGCGACCTCCTCGACCAGCCCGGCGGCAGAGAGCCGCTCGTAGGCCCCGTCGCCGCGGCCCGACTCGATCGACCGCTTGCCCGCGCCGATCGCCGCGGCCATCATCCGGATCGTCGGCGTCAGCCGCCCCGGCGATCGCCCGGCGTGATCCCAGAGCCACAGCCACAAGAGCCGCGCGTTGGGCGAGAGCCGCTCGTCGGCCATCACCCGCCGGATCGGCCGCGACCAGGCCGTCGCCGCCGGCTCTACCGCTCGCACTGTGGCTGGATGGTGCATCCGTTACCCCGTCAGTTTGGGCTCGGCATCATGCCGGCGCCGATCACGGCCCGGCGGACGGTCCGGGCGAGTGACGCCCCGAAGGCCGGGTCGCGTCGCATCAGCTCCGGCATCGTCGGCACCGCGACCTTGACGCGGACCGGGCCGGCGTGGCCCGGCTCCTCGTACTCGTGCGCCTCGCCCGGGGCCAACGACACCAGGCGGTAGCCGCCGGCCGCCGCCGCCGGCGGCTTGGGCGCCGTCCGCCGCTCGACGACCACCAGGCCCATCGACAGATAGCGGGCCACCAGCCGGCCGACGATCCACCGCAGCCACCGCGGCAGACGGCACTTGCAGATCACGGCCGGCGAGAGCCTCAGCCGCAGGTCCTCGGCCAGCTCGATTTCCTGCGACGGCCCCGTCCACTGCGGCAACTCCGTGTCGATCGTCTCGGTAGTCATCAAAGATCCTCCGTGGAAGTTAGGGGGGTTCGATCACGGCTCGCGGAAAACCGTGCACCAAAAAAAGCGGGGGCGGGATTCGGACCCGCGACCTCCGGGTTATGAGCCCGGCGAGCTACCACTGCTCCACCCCGCAAAGCACGCTGCCGCGCGAGCAGGCTGGGTCGCCCGGGCAGCGTGCACGGCCCCCGAGGTGCAAGGGGGCATTCGAGTTGTCAGGCAGATTTGCTCGGTTGGTTCACCTCCTTTCTGCGAGTTGCCAGAGCAGCCGCGCCCGGCCGTCGCGTTCTCCTTTCAGCCCACGATCACCGCGGCCTGCTCGACGCGCTCGGCGAGCTGGTCGGCCTCGCGCATCGCCTGGTCGATCGCCAGGTTGGCGTCGACGACCCACGGCTCCTGTTCGAGGCACTGCTCCGGCTCGTCGATCAGCCGCAGCCGCCCGGCGATCGCGCGGAGCGATTCCGTGATTTCAGTCAGGTGCATGGTCGGGGACTCCGTGGTGAGTGGTACCACCTCGCGCGGAGGGCGCGCATGAAGAGACGCGCGGCGGGCCGTGGACGACGGGGCGCCCGCCGCGCGTCTGCCGGCGGACCACCCGCCGGACTTCAGAAGAGGTGCCGCTGCTTGGCCGTGCCCGGCTGCGGCAACTGGTCGAGGACCGGCGGGACGATCTCGTAGCGACGCGCGTAGTGCTCCAGCAGGACGTCGCCGGCGGTGTGGCCGAGGACGAGCCGTGCGGCGGCCAGGTTCCGCGGGGCGAGCCAGGTGGCCAGGTACTGACGGAACCGCCGTAGGCGGTTGTTCGTCTGGCCGGCCACGCCGGCGGATCGTTCCAGCAGATCGTATTGGCGATAGAAGAGCGAGCGGTTGCTGGGCGTCCAGGCCCACCGCAAAATGAGCCCGTCGCCCGGGCCGCCGAGGGCCTCGATCGCCGCGCGGGCCGCCGGGTTGAGATAGAACTCCTCCGGCTCCCTCTTCCGTTTCAGCGCCGCCGGCGGCAGCCAGAGCCACTCGGCCCGTTTTCGGCCGATCCACTCGCGGCGGGCCCGAAAGAGGCTGATCGGCCGCAGCCCCGTATTGTACGCGAGCAGCAGCAGCGAGCGCCACCAGACGCGCGGCGGTATGCCGCCCTGGTGTTTGCTCTGCGGCGGGTCGCCGTCGGCCGCCTCGAGGAGCCGGTCGATCTCGGCCGGCGAGTAGGGCGTCCGCGCGGAGTCGCTCGTCGCGGTGGGGATCGGCAGGTAGAACGAGTCGCCGAGGCCCAGGCCGTCGCGGCGGCCGTCGGAGCCGAGGCCGTAACGGAGAATCGCCGCCAGGTGCACGCAGGTCGTGCGGACGGTCGACGAGGAGAGGCGGCCGGAGCGGCCCCGATACTCTCGCAACTGCTCGACGAACCGGGCCCAGAGGTCGGCGTCGATCGCCGCCACCGGCGGGTCGCCGGTCAGCTCGCACCAGCGGGCCACGGCCGAGCGGTCCCAGCCGGTGGTCCCGGCCTCGGCGCCTTCCGGCAGCCGCACGCGGGCCAGCCAGATTTCCAACACGTCGGACAACCGCGGCGGGCCGTCGCCCGGCTCGTCGGGGCCGGCCAGCTCCGGGCCGCGGTACACAGAGAGAGGCGGCGGCTGCCGCCGGGCTGCGAGGCTCATCGGGTCGTGCTCCGCAAAAACAGGCGAGCAGGACCTCCGTGCGTGAAATCGCCGCTCCGCGGGCGGCAATTCCCCCCAGGTCCACACTAATCGCCGGGCCGGCGAAATCAACAGCCCGGCGATAAACTTTCGCGTGAATCCCCGGCTCCTGCCGGATTGATCCTCCCGGGCCGGCTTCCGTGCTCCTGCTCGCCATCCGTAAGAGCACCTCCCGGCGATCCTCCGCCGGCCGCCGCACGCCGGGGCAGGCCAGCGCAGCGGCGACCGGTCAGGAGGACGCCCGTAAAAGCCTCGTTGGGGCCGGTGAGTCCGACCGGCCATCGCAACGGCCGGCCGCGGCCCGGAGGCTCTTAAAGCCAGAAGGGCAGAAGCAGGTCGAAGCGACTCACAAACTTCGCACGCCGCGGGACCCGCCTTTTGAGAGCGGCGCCCGTAGCGTCGGGCAATCTAGATCCGCGGGGCCGTCCGAGTCAACGGTGTACGATCGTATACGCGCATAGAAATCCCGCCCAAACCACAACCGGTTGTGGCCGGCGGGGCCGCGACCCCTATATTTTGTGGCCGGATTTTTCCCGCTGCCCCCGGCGGAACGTCGCCGGAGAGGTCAAAAGGCCGCCTCGGCGGGTGTGAGTCGCGCCCGGGAGACCAGCTCCGGAGCTTCGATTTCCCGCCTCCGCGACTCCCACGGCTCGCGCTCGCGGGCCTCTCCAGGCGGCGCCCCGCCGGGCGCAGCCGCCCAGGTACACCGGATCAGTAGTCCGTTATACGCAGCTCTGGGGGGCGTGTTGGCAAGTCCTATTCTACCAGCCACTTACGCCCAGCGAGGGTGAAGGGATTCGAACCCTCAACCACCGGATCGACAGGGCGTAGGCGGGCAGGCCGAGGTGGGGGTGCTCCCTCGGAGGGTGGGCCTTGACACGGGCCGGCCGGGCGCGCCACAGTGGCGCATAGAAAGAGCCCGGCACGAGGCCGGGCCCGGGTTGGGAGTTTCGCTTTTGACTTCGGGGGTCAGCCGGCAGGACGCCGGCTGGCTCCCGTTTGCATCGGCGCATGAAAAAAGCCCGGTCGCTCTGCGGAGCGGCCGGGCTCGTGGGGCCTACTGGATCCAGCGGGCGAAGGCGTCATCGGCAGCGAGCACGTCCGAAATCAGGACCTCAAATCGCTGCTGCAGGTCGTCGAGCAGCCGAGCTTGGCGCTGCTCGTAGGCAGCCCCCGCGGGATACCCCTTGACCGGGCGATTGAGTTCCGCCCCGATCTCTCGCAGGCGCATTTCCACGCTAGACGCCTCGGCGGCTTCCAAGGCCCAGTGGTAATTCTGCTCGCCTTCCCACTGCGTCCAATAGACCACGTCGACAACGTAGGTGCCGCCCTCGGTGCGGTAGAGCCGCACCTCGTGCCAGCGATTGTGCTCGCGCCCGCCGGCGTGCTGGCTGCTCTGCTCGACGAGCAGCTCCCCGTTGAAGCGGATCGGGGCTTGACCGCTTGGCCGCAACTGAAACTGGGACATAATGCCCTCCTTTCGTGCCGGCTAACGGCCGCCGGCAGGCCTGCCACCCGTCAACCCCGGTGGCCCAGGCGCCTGCTTTAGATTAGCAGGCATGAATCGGACCGAGTGCCGTCCGGCCGCGCTCGACCAGACGGGCAACCTCAGCGTGACGCCGCCGCGGTCGCTTGTCAAGCTCCCGCTCGATCCAGGCGTAAACCTGAGAGCCTACGGTGATGCGCTCTGTGGAGCACCGGTAAACCATATTGCTCCAGCCCGACTTGGCATAAGCGTTGGGGTGGGCAATCGGGGTTCCGCCGCGGGTGAAATGTCCGCCGGGCTCGCCGTGGTACTCGGGCCACGCATACGGGTTGGCCGAATCGATTTCGACCGGCACCGAGTTGTGGCACCCGTAAATGTTTCGGATTATCGTTCGTGCAATCATTGAAAAACTCCTTCCTCGCCAGCCGTCGGCCGCTGGCCCGCCTGCCACCCGATCGCCCGGTGGCCCAGCATAGAAAAGGCGGCCAGCGTGGATTGCTCCACGCTGGTCGCGGGGCCGTCAGGCCTCGTCGCCGATCGCGACGACTTCGCCGAAAGGCGGCTCGTGGGGCCAGTTGCCCAGCTTGGCCCAGAGGACCGGGTAGCTGGGCGCCTCGCCGAACCGGTAACTTTCCAGGTCGGTGAGGTAGACGCAGCAGCAGGGCGTCAAGCCCCGCTCCTCGACCTCGTCCCAAACTGGGGCGAAGGCCGTTCCGCCGCCCCCCTTCGGGTGAAGCTCGATCGGCAGATCGTCGGAGGAAAACTCCTCGGACCCTTGGACCCTCGCGTCGCAGTAGATCACGTGGGCCGTGGTCGGGTACTGCTCGAGGATCGCCGAGAGTTCGGCGGCGAACTGATCGAGGACCGCGGGGCCGATCGAGCAGCTCGTGTCGATCGCCACGACCAGCTCGGGGAGTTGATCGCTGCGGCAGCTCGGCAGGTAGCAACCCCGCCAGACGTGGCGGCGGTTGGCCGGGCTCCAGCGGTAATCGCTGCGGGCGTTTCGATCGACGAACCGGCGGAGCGCGTCTCGCCAGGGCACCCGCGGCTCGAGGACCTCAGCGACGAGCCGCTCGAGGCTGCCGGGCAAGTTGCCGCAGCTCTTGGCGTAGCGGGCGGCCTGCTGCGTGGCGACCTTCCACTTGGCCGCGGCCGACGGGTCGCCGGCCGGGGCGTCGCGGACCTCGCCGCAGCCCCCGGGATCGCTCCCGCCGGGGCCCGGCTTGGCCGGGGCGTTTCCTGGGGACGTGTTGCCAGGTGTTGCCCCCTTGCCCGTCGGGCCGGCCGGCTTGCCGCCGGCCGGCGCGTTGCCGTTGCCCTTGCCGGGCTTGGCCCCGGAGCCCTTGCTGGGGGAGCCCTTGCCGGGCTTGCCAGCGCTGGCGTTTTCCGGGGCCCGCTTGGCGTATCGGGCGTAGAGGGTCTCGGCCGAGACGTCCTCGTCGACGCCCGGGCGAACTCCCTCGGGCAACGTGAACCCGCACTCGCGGAGTCGCGGGTTGATCACGTCGTCGCAGGCCTCGTTCCACTTCCCCGGGTCGCGGTTGTCGCGGCGGGTGTGGTGCTGAAGCGCGGGGTGCATCACCTCGTGGGCCAGCACGCCCTTGCAGGCGGCGAGGCTGAGGCTGGCGATCCACTCGGGATTGAACCCGAGGGTCACGCCGTCGGTCCAGGCGGTCGGGCAGCTCGGATCGGCTCGCAGCGCGAGCCGTAGGGCCAGGGCTCCGAAAAACGGGGCGTCGAGGACCAGGCCGGCGAGGGCCTTTTTGAGTTTCTTGAGGGCTTTCATGGGAACCTCCTTTCGAGGTTGGGGGGGTGATTATCGGAAAAGGCCCGCGGCCGGCCGGCGAGACCGACCGCGGGAGGCGGGCTCCTACCCGCCCATGAATCCGGCCATCTTGTCGGCGATGGCCGCGGCCTCCTTGGCCTTGCTCTTGCGGAGCTTCGCGTCGCGGCGGAGCCGCTCGGGGTGGTCCCCGCAGAGCTTTTCCTCAACCTCCTTGCGGAGCCGGGCGAGCTCCTTGTCGCCCGTGATATTGAGCTTCGGGAGAACGGCGACCAGGTCGCGGAGGTTCTCGACGATCGTATCGCGGAAGATCGGGCTGCGGCGGCCCTTCTTGCCGGGGCGGGCACCGAGCCGGTCGGCCATATGCTTGACCCCGTCGTAGAGCCGGTTCCAGACTTCCCGCATTGCCGCGTCGACGGAGGCCTTCGTGTCGGCCTCGATCGCCTCGCGGATCGCCCGGGTGGCCTCGTCGGCCAGCTTGACGCGGAAGTCGTTGCCGCTGGGAAGCGGCGAGATTTTGACGTCGCAGCCGAACAAACCGCGGATCGCGCCGGGGGCCGGGTAATCGGCCGGGTTGTAGAGCCCGTTGAGACGGGCGGCCGCCGTGGCCAGCGAAGCGGCATAGTCGCGGCAAAACTCATCGGCCGCGGCGGCGAACTCGGCCTCGAGTTTCCGCATTTTGGCGGAATACTCATTGAAGGCGGCGGCCGGTAGGATCCGCTCGCCGGCGTCCCGCCAGGGCAAGGTGAGCCGGTAGTGCTCCTTGCGGATCGCTGAGGCGGCCCGCTTCACCGCGGCGATCGCCGGGCCGGCGATCAGGATCTTGGTGTAGCGGCCCGCGTCGTGCGATCCGTGGAGCCGGTCGACTTCGTCGGTTACGGCCTTATCGAATTTGCGGCCGCTCCAGTTGCGAAGGTTCAGATTGACGAGCATGGCTCGTGTGCTAAGATCGAAGGTGCGTGTCATCGGGGACTCCTTTCGGGCTGGCCGGCCGCAGCGGCAACTGCGGCCGGCTGTTTTTGTGGGGGGGGGGTTGGAAGGCCCGCGGCCGGCGTTGATTAAAGCCGGCCGCGGGGGCCGAATCGGCTAGACCAGCACCGCCTCGTGGCGGGAGACCCAGTCGATGTAGCCGCGGGTGTTGACCAGCGCTTTGCAGCGGCGGGTCGCGTCGCGGACCAGCAGCACGGCGAACTCGTCGGGGAGGCGGTTGGCGTAGCGGAAGAACCGGTCGGCGTTGGCGTCGCTGGCCTTGCGGGCCAGGGCGCCGCAGAGCGCGTAGAGCACGCTGGGCTCGTCGGGCACGTCCGCGGTGTCGGGGTCCATCAGGACCGCGTCGGGGGAGGGGAGCCGGCGATAAATTTGGCAGAAGGCGGCGAACTCGCCGCCCGCCCCGTCGCCGACCGCCCCGCGGAAACAGTCGAACTCGATCTCCTCGGGCGGGTCCGCCTCGAGGACCCGGGAGACGAACTCCCAGGACCGGGGGGTCGGGAAAGCCCGCTCGGTGTGGCGCTTCGGATCGAAGGCGTTGAGCAGCTCGGGGCGGAATCGCAGGAAAGCGATTACCTCGGTGCGGATGCCATGATCGAGGGCCCACGCGACCCAGCTCTCCAGGTCGGCCTCGACGTCGAGGTGCAGGAACCGGTTGGCCAGGGCCGACGAAAGCCGGCCGGCCGCCGCCCGGTCGCTTTGCCGGTTGCCGGCGGCGAGGAACTTGACAGTCGCCGGCACCCGGTAGTCACCCAGGCGGCCGTCGAGGATCAGTTGGTAGAGCGCCGATTGCACGAGCAGCGGCGCGTCGGGCAGCTCGTCGAGCAGCACGACCCAATGACCCTCGGTGGGGAACAGGTCCGGGGTGAGCCAGACCGTTTTGCCGTCCTTTGGGACGGGCAGACCGCGGAAGTCGACCGCGTCGAACTGGCTCACTCGAATGTCGAGAAAGTCCCAGCCGAGCGAATCGGCGGCCTGGCGGGCAAGGGAACTCTTGCCGACGCCCGGCGATCCGGAGAGAAAGACGGGCGTGTAGGTGGGGGCACTTAGCAGGGTCGCAAGTGCGGTGGTGATAAGGCGGGGTACCATTGGAAACCTCCTTTCGAGGTTGGGGGGGTGGTGGTTGGGAAAAGGCCCGCGGCCGGCCGGCGAGACCGGACGCGAGAAGGTTTCAGAAGAGGTAACGGGCCCGCTCGGCGAGCTCGGCCTCGGTGGCGAGCCAGGCGGCCGCCGGCGTGCCGCTCTCGACCGTGCAGGTCGAGGGCGTTTCGCTCTTGCTGGCCAGGTAGGCCAGGGACGCGGCGAACAGGGCGGTCAAGGTGAGGGTCAAAGTCAAAGTCATGTGAGGCTCCTTTCTGGGGGCTTGGCTACGGTTGGAAAAAGGGCACCGGGCGGGATTCGAACCCGCCAAAAACCGTTCAGTGCCGCTCGGAGGGGACCGCCCTCCGGCGTGGTGCGGGCCGGCTTGCAAGGCCGGTCGGCGGCCTGGGGGAGAGACGGTCGGGCGTTTCTTTCGATCGGCCCGGCCGACAGCCGTTAGTCTGCGAAGGGGACGCGACAGGTACGTTGTGGCGGCCGTGGCCGCCAGTCCCAAACTCTCCTAGAACCCGCCAAGTTAGACTTCCAGGCCGCGGAGCAGGTGAAAGCCCCGCTGAATAGCTTGCTTGGTTCCGGTCGGCCCGCCGGGTAGGTTTCGCTTCGGGGTGCTGCTCGGATCGGTCTCTTGTTTGTCCCTCGTCGGGTCCCAGGCTAACTGGCGGCCGCCTTGCTTGGCGGCGGGCGTCGTGTCCCGGCAGCTTTCCGCGATGCTTGCCTTTTGGGCTTCGCGGCTCGGTGAGTTGTGAATCAGGGTTCTGATGTTTCCTGACGGCCTTGCCGGCCTGACTTCCTTTTCTTCCTCCCGGCTTCCTTTCCTTTCCTCTCTCTACTTTAATTATAGGGTATAGCCTACAATTAGTCAATACCCGGAGCGGGAAAATCCGGGGAAAATCTAGGATTTGACAAACTTTTCGCCGGGCCTATAATTAGGGCAGTAGAAAGGAGCTTGCGATATGGCGAACGTGCTCGACGAGGTGATCGGCTTGCCGGAGGCCGAGGAGCTGGTGGGGATCAGCGAGGAGATGCTCCGCCGCTACTGCGAGCGGGGCGACCTGCCGGCTCGGCGGCTGCGCTGCGGGTGGGTGACGACCATCCGAGCGGTCAAGAAGTTCAGGCCGCGGCGGCGCGGCCGGCCCTCCGCCGACTAACCGGACGGACGGACTGTGTCTGCCGCCCCGGGGCCCCCGGTGGAAAACGTCGGCTTTCCCCGCCGACCGAAGAACCTATCACAAACGCCTCGCCTGCCGGCTTGCAACAAGGGAGGGTAATGCTGTGAATACACCCGTGTTTATGCCCTGGAGCGTTTGTTGTCTCCTTCTGGTCGGGTGCACCCGACCGGCCGGCGTCGAGCGGCTCGAGGTTGAGGTGGCCGACGTATGGCTCGGGTCGATTCCCTCGCAGAAAGAGCCCGACTTGTCGCTTGGCTACATTCCCTATGAGGGGGAATTTGTCTACCACTACGGGCCGCACCTGGTGGTCGACCTGGTGATCACCAATCCGGCCGAGCACCGGATCCTCCACTACCACGGCGTCGACACGGGCTGGCGGCCGCGGATCGTCGACCAGTGGGGCAACGAGCTGATCGCCCGGGGGTTCTTCGCCGACCCGGGCGACTGGGGAGGCGTCGGGCTGGTGCGGCTCGATCCCGGCGAGTCGGCCGCAGACCGCCTCCGCTTCGAGTTGCCGCTGGAGGGTGCCCAGTTGGAGCTCCTGCTCAAGCCCGAGAACCGGGACGACGACCCGCTCCACTTTCCGCTCCCAGAACCCGACGATCGCCGGGCCGCTCGCTCGACTACCTCCGGGCCGTAAAATCCCAGCGGTAGAGCACGCGCGACCCAGCGTGCACCACCTCCGCCGGCGGCTTGTGACAGGTCCATTCCGCGATTCTCGCCTCGTCGATTCCGTGATGATCCGGCCGATCCGGGCAATTCCACCGGTAGGGGAAGCTCAAAATCGCTGCCCGGGCCACCCGCTGCACCTCTCGGAAGGCGGCGGCCTGCGAACTGCCAAGGTGCTCCCAGACCTGAAGCGCGATGAACAGATCGTAGGCGCGGTCTTGGATCGGCCAGGGAGCGATCATCGCATCGTGCAAAATGGTTGGGGGGCGTGGATGGCTACACCGATCCATTGTGTCCGCTTCCGGCAGGATCGGCAGCCGGTAGGGCCCCAGTTCGATCGCGCATCGCGGGGCAAGTTCGCGCGCCCAAGCCGCCGCCTGCCGAAGGTACGGCCAGCGGTGGCGATAATAGGGATCGGCCGCCTCGGTCGCGTCGAAGTCCGCCCTCGTGATTACTTCCACTTGAGCAACTCCTCGCGGGCCCGAGATTCGAACGCTTCCCAGTCGGAATCTGGATCGACCCGGGAGACGAACAGTTCGGTGCCTCGCCGCCGACGTCATTCTCGCTCGACTACGTTCGCGGCGGCGATTGAATGGCCTCTTGCCACTGCTCTTCGGTCATATCGTAAAATCGCCCGCGGAACTTCCGCGGGTACGGCAAGAAGCAATGGGCATCTTCGTCCGCAAACATCGTCCCGAGGTGATACTCGACGCCCCAGCGGTTCGTGCGCAGCGGAACCGGATTGTGATGCCCGAAGTAGTGCGCATGGTTGAACCAGAAGAAGGTTCCGGCGAAATGCCAGTAGGCCCTCACGCAATTCGCGTCCTCGTGCCGGCCAGTGTCCCCTTCGTACTTGAAGCAGCCGGCGCACGGGTTGAATTTTAGCATCTTGTCCACGGCCACAAGATCGCCGAGACAATGGTCGTACATCAGGTTTCGCCAGTGGCGAACAGAGGGAACGACCAGGTGCCGCCGATTATCCGGTACTCGGCTACGGCCGGCACACAGATTCATCACGCCCTTCGCGTGGGCGTAGAAGGTCGCCTCGAACGCATCCAGCGAGCGAAGGCGGCCGACGCCCTCCCGAAACGTCACGGCTTCGCCAAGCTGAGGATCATTGGGCCGAACGATCCATTCGATGCCGTCGTCTGGGAAAGCGGCCTGCACCGTCTCAACGGGCTCGGTCCTGTCATCGCAGACGATGCCTACCACTTTTCGGCCGTTGAATCGATCCCAGTACGTCAGGAGCTTCTCGACGTTCAGCCTCCATTCTTCGTTCGAGGCAACCGGGTAGATGTGGTAGAGGAGGTTACGCCGCAGTCTCGCCGCAAGAACGTGTTCGTGAGTGAATCCCGACTCCAGGTAGGATGTCACGATCTCGGGGCACCAGGCGAGAGACCCTTCCGGCCACCGCTGGAGCGTCGTGTAGACGAAGGCGAAATCGCTGCCTCGATGGGTTCCCCATTGGCCAAGCCGGGCAGGAGTGTTCGGCAAAACGAAGATCGAGGTGGCGACGTTGCTCGGCCGCACGGTTTTGTCTTGCCAGAGGTGTTTTTTGTGCGAAGGGCAATACAGCCGAAACATCAACGGCCTGCCCGGCCGGCGGGTCGCCGCTCGGCGGATCGCGTCGAACGCCCCAGGCCGGTAGGTGTCATCGTCATCCATGAACGCCAGGTACTCGCCGCAAGCGTGCTTCATCCCGTGATTGCGCGGCGTGCCGCCGTAGTCGCCATAGTGGCGATCGAGGCCGAGGTATTTTCCCGGCAATCCCGACGCCTCGAACACGCGGCGGACCGACTCGTCGGCCGGGCCGTCCTGCACCACGAGCACCTCGTCGCCGTCGACCAACTGCTGCTGGCCGATCCGCTCGAGCGTCCGCCGGAGCGTCGGCCGGCCGAGCGTGGGGACGATCACGCTCAGCGTGGGGCCGGCGGGACGCACGGTGATTTTTCCGCTTCCGGTCCCCGGGCAGAGCCCGCGGCTGTAGGCGGTTCTGTCGGCTGCCCGCCGCCCGCTGCCCGCTGCTTCGAACCGGCATTTCTCGGGAAATAGCTCCTCGATCAGCCCCCGCAGCTCCGGCGTGAAGCCCGCATCGTTAAAGCCCAGGAACCAGCGGCCGGCGATCGCGGCGCGGAGCCGATCGGCAGGCAGGGCCGCCTCGACGGTCGCCTTGCGCGGCCCCATCGGCGTGGGGCTCATCTCGGCCGCCCCGACGTACCACGAGCCGATCGTGAACCCGTCGTCTTGCTGCCAGTCCTCCCGGCAGAGTTCGGCCAGCTCGAGCAGCTTCTCGCGCTGGATCGGAATCGGCGTGTGCGTGTCGCCGTGCCATGCGGTATAGCCCTGCCGCTGGAGCCAGTCGCGGGTAGCCAATAAGCGTTGGTGCCAGCGCTTCCCGACCGTTGCCCGGGCCGCTAGGTCGCCGTGGTGGTAGGGGCCGAACTGCCCGAACGCCAGCGGCCGGAGCAACACCTGGTCATCGCTCCAGAAGAGAAACCGCTCGGAAACGCCCGCTTCGCACGCCGCCAGCAGCTTCGCCAGGATATTGCGATCCTTCGACCGCTTAGGGTCGCCGGCGGGGATGTGCTCCACGCCGCGGACCCATCCCGGCCGGTGGCCGACGATCCACACCCGGCCGAGGCCCTCGACGTGCCGCTCGATCGACCGCAAGGCGTACCGCAGCTCGGCGTCGCCGTGGCGGCTGCCGGTGCCCAGGGGGATCAGCACGTCGACGGGTGAGTGGTCAGTGGTGCGTGGTGAGTGGCGGAAGTCGGCGGCCTCGAAGCCGGGCGTCCGGAGCCGCTCCCCCGAAACCGGCTCGAAGGCCGGCGGATCGGCGAACCAGCCCGGCCGGAGCCAGCCGTCGGGGGTCCACAGGCCGCCCTCTTCCCGCCAGAATTGCCACTCGTCGGCCGGCCCCTTGCCGGTGGGTTTTTGGCGGTGACCGGCCTTGACCCGCTCGAACTCGCGCTGGATCGCCTGGAGCCGGGCGGGACTGGGGCTCTGCATCCGTAGCTCCTAGATCGCGTCGAGCTTGAACCGCACGAGGACCGGCTGCCCCGCCTCCGGTGTGAGCGTGAAAACCACCCGGTAGGTCCGCCCCGAAAGGGCGAAGGCCGCCGCCGTGGAAACATTCAAAACGTGCTTGAAATTGTAGCCGGTGCTGTCGACGTCCCAGAGGTCGTCGTCCTGGAGCGTGTCGAAGAGCAGGTCGGCCACGGCCACGGTCACCGCCGTATGGCCGGCCACGGCCGTCCAGGTCTCCTCGTCGTCGGCGTCGACCAGCCAGATCGTGTAGGCCGCCGAGGCGATGTCGGCCTGCTGGATCGCCGAGCCGTCGGCCCCGACGACCCGGGCCAACAGCGTCGCCGAGCCGTTCTTGAAAACCACCCCGCAAATATCAGCCGCGCTTGCCATTTTTTTTCCTTCGTGCTCCCGCACGAGGTTTTTTGGTTCGTGCTCCCGCACGAGGTTTTTTGGTTCGTGCTCCCGTTAGCTCTCCGGCATCGTCACGGTCCAGGAGTTCACTTTGACCGTCTGCCCCGCGGTGATCGACACCGAGTCGAGCACCAGGTCGGCGTCGGCCGTGCCGACCGATCCGTCGATCACGGCGTTGCCGTCGCTGTCGACGGCGCGGAACCAGGCGGCCGTCCCGCTGGCGTCGGCGCTAGCGTCGTCGGTGATCGAGTTGGCCGTCGCCTTGCCGCCCGGGTCGTCGTCGGCCGCGGCGCCGAAGGCCGGGTCGTCGAGCGTTAGCTCCGCGAGCTTGTTCTGCGTGGTCACCGCCACGTCGGGATTGGCCGGCTGCGCGCCGTCGTAGATCTGCAATTTGCCCGCTCCGGCGCCGGCGTCGAGCAGATCGACAATCGCGTCGCAAGCGGCCTTCGCCGCGTCGTTGGAAATCGTCGGATTGGTCGCCATTCGTTTTTCCTTCGTGCTTCCGCACGAGTTGAGGTTTTGCCCGCCGCGCGGGCGATAGTGTTAGGCGGAGACCTGCCCGGCGGTCGCGCCGCTGTGAAACACCTCGCCGGCGGCGGCGCCCGTGGAAAACACCTCGCCGGCCGCCTGCCCCGTGTGCCAGACGTCGCCCGCGGCGACGCGGTAGGGCCCGAGCGTCAGCGGCCGGCCGGCGGCCGCCTGCCGCAGGCCGGGCAAGCGCTGCGCGGCCGTGCCGGTAATCGTCTGCGTCGTGCCGGCGGCCGCCTGCACCAGGCGGGCCAACAACTGCGCCGCGTCGCCGGTCCGCTCGCTGGCGATGCCGGCCGCTGCTTGGCCGATCGCCGGGAGCGTTTGCTGCGCGTCGCCGGAGACCTCGACCTGGCCGGCCG
>Ga0180436_10002462_pt1 | contig 17544 bp, 17 predicted proteins | sample SS_ome_2_FD_132434 | JGI IMG/M metagenome (GOLD analysis project Ga0180436, IMG submission 132434) | Hypersaline lake sediment archaeal communities from the Salton Sea, California, USA - SS_3_S_2 metaG | ecosystem: Environmental > Aquatic > Non-marine Saline and Alkaline > Hypersaline >...
ACGTCATCCCGGAAAGCGCCGCAATAATGAAACGTCATCCCGGAATTTGCCGCAGGCAAATATCCGGGATCTCCCAAGTCACGATTGGCAAAACCGTTGCAGCTAACAGCGAAAACTTCGGCTTAAATTCGATACACCAGCGTTTTCATCAAACCCGCCATAACCCCCATCGCTTTCTGCACCGGCTCGGGCAGGTCGCGGGCGCCGGCGTGCTCGGCCATCTCGGCGTGTTTCGCCTCGTCCACCTTCATCTGGTCGAGGATGGCCTGGCTGCGGGCATCGCTCTCAGGCAGTTTTGCAAGGTGATCTTCCAGGTGCGCCTCGACCTGGTTCTCCGTCTCTTTCACGAAACCCAGGCTCCACTCATCGCCGGCGATACCCGCGATGGCTCCGATGGCGAACGAACCGGCGTACCAGAGCGGGTTCAGCAGGCTGGGTTTGCTGCCCAGCTCTTGCAGGCGGTCCTCGCACCAGGCCAGGTGGTCGATTTCCTCGTCCGCCGCTTGCTGCATGGACTCGCGCGTCTCGTCGCGCCGCGCGGTGGCGGCCTGCCCGGCGTAGAGCGCCTGCGCGCAGACCTCGCCCGTGTGGTTGATGCGCATCAGGCCCGCCACGTGCTCGCGCTCGCGTTCGTCGAGATCGGGTTCCGGCAGGTCATCCGCGGGATTCTTGCGGAAAGGTTCGGGCGCTTTGCCGGTGGAGACCCGCAGCCCTTCGTCGATGGCCGCGATGACGCGGTCGATGGGTGTGTAATTTCGTTCCATGAAGCGTATTTTATTCGAAAAACATCCTCCGTCATCCCGGAATTTGCCGAAGGCAAATGTCCGGGACCTCCCAACGTCCCCGTCGTTAAACAGCTCCGGCATGGCTCCAGGCCTCACGACTTGTTAATTGGCCCATACCACCCCAATTAAAAGACCATGTCCTATTTCAACCGACACATCTTCTTCTGCTGCAACCAGCGCGAACCGGGCGCCGACCGCCCCAGCTGCAATGAATGCGGCAGTGAGAACCTGCGCGCCTACGCCAAGAAACGCGTCAAGGAACTGGGCCTGTCGGGCGAGGGCAAGGTGCGCGTCAACCAGGCCGGTTGCCTGGACCGCTGCGAGACCGGTCCTGTCTGCGTGGTTTACCCGGATGCCACCTGGTACACCTTTATCGACGAAGAAGACGTGGACGAAATCATCGACAGCCACCTGGTCAACGGTAAAGAAGTGGAGCGGTTGAAAATATAGAAACCCTCAAAACGAAGGTTGATTTCGTCTCCCATACCCCTTAAAATTCTCGCTCTTCACCTGCGGGCTTTTTGTTCTCGCGGGTTTTTTACGAGAGACAATTATGAAAACGTACGTAGCAAAGCCGCAGACCGTAGAACGCGACTGGTGCGTGGTCGACGCGACCGACAAGACGCTGGGCCGGCTGGCCGCCGAACTGGCGCATCGCCTGCGCGGCAAGCACAAGCCCGAGTACACGCCGCACGTGGATACGGGCGACAACATCATCGTTATCAATGCTGAAAAAGTGCGGGTTACCGGTAACAAGCTGCAGGACAAGATGTACCACCGTCACACCGGCTATATCGGCAACCTGAAATCGATCAACCTGGAAAAGCAGTTGGCCGAGCACCCCGAGCGCGTGATCCAGAGCGCCGTGAAGGGCATGCTGCCCCGCAACCCGCTGGGCCGCGCGATGTTCAAGAAGCTGCACGTGTATGCCGGTCCCGAGCACCCGCATGCCGCCCAGCAGCCCAAAGCACTCGAGCTCTGAGCCGGGAAAGGATTAAAGAATGGCAACCGAACAGTATTACGGAACCGGACGACGCAAGTCGTCGACCGCCCGCGTGTTCCTGACCAAGGGCACCGGACAGATCATGGTCAACGACCGTCCCCTGGACGAATTCTTCGGCCGCGAAACCGCGTGCATGATCGTGCGTCAGCCGTTGGAGAAGGTCGAAATGACTGACAACTTCGACATCAAGGCAACCGTCATCGGCGGCGGCATCTCCGGCCAGGCCGGTGCGATCCGCCTGGGCCTTACGCGTGCTTTGATCGAGTACGACGAGGAACTGCGCAAGCCGCTGCGCAAAGCCGGCTACGTCACGCGCGACGCGCGCGAGGTCGAGCGCAAGAAAGTCGGCCTGCATAAAGCCCGCAAGGCAACGCAGTACAGCAAGCGTTAAAATACACCTGCTGCCGCTCTTTGGAGCACCGATTTCCTGGGGGATCGTCTAGTGGTAGGACTGCGGACTCTGACTCCGCCAGCGGGGGTTCGAATCCCTCTCCCCCAGCCAAAAAACAGAAAGGCCACCCTCGCGGTGGCCTTTCTGTTTTTGATTGGGGAGATGGTGATGAGAGCCACTGCCACGCGGCGCACTGTTACAATTGCCGCGTGAAGAAAAAGTCGAATAGCATTGTCTGTTTCTTTCTTGCGGCCGTTCTGTCTCTCCCGGCAATCGGCCTGGCGGCCGATCGACCCGGGTTCAAGGTCACGATGGAGCTGTTTCGCAACGGAAAGCTGGCGGGAGAAACGACATTCATATTCGCGTCCGCTAACGGTGAATGGCATATGCAAAGCCAGACCCGGGGCACCAAGGGCCTGGCGGGGGTCATGGGCGTCGAGGAGAATTCCTTCAGCCGCGGCGACTGGAACGACGATCTGCCCAGGCCGTTGGCGTTTGAGCGTAACGTGAAAGCCATCAAGACCTTTCGCTGGGCGGCGAACTTCGATTGGGTCCATGATGTTGTTCATTCAATCTACCCGGACGGTGAGTCGACCATCGCGCTCGAGCCGGGCGTGGTCGATGAATCGACGCTCGGCATGGTAATACGCGTGGGCCTCGAACGCGGCGAGGACGAGTGGTTTCTGCAGGCCCTGGATGAAGATGAGATCGAACAGGAGCACTTCAAAGCGCGGCCGGCCGAGCGCATTCAGACCGTCCTGGGTTGTCTCGCCGTTTACCCCGTCGAAAAAATCCGCCGCGCCACCAGCACCCGTTACACCCGGACCTACTACGCGCGAGACTATCATTTTGTACCGGTGATGATCGAGCACGGCAAGACCGACGGCGATCACCTGGAAAGCCGATTGAAGTCACTTGAAATTGACGACAAAAAGGTTGCTCGCGGGCCCGACTGCATTTGATCATTCCGGTAACTGCCAGACCGGGTCGCGGTTACGCCGTCCGTCCCGCGCCGGCTGACTAGCTGGAATCCCCCATCAGCCCCCTCAACAGCCGCCGCAGATCCTCGAACTCCTTCGTCGCTTTCCTTTTCTGCCGGTCGGTCATGATGCCGATTACCTCGGCATAGGCCTGCGTGGCGATGCCCATGTTGTGCTCGAAGGCGGCTTTGTATTCCGCTGACCGCAGCGCTTCGCGCTCCTTGTAGGCCGCGAGGATGCCCTCGCGCCAGCCGGGTTCGCGGCGCAGCAGGTTCTGCATTTTCTCGAGCCAGGCGCGGCGCTCGTCCAGCCAGGCCTTGTCGAAGCGCACCAGCTTGACGGACGCCTCGCGCAGGATGACTTTCTGTTCCTTCGTCAGCCGCCCGAGGAAGCGCTCCAGGGTCTCGGCCAGGCTGTCGTAGTCGTCGTCCGCATACTCTTCGTCGCTGCGCCCGGCGAGTTCCTCTTCCAGCTCGCGCTGGCGCTCCCACAGGCTCTCGACGAACTCCCCGGTCTGCTCGTCGGTGACTTCATCGCCGAACTCCAGGGCCACCATGAGCAGCGATGTCTGCACGCGCTCGGCCGCTTCGATCATCTCGTCCGCCCAGCGCCGCACGATGGCGGCGGTGACCTCGTCGTCGAGATCGGCTTCCATGCGGTCCAGGATGCGGATGTAGTTGGCCAGTTCCTCGCTGCGGTGCCATTCCAGCGGCGTGGTCAGCCGTTCGCGCAGGTGCGCGCGCTGCTCGCCGGTCAGGTCCACGTAGCTGCCGACGTACCAGGGGATCAGCCAGTCGAGCCGGTTGTAGGCGAAGCTGGTGCAGCCGGCCAGCAGCACGGCCACGGTCAGAAACACGACGAGTCGCTTCAGCGTTTGCATGTGGAATGATCCCTTCACACCTTGAAGATAGGCGATGATGAAAGATAATCAAAGCCCCGGCGCTTAATGGGCCGTTTAAAGGACCGGCAAGGGATGGATCAGAAAAACGGTGAACGAGGTGAAGGCCGGGTGCAACGTGTTCGCTGGATCGGCATCGACGGCTGCCGGGCCGGCTGGTTTTACGCCGGTATCGATGCCGATGGCGCGTTCAGTTTCGGCGTGCTGCCGAAGATCGGCCAGGTCTCAGCGCTGCTCGGCGCCGCCGAGCTAGTGCTGGTGGACATCCCCATCGGTCTGCCGTCCGAGACGGCGCCGCTGCGCGAATGCGAGACGCTGGCCCGATCGGTGCTGCAGGGGCGCCGGTCCTCGGTGTTTTCGGTGCCGGCGCGCAGCGTGCTTTCCATGCCGGGCTACGAGGCGGCCAACGCGGAGAACCGCCGGGTGCTGGGCGTCGGCCTGTCGCGGCAGAGCTGGAATATCGTGCCGAAAATCCGTGAAGCCGACCGCTTCCTTCGCCGATCAAAGGATGACCGTTTCCACGAAATGCACCCGGAGGTCGCGTTCTGGGCGCTGAACGACAAAATGCCGATGCGGTACAACAAGAAAAAACCGCACGGCCTGGACGAGCGGCTCGCGGTGCTGGAGCGCCATTTCGCCCCGTCTGCCGCCTGTTTCGAGGCGGCCCGGCGTGCGTTCCTGAAAGGGGACGTGGCCAGCGATGACATCGTCGACGCCATGGCCGGCGCGGTCACGGCGATGCACGGGCCGGCGTTGAAGTCCTTTCCCGCCGAACCGGTGACCGATGACGAGGGCCTGGAAATGAAAATGGTCTACGCGGAGATCTAGCAGGCGCCTCTCTCCTGCAGCCGAAGGTAAGAGCCTGGCGCCGCCAAGCAGGCGGCGCACAGCCCGATGATCAGCCCGCCATTTCGAGCGTCGCCGGCACGCCCGGACCGACGGGCCAGCCCATCATCAGCCAGATCACGAACATGATCGCCCAGCCGATCAGGAAGGTGATGGAGTAGGGCAGCATCAGCGAGACCAGCGTGCCGATACCGGCCTTGGAGATGTAGCGCTGCACGAAGGCGATGATCAGCGCGAAGTAGCTCATCATCGGCGAGATCACGTTGGTCACCGAGTCGCCCACGCGGTAGGCGATCTGGATCAGTTCCGGCGGGTAGCCGAGCAGCATGAACATCGGAATGAACACCGGCGCCATCAGCGCCCACTTGGCCGAGGCCGAGCCCATCACCAGGTTGATGATGGCCGAGAGCAAGATGAAGCTCAGCAGCAGGGGCACCTGGTGGAGGCCGGCGGATTTCAGCACCTGCGCGCCTTCCACCGCGAAGATCAGTCCCAGGTTGGTCCAGTTGAAAAACGCCACGAACTGCGCGGCGAAGAACACCAGCACCATGTAACCGCCCAGCGTTGACATCTGGTCGCTCATGCCCTTGATCACGTCGCGGTCACTGCGCACGGTGCCGGCGCCGATGCCGTAGGCCACGCCCAGGCCGACGCCGTAAAAGAAGATGATGGCGACGATACCTTTCAGGAACGGCGAGTGCAGCACGCCACCGGTTTCCGCGTCGCGCAAAAAACCATCGGCTGGCAGCAGGCCCCACAGCACCAGGCCGGTCATGAAAATGAACGCAACGGTGGCGAATTTCAGGCCGCGTTTTTCCTCGGCGGCCAAGGGCTTGACCGCGTCCTGCTCGTCCGCGGCCGGGTGTTCATCCCCGTCCTCCGCGATGGGCGTGTCGGCCAGGCGGGGTGCCACCAGTTTCTCGGTCACCCACCAGCCCAGCGCGGTGATCAGGAAGGTGGAGACAAACATGAAGTAGTAGTTCGCCGCCGGGCTCACCGTGTAGGTCGGATCGATGATATGCGCGGCTTCCTGCGACAGGCCGGCCAGCAGCGGGTCGATGGTGCCGAGCACGAAATTGGCGCTGTAGCCGCCCGACACACCGGCGAAGGCGGCGGCCAGTCCGAGGATCGGGTGGCGGCCCGCGGCCTTGAAGATCAGCGCCGCCAGCGGCACCAGCAGCACGTAGCCCACCTCGCTGGCCGCGTTGGACAGCACGCCGCAGAACACCACCACCGGGGTGAGCAGCTTTCTCGGCGAGTTCAGCACCAGCAGGCGCATTACCGCGCCGATCAGCCCCGAGACCTCGGCCACGCCGATGCCGATCAGCGCCACCAGCACCGTGCCCAGCGGCGCGAAACTGGTGAAGTTGGTCACCAGTTCAGTGAGGATGCGGTGCAGTCCTTCCACCGACAGCAGGCTGACGGGGTGAATGATTTCGCCCGTGGTGGGGTGCGCCACGGACAGGTCGAACTGCGCGGCGATGCCGGACAGGATGATAACGGCCAGGGCCGAGAGCGCGAACAGGGTGGTCGGATCAGGCAGGGCATTGCCGACGCGCTCGACGACGTCGAGGAAGCGATCGGTCAGGCGGCGTTTGCCGGCGGGCGCGGGTTTGTTCATGCGGTTTCCTTGATCGGATCAGCGCGAAATTACAGCACGAATGTCCTGAAGGCGGCAAGTTTACCGGCTGTTTTTGGCGTTTTACTGACGCTTACCAATCCTTGGCGGGGAAGTCGACCAGGGTTTCCAGGGGCCAGTCCGTTGCGGATTCGTCGAGGCGTTCGCGGAAATTCGGCGTGTACTCCAGGTCGAACGGCGCGCCGCAGCCGCAGTACACGCTGGTCAGCAGCAGCAGGAAAGCCCCGCCGGAGCGGGCGTCCATTTCGGCGGCCAGGCGGTTGGCGGTCTGGCGGTCGCCGATGGCGGCATTGATGATGATCTCGCCCCACTGGTTTCGACCATGCTGAGCGATCCATTCGTTCATCGCCTCGCGAGCGGTCTCGACATCGCCCATCAGCGCCAGCGGCATCGACCGGCCGGTGATTCCGGCGAACTCGACGTCGTGCTCGATTTCCGGCGCCAGCGCCAGGGCATCTTGTGCGCGCCCCATGGCCATGTAGACCCATGCCTTTGTCGATGCGAACCAGGCGTTGGTCCCCATGGTGATCTCGCCTTGCTCGATCAGTTTGAGCGAACGTTGGTGGTTCCCCAGCCACAGCTCCGCCTGGGCCGCCTTCATGAATGCAATCACGTTCAGGGGCTCACAGCGCTGAAAGCGGTTCCAGACGTCCAGCATTTCCTCGGCATGGCCAATACCGACGGCCAGTTCGATCCAGTTTGGCGACGGGCAGCCCCCGGTGGCGACCGCTTTTTCGATGCGGTCGTGCAGCGGCGTCCAGTCGTCTGAAAACAGGACCCGTTCGACGTCGATGAAAGCCTTGCGCGGCGAGTCGCCCGAAAACCGCCAGGCGGCATCAATCACCCGGCGCAGTTCCGCCAGCGCGTCGGCCCGTTCTGCTGGCGTGCTGTTGCTGTCCAGGATGATGTGGCCATAGTAATCGGACATGTCCCAGTACGCCGCCCCGAATTCGGGTACCAGCTCGATGGCGCGATTAAAGTGGATGAGCCCCTCGCGCATGTCGGCGATCAGGTTGTTGCTGCCGTGTGCCGTCGCGAATTGCTGCTTGCCTTTCTGGTACTCCACGAAGGCGTCCACGTTGCGTACGCCGGCGTCCTGCATGCGCCTCCAGGCGTCGTCGTCCAGGATGATTTTCATGGCGTCGGCCACGTTGCGCGAGATGTCGTCCTGGATCGCGAACACGTCTTCCATGGTGCGGTCGTAGGTCTCCGACCACAGGTGAAAACCGTCCTCCACGCGGATCAGCTGCGCGGTGACGCGTACCTGCTCACCCTGGCGCCGCACGCTGCCTTCCAGCACGTTGGCCACGCCCAGCGTGCTGCCGATCACGCGCAGGTCCTCGTTCTTGCCCTTGTAGCTGAAAGACGAAGTGCGGCCAGCGACCTGCAGGTCGTGGATCTGCGCCAGCTGGTTGAGCAGTTCCTCGGAAAGCCCATCGGCGAAATACTCGTTTTCCGGGTCTGCGCTCATGTTGACGAAGGGCAGTACCGCGATCGAACGATTGTTCGCGGCCGGGCGGCTCGCGCTGGCCGGCGCCTCGCTGATTTCGGCGGTTGCCGCGGTACCCGGCGGTGTTTCCTCCTGAACGGTGATCCGGGGCTGCAGCAGCACGAAAACGATGCCGATCACGACCATGGCGATGGTCAGGTAGTTCAGCTTGCGCCCGGTCTCGTGCGCGATCGATTGCGAGCGGTCGATTTCGGAATCGCGCTTGATGCCCTCGGGGGTCAGTTCGAACGCCCAGGCGAACAGGGCGACCGGCACCAGGCCGATGGCCAGTACCAGGAACAGCAGGCGAAACGCCCAGGCGGGCACCCCGAAGGCCTCCAGCAGAATGTCGGCGACCTGCAGCAGCACCCAGGACATCACCACGTAGGCGATGCTTACGCGGAACACGTTGCGGCGCTTGAGTTCATTGAAAAAGGACACTTGGGGTCTCTGCATGACCGGGAATTGCCGAAAGACTACCTGCAAGTCAGGAAAATGCCAAACGAAAGGCCCGCCGGGCTCTATCGATATGTCAGAATGGCGGCGAACCGGCCACGCGGTTGAACACGTCATGACGGATCTTTCGGAACACACCATCGGCTGCCCTTACTGCGGCGAAGTCATCACGGTATTTGCCGACCCCTCGGTTCCGGACCAGGAATACGTCGAGGACTGCCCGGTCTGCTGTCAGCCCATTTTGCTGCGGGTGACGGTTACGCTGCAGGGCGAGACGACGGTCGAGTCCCGCAGAGAAAATGAGTAGAAAGCCGCTTGGCGGTGCGCGGTACCATGACGCGTTGGGCGCTCAATCCCCATGAGCACAAACCCCGCTCGCGGCCGTATCCAGGTCGTTCACTCCGGCAAGATGGTTTTGATCGGGGGCCGCGAATCGCCGCGCGACGGGTTGACCGGGCCCAGCACCTTGGTGAAAAAGCTGTCCAGTGCCGGCACGTAGGTCTCGCGGCTGATCCAGAATCCGGCGTTGTGGTCGCCGCCCAGTTCCAGGAACGTTTTCGGCTCATTGGCGGCTTCGAACACGGTTTCGGCCATGTCGAAGGGAATGATTTCGTCCTGCCGGCTGTGCACCACCATCAGCGGCGCATCGATGCGGGACACGTAGTCACGCACCGGGTAACCGATACGCGTGATCAGCCGCGCGGGCAGCACCGGGTACAGGCGTTTGCCCATGTCCAGCCCGGAGCTGAAGGTGGACTCGATAATCACGCCGGCCGGGTTGACGTCCTCACGGCCGGCCAGCCAGGAGCCGACCGCGCCGCCCAGCGATCGCCCGAAAATCACGATGCGCTGTTCGGGTACGTCACGCTCGTCGACCAGGTAATCCCATGCCGCGCGGGCGTCGAGGTAGGTGCCGTTTTCACCGGGCTCGCCGCTGCTTTGGCCATAGCCGCGATAGTCCACGATCAGCACGTCGAGGCCCAGGCGGTTGAAGATAATGAGACTTTCCAGGCGGTGCGAGATGTTGCCGGCGTTGCCGTGAAAAAACAGCAGCGTGCCGCGTGCGCCGCCGGCCGGAACGAACCAGCCGTGCAGGCGCTCGCCGTCCTCGGTTTCGATCCAGGCGTCTTCGTATGCAAAACCCATGGCCGACGGGTCGGCTTCCAGTTCACGTCCGGGCATGTGCGGCAGGAAGACCAGCCGGTCCTGCAGAAAGAACAGCATCAGGCTGAACCCGATGTACAGCATGACGGCGGCGACAAAGAAAACGGTCAGTGTTTTCATGGCACGAGTTTAGCGCAGGCCAGCTGCATTTGTTGGCGCCGCCTGTCACGCAGGGCTTTCGCTGTGCGAAAATGGTGCAATGATCAAACCGGCCCACGGAGGTCATCATGCCTGCCCGTTACACGAAGACAAGCCGTAAAAAACCGAAAGTGGCGCTGGTGCTCGGCTCCGGCGCGGCGCGCGGCTGGGCGCACATCGGCGTCATCCACGAGCTGGCCGCCATGGGCATCAAGCCGGACCTGGTCGTGGGTTCCTCGGTGGGCGCCGTGGTCGGCGGTGCTTATGCCTCCGGCAACCTGGAGTCTTTCGAGGAGTGGATCTCGGACCTCGGCCGCGTGGACATCATCCGCCTGCTCGACGCCAAGATGACCGGCGGCGGTTTCCTGCAGGGCAAGTCGCTGATGAACGCGATCGGCAAGCAGATCGGCGATCCGAAGATCGAAGACCTGGAAATCCCGTTCGCCTGCGTGGCCACCGAGCTGGGCAGCGGCCGCGAATTATGGCTGCGAGAGGGCTCGCTGCTGGACGCCTGCCGCGCCTCGATCGCGCTGCCCGGCATGTTTGCGCCGTCGCTGGATGCCGAGGGTCGCCTGCTGGTGGACGGCGGCGTGGTCAATCCGGTGCCGGTGTCGCTGGCGCGCGCCATGGGCGGCGACATCGTGATCGCCGTCAACCTGAACGGCGACCTGATCGGCAAGCATTTCTTCGTGCACGAGGCGGATGAAGAGGACGCAGAAGATGAAGACGATGACGAGCGCCTGCTGGCCGCGATCGGCGAGGCCGACTCCCCTGTGGCGCGCTGGGCGGCGCGCATGAAGGCGGGATTCGGCGTGCGGCTGGACTCCTACATCTCATCGCTGCGCAAGAAAGAGAGCCCCGACCCCGGACTGTTCGACGTGATCGCCGGCTCCATCGACATCATGCAGGACCGCATCACGCGTTCGCGCATGGCCGGCGAACCACCGGACGTGCTGATTACGCCACGGCTGAGCGAAATCGGGCTGATGGAGTTCGACCGGGCCGAGGAGTCCATAAAAGAGGGTCGCGAGGCGACGCGCCGGCGCGAGCACGAGATCGAGGCGTTGCCGGAATCGGTTCGCCGGGGCTGATCGAACGATGACTTGAGCGAAGTCATTGCGTACTGCCTTGGCGGCAAAGGAGAGTGTGAACTCGGCTTCCGTTCACAGAAGAAGCCGCATACCTCTTCGCCGCAACACTTCACAAACGGGAGGGCAACATGAACCCAGTCACCGATTTTCCCAGGATTTTTTGCTCGGCCGCAACGGCCGTCACCCTCGTTATTGCCACCACGTCCGCGCTGGCCGCTGAACCGGTCGACGAAATGGAAGAAATCGTTGTCCAGGCGCCGATCAGCCTGGAAAGAAAGACAGAGCACAGCGTGAGCGACCCGACTTCGAGAACCGAAGTGATCGAACTCAGTCGCAAGGTATATATCGGTGATCTCGACCTGTCGCGATACGAGGATGTCAAGGAACTCGAATCACGCATCGAGCAAATTGCCAAGGATTCCTGCAAGAAGCTGGACGACATGTTCCCGCCCCGGAGCGCTCGCAGCCGGGATGCGAAACGCTGTATCGCGCTGGCCATCAAGAGCGCCGCTGCGGAGAAAGAGGCCGCGATTGCCGAAGCCCGGTAAGCTCTGAAAAACGGGCCAGGAGGTCCCGCCGCCGGGGTCGTTCAATGCTGCCGGACCCGGCGCAGGTAAAACCGGTCGGCGTCGTATTCGACGACGATCAGGTCACCATCGGCGACGAGTTCGTCGACCAGGGCCCAGCTGCAATGGTTGCCTGCCAGCAGCTCCCGCACCGCCGATTCCCTCATCGGGTGAACGGCGGTGATGGCGAGCAGGTCCGTCCGCGCGTCGCCGGTGTGGGCAAATGGCCCGACCTCGTTGCCGGTGAGCAGTTCCACTCGCTCCAGCCTTTCGGCGAAGATCGAATGGGCCCTTGTCAATCGTCTTTCATCGCTGCCCCGAAACCGCGCCACGGCCGGGGGGCGCGTGGGTACGGCGAGGTACGCGGTATCCGGCGCCATGCATGCCAGGCTGTCTGCGATGCCCGTCACTGCATCAGCACTGTCGTTTTCTTCCGCCAGGAGCATGGTTTCTGAAATCAGGCTGCCCGGGTACCGGCCGGCGAATTCAACGATGCCGTGCAGCACGGTATCTAGCCGAAGCTCCGGGTGGGGCCGGTTGATCCTGCGCCAGGCGGTCTCTTCCACACTGTCGAGCTTGATCGACACCAGGTCGGCCGCGAACAGGCGCCGGCGAACGTCCTCCAGCCAGAGCAGCGAAGCGTTCGTAATCACGGCGATGGGTATATCAAATTCGCGCAGGGCTTCAATGGACTCGCCCAGCGCGACGTCGAGGGTCGGTTCGCCGTCCGGAACGAACGTCAGGTAATCGATACGGGAATTTTCACCCTGCAGTTTTTCGATGTGACGAGCGACGGCCTCGCGGACCTGCGCCGGGGAAATGAAATGACGGGGCTTGAACTGTTTGTTCGGCGTGTTTCCGACCTGGCAGTAAACGCAGGCATAGCTGCAGGTCTTGTCGCCGATGGTGTTGATGCCGAGGCTTCGCCCCATGCGGCGTGACGGAACCGGTCCGAAGGTAATCTGGTGCGGATCGCTGTCCACACTCCGTATCTTACTGCGCAGCCGGATTCGAAGCCATCATCTTCGCGCGCCAACCCTGCGCGCCCGGCGTTGCGCCCGTGTTTGGCGCGCTAGCCGATCACCGCTTCGAGCTCGGTTTCCACCAGCCAGTCGGGGTCGACCATCGATGCCACCACCAGCATGGTGCTGGCCGGGCGCACGTCGCTGAAAAATTCGGCATGCACCTGCGATGCGCCCTCCACGTCCTCGATGTGTTTCAGGAAGGTGCGCGTGCGGATCACGTGTTCCGCGCCGCCGCCCAGTTCTTCCAGCGCTTCCATCGAAATCTCCCAGCAGCGGCGCGCCTGCTCCACAATGCCTCCCGCAACCGTTTCACCGTCCGGGCCGATCGGTCCGGTACCGGCCACCGCGATGGTGTTGCCGATACGCACCGCGCGTGAAAATCCGACCTCAGCCTCGTAAGGACTCCCCGAAGAAGCGGTTTGCCGGCCGGTGGCTGGAGGTGTGTGCACGGCACGTGTCGGCTTCGGTATATCTGGCTCGCCGCTCAGTAAATGCGCGAAACGACCTTCCTTCTGCCCGGCCTGGCGGGGCAGTGCTTTCACCAGGGGTGGTTCGTGTTCGGACAGTTTCTGCAGGGCGTACTGGACATCGTCGAGATCGTCGAAAGCGTACAGGCGGGCCGAGTTGTTGCGCAGCTCGCCCAGGGTCCGGGGGCCGCGCAGCATCAATACGGTGAGCAGCGCGATGCCTTTGCTGTGCAGGCCCAGCGTCTGCGGGACCTTGTGTTCGTAGCGCGATACGCGTGAACCCCACGCCTCGCTCACCAGGCCCATGCCCTCCAGTTCGCGAACCGTGTGACCGACTTCGCCCTCGGTGTAATTCGTCACCGGGTCGCGTGACGACTTCTGGTTGCAGGCAGTGCGCAGCGCGTTGAGTGTCAGCGGGTATTGCTCGGGCGTTGTCTCTTTCTTTTCCATCAGGCAGCCCAGCACGCGGACTTGTATCGAGGTCAGTTTTTCGATCTTTTGCACGGGGTTCTTCCGGTTCGCTGCGTATTCGCCTATTTTAGTTTCAGGAGCAGTCGATAAGCGAGCGAGAAAATCAATGCCGAAAAAACGCATGCAGTCGGACCTGAAGCCATGAAACTGACTTTGTTCCAGGTCGATGCTTTCGCCAGCCGGCTCTTCGAGGGCAACCCGGCCGCGGTCTGTCCCATGAACGAGTGGCCGCCGGACGAGGTGATGCAGTCCATCGCGCTGGAGAACAACCTCTCCGAGACCGCGTTTTTCGTGCCTGAGGGCGGGGAGTATGCAATCCGCTGGTTTACGCCGGCAGCCGAGGTGGACCTGTGCGGCCACGCCACGCTGGCTTCCGCGTGGGTGCTGTTCAACCGGCTCGGTCATGCAAGCGACCGGCTGCGGTTTTCATCGCGCTCCGGCCCGCTGGAAGTGGCAAGGGATGGCGAACGGCTGGTGCTGGATTTCCCGGCGCAGCCGCCGAGACCCTGCGCCGCACCCCCGGGACTCGCCGAGGCGCTGGGCGCCACGCCGTTAGAATGCCTGGAAAACGTCGACCTGCTGGTGGTGATGGAAGACGCGCAAACGGTGCGGTCGCTGTCACCCGATTTCGGGCGGCTGGCCGCGCTGGACTACCGCGGCGTGATCGTCACTGCGGCGGGCGGTGGATACGATTTCGTGTCGCGGTTTTTCGGACCGGCCGTCGGCGTTCCGGAAGACCCGGTGACCGGCTCGGCGCATACCAAGCTTGCTCCGTTCTGGGCATCCCGCCTGAACAGGGACCGTCTCGAAGCGAGACAGGTTTCCGCTCGCGGCGGCAACGTGTCCTGCAGGCTGCGCGGCGACCGCGTGCTGATCGCAGGCACTGCCGTGCCGTATCTCGAAGGCACGATAGAAATCTGAAAGTTCCCGGCTGAATGATTGTTACAATGACCCGCCCCTGACGGCATTGCCCACGGATAACCATGAACCTGCAGGACGAACTCAACATTCCGCTCGACGATTTCGAATACGACGAACTCGAATCGTTCCTGCTGATGCTGGAGAGCCCCGAGGCGCTGCTCAACATGTCGGAGTTCGATGGTTTCATCACGGCGCTGGTCAGCGGCCCGGACGCCGTTCCGCCGGGCGAATGGCTGCCGCTCGTCTGGGGCGGGGATGCCGGGGCGGCCGGCCTGGAAAGTCCGGAAGACGTCGAGCGTATCGGCCGCCTGATGATCCGGCACCTCAATACGACGGCCCTGACACTGGCCGAGGATCCGGAGGCCTTCGAGCCCTGGTTCATGGAAAACGAGGTGGACGGCCGCGTTTTCCTGGTGGTCGACGACTGGTGCATCGGCTATATGCGCGCCGTGATGCTGCGCCAGGCGCAATGGGAGAAGAACGGAACGGACGTCGTCGAACTGCTCTCGCCGATACCGTTGTTCACTTCGGATGAAGGCTGGGCCCTGCTGGATCAGTTGGCCGATCGGCACGTCGAGTACCTGCAGAATCAGGTGGCTGCCGCGGCACTGGACGCCCATGCCTACTGGCGCGGCCGCCGCCAGGACTTCCAGGTGCCGGAAGGCGCCCGCGTCCACTGAATCCCGCCCGGCAGGTCACTTTTACCCGTTCAGACTGCGTTCAGAACCTGCGTTGCATACTGAGCCTGCAACGTTCCGATCGTGCGTGCACGGCGGAGCGCTGAAAACCTGAACAGAAGGAACGGACCATGAACGCAAAGCATCGAATCACCCTGTTATTCCTGGTGACCTTGCTGTGTCTGTCCCCTGCGATGGCGCAGGAGTCCGGCTGGCCGCGCAACGTTGCGCTGGACGAGGGCACGGTCACGATATACGAACCGCAAGTGGACGAAATCAGCGACGATTTTATCCGCTTCCGCGCGGCCCTGGCGTATCGGGAAAAACCGGGCGATGAGCCCGTGTTCGGCGCCGGCTGGTTCGAGTCCGAGCTCAAAGCGAACCGCTTCAGCGGCACGGTTCACCCCGTTGGCATGAAGGTGACGCAAACCCGGTTCCCGATGGACGCTAACCTGCAGGCGCGGCTTTCTGAAGCGATGGCGGATTCGGCTTTCGCCGTGAATTTCGTGTTCACCGCAAAAGAACTGGAGGAGTCGGCGCGCATCGCGCGGGCCGAGGCGGAAGCGGCGGAGCAGATCGAGACGGCGCCGCCGAAAGTCATCTACCGCGACAGCCCGGCCCTGCTGGTGACGATCGACGGCGAACCCGTTCTGCGCGATATCGAAAATACGCCGTACGAGGCCGTGATCAACACGCCGTATCCCTTGATCCATGACGGCAGCCGCTTTTACCTGAACGCGGCGAAGGACGTGTGGTACCGCGCCACGGATGCGACCGGGCCTTACCGTTTCACCGCGAAGGTGCCGGCCGATATCGCCGCCCTGGTGCAACCCGGTGAAGGCGAAGAGAGCGAGACGCAGACGACCGAGCGGGTAACGGCCGCCAATGCCCCCGAGATCATCGTTTCCACCGAGCCTGCGGAATTGATCGTCACCGATGGCCCGGCCGCGTTCGTGCCGCTGGTGGACGACCTGCTGGTGCTGAACAACTCGGACGACGATGTTTTCATGCATCTCGGCGAGCAGCGTTATTACATCGTTCTGGCCGGCCGCTGGTACCGCTCCGAATCCCTCGACGGCCCCTGGTCGTACCGCGATGCGGCGGATCTTCCGACCGCCTTCACCCAAATTCCCGCCGATTCCGAACAGGCCGACTCGCGTGTCTACGTGGCGGGAACCGAGGAGGCCGAAGAAGCCGTGATCGACGCACAGCTGCCGCAGACGGCCGCGGTGGAACGCGGCGAGGCGGACATCGAGGTTGTTTACGACGGTGAGCCCGTGTTTGCGCCGGTGGACGGCACCGACATGGTCTATGCCACCAATACCGGTTCCACGGTGATCTACGCCAATGGCCTGTACTACATGGTCGAAGACGGCGTCTGGTACGTTTCCCGCTCCTGGGACGGGCCTTGGCAGGTGTCAGTCGCGCGGCCTGACCAGGTGCGCGTGATTCTGCCGACTTCACCGGTGTACAACGTCAAGTACGTTTACGTCTACGATTACACGCCGAACGTGGTGTACGTCGGCTACACCCCGGGTTACCTGGGCAGCTACGTCTATCGCAGAACGGTTTTTTACGGCTCCGGCTACTACTATGCCCCCTGGGTTACGTCCCGCTGGTACTACCCGCACCACCGCACCTGGGGTTTCCACGTGCGCTACGACCCGTGGTACGGATGGAACTTCGGCGTGAGCTGGGCCTGGGGTCCTTTCAGCTTCTCGTACTGGCCGGGCGGCCACTGGCACCATCATCACCGCTGGCACCACCGCCACTACGGTTACTGGGGGCCGCACGGCTACCGACCGCGGCACCACTACCGTCATGACTACCACGACGGTCGCGGCCGCGGGCACAGCCGGCCGCCGCGGCATGGCCCGAATCCGCGTGAGCGGCACTACAACCTGTATGCCGATGCCCAGCAGCGCGGGCACATTGTCAGGACAAAGGACAAGCAGCCGCGTTCGGTCCTGGTGAAGGGCGTCCAGGGCAAGGGCGGCAAGGCGCTGGCGAAAAACGGCTCCGGCCTGGAGGCAAAGAGCAAGCTGAAAACGGCTTACGCGCCCGGCAAGACCGTGAGCAAGAGCGATCTTTCGCGGAAAGCGGCCGCGCCCGGGGCGAAAGTAAAGAGCGGCAAGAGCAGCAAGCAGCTGCAAAGCAAAGCGAAGTACGCTCCCGGCAAGACGGTGAGCAAGACCGACCTGGCGCACAAGGCAAGGACGACCCGAAGCCTTTCGAAGGCCGGCAAAAGCAGCAAGCAGTTGCGCACGAAGTCCAAGCATGCGGTCGGCACGACGGTCAGCAAAAAGGAACTGGCGCTGAAGGCGCCATCCGGCAAGGCAAAAAGCAGGACCGCCGGCAAGCAGCTGAGCATCGATAACGCCCGGGCGGGCGCCGTCAGGTCATCACAGAAGACCGTGACCGCGCCTAAGACCGTGACGGCCAAAAACAGCCGAAAGGTGGTAAGCGGCACGGCCGGTCGTTCGTCCGGGACGGTACGCGAAGTCAAAAAGACAAGCCGCAAGAGCGTCAGTGCGCCT
>Ga0180436_10002463_pt1 | contig 17543 bp, 17 predicted proteins | sample SS_ome_2_FD_132434 | JGI IMG/M metagenome (GOLD analysis project Ga0180436, IMG submission 132434) | Hypersaline lake sediment archaeal communities from the Salton Sea, California, USA - SS_3_S_2 metaG | ecosystem: Environmental > Aquatic > Non-marine Saline and Alkaline > Hypersaline >...
GACAGCGACCTTGACGTCGAGGAAATCTACCGTAACCTGTCAGGCAATCCGCAACTGGAGCAACGAGCAATGTCGGTAGCCGAGAAACTCAGGGCTCAAGGGCTGAAGCAGGGGCTCGAACAGGGGCTCGAACAGGGACTCCAACGCGGCCGTGCGGAGGGCCGGGCCGCAGGGTTGTGGATCGGCAAGATCATGGCGTTGGAGGAGTTTCTCGGCCTCCGACAGACGTCATGGGAGGACCTCGAGTTGCTTCCGCTGGATGAACTGGAGGCGCGGCATGGCCGGCTCCACCGCGACTACGAGGCCCGCTTCAAGGGCGGGTGACGGGTTTGACATTTCGAGTCACTCCAGGCTGCGCTGCTTGTCGGCAAGTGTGAGCATGTGCGGCTTGAAATCGGGCGGGGCGGGGGTACCGCTGTGTGGGAATGGCATTTGAACTGGTCAGCGAGTACGGGCCGAAGGGGGACCAGGCGCAGGCGATCGAGAAGCTCGTGAAGTCGCTCGAGGCGGGCAACTCGCATCAGACGTTGCTGGGGGTGACGGGTTCGGGCAAGACGTTCACGATGGCGAACGTGATCGAGCGGATCGGGAAGCCGGCTTTGATCATGAGCCACAACAAGACCCTTGCGGCGCAGCTCTTTTCGGAGTTCAAGAACTTCTTTCCGCGCAATGCGGTGGAGTATTTCGTGAGCTACTTCGACTACTATCAGCCGGAGGCGTACATTCCGCGGACCGACACATACATCGAGAAGGACTCCTCGATCAACGACGAGATCGAGCGGCTGCGGTTGAGCACCATGGGGTCGTTGTTGACGCGGCCGGACACGATCGTGGTGGCCTCGGTGAGCTGCATTTACGGGTTGGGCTCGCCGGAGGACTACGAGGGCATGATGCTGCCGGTCTGGCAGGGCCAGCAGTTGGGGCGGGACGAGTTTCTCAAGCAGTTGGTCGACCTGTTCTTCGAGCGCAACGACATCGCGTTCGGGCGGGGGAGGTTCCGGGTGCGGGGGGACGTGGTCGAGGCGCATCCGGCCTACCTCGAAGGCGCCGCGATCCGGGTGGAGTTTTTCGGCGACGAAGTGGAGCGGCTCTCGGCGGTGGATGTTCTGACCGGGGCGGTCATGGAGCGGCTGGACAAGCACACCTTCTTTCCGGCCAAGCAGTTCGTGACGCCGCACGAGAAGATGCAGGTCGCGATGCGTGCGATCCGTGCCGAGATGGAGGAACGCATCGCGTGGTTCGAGGAGAAGGGGAAGCTGATCGAAGCCCAGCGGCTCCGGATGCGGACCGAATACGATCTTGAGATGATGAGCGAGATGGGGTTCTGCCAGGGGATCGAGAACTACTCGCGGCATCTCACCGGCCGGGCGCCGGGAGAGCGTCCCTACACGCTGATCGATTTCTTCCAGGACGACTTCCTTGTGCTGATCGACGAGAGCCACGTCAGCGTTCCCCAGATCCGGGGGATGTACGAGGGCGACCGTAGCCGCAAGATGGTGCTGGTCGAGCACGGGTTCCGGCTCCCGAGCGCGCTGGACAACCGGCCGTTGCGCTTCGGCGAGTTCATGGAGCTGACCGGGCAGCGGGTCTACGTGAGCGCCACTCCGGGGCCGTTCGAGATCGTGAACTCGAGGCCCGAGAACAAGCGGCACATTCCGGTCCACGGCGACCGGGAGCGCGGGATCGAGCCGATCCGCCTGCGGCAGTTGCGGGTCGAGCCGAGCAGCACCGCCGAGCCGGTCGAGGGATTCGACGTCACGCGCAACGGGGCGGCATTGATTGTCGAGCAGATCATTCGTCCGACCGGTCTGCTGGACCCGGTCCTGAGGCTGAAGCCGCTCGAGGGGCAGATTGACGCGACGATCGGGCTGTGCCGGCAACGGATCGAGCGCGGGGAGCGGGTTCTGGTGACCACGCTGACCAAGAAGACGGCCGAGGATCTCACCGAGTACCTGCAGGGGGTGGGGCTGAAGGTGCGGTACATTCATGCCGACATCGATGCCGTGGAACGGGTGGAACTGTTGCGGCAACTCCGGGCGGCGGCGTTCGACATCCTGGTGGGGATCAACCTGCTGCGGGAGGGGCTCGACCTGCCGGAGGTCTCGCTGGTGTGCATCCTTGACGCCGACAAGGAGGGGTTCCTGCGCAATGAAACCAGCCTCATCCAGACCGCCGGGAGGGCGGCGCGGCACATCCATGGCGAGTGCGTCCTGTTCTGCGACGAGGTGACGGAGTCGATCCAGCGTCTCCTCGACGTGACGGATTACCGGCGCGCGCGCCAGAAGGCGCACAACGAGGAACACGGCATCACGCCCCGGAGCGTGGTGCGTTCGGTGCAGGAGAGCCTCCACCAATACCACGACGAACGGCGCGCCGCGGAGCAACTCAACCGCTCGATCGTCGCGGAGGACGCCACGGTGTACGATGCCGTGAACGTCCTGATGGAACTGGAAGCCGAGATGCAGGAAGCCGCCGCGAAGCTCGAGTTCGAGAAGGCCGCCCACCTCCGCGACCAGATCAGGGAAGTCAAGCGCCGGGCCGGGATCGAAGCGCGGGACGACGCGAAGCCATCGGCCGCGAAGGCCGCGCGCGCGGGCGAGAGCGGTTGAAGGCCGGGAGTCTCCCGTCGCGAACTGCCGCGGTCCGACACGCAATTCCGTTAACGTTAACGAAGTTGCGTGCGGGGGTCTGCGGGGCGAGTGGCGAGGGTCCTTGAAAACCGGAATTCGTGACGAATGAGTCAACTTCTGCGAGCTGCCGTTTCGGCGAACGACGACGGCGACGATTACGGATTTCGAGGGAGGCGCGCTTCACGCGATCGTCCCCGGTAATCGTCGCTCCGGCCGCGGCGGGATCAACCGGTCCGAGGCTTGCCTTGCCGGGCCCCTTTCCGGCGGGCTCACTCGGCCTTGTTTTTCGGGGGAGCGGGCTTGGCGGGTTTCGGGGTTTTGCCGGTGCCGGGGGGGAGTTCGGGTTTGGCGATGTAGTCCTCGTCGATTTCCCCTTTGAGGGATTTGAGGAAGGTGATGATGGAGGCGGTTTCCTCGTCGGTGAGGGTGAGGCCCTGCTGGTGTTCGGCCATCTTTTTGACGATTTCCTCGAGGGAGGCGATGGAGCCGTCGTGGAGGTATGGGGCGGTTTCGGTGATGTTGCGGAGGCTGGGCACCTTGAAGAAGCCCTTCATGGCTTCGAAGCCCTCGACGCCGCCTCGGCCGGGGTCGTCGGTGGGCCACGGTTTGACGAGGCCGAGTTTTTGGAACATATGGCCGCCGACGCCCATGCCGTTGTGGCAGGTGGCGCAGCCTTTGGCGAGGAAGGTATTGAATCCCTTCTTTTCGGCGTCGGTGAGGGCGTCGTCATCGCCTTCGAGGAAGGTGTCGAATCGGGAGGGGGTGAGGAGCTTGCGCTCGAAGGCGCCGATGGCCTTCCCGATGTTATCGTAGTTGAGGGGCTCCTTGTCGTCCGGAAAGGCCTTGGCGAGGAGATCCCGGTAGGCGGGGATCGAGCCGACCACCTTGAGAACGTATTGCGCGTCGGGCATGCCCATCTCGATGGGGTTGAGGACCGGCCCCACGGCTTGGGTTTCGACATCGGGGGCGCGGCCATCCCAGAACTGGGCGATGTGGATGGCGGCGTTGTAGACGGTGGGGGCGTTGCGTCCGCCCTTCTGGTTGCCGACGCCGAGGGAGGTGGGAAGCCCGTCGTCTCCGAAGGAAGCGAGGTCGTGGCAGGTGTTGCACGAGACCTTGTGATCGATCGAGAGCCGCGGGTCGTAGTAGAGCATGCGTCCCAGCTTGATCTTGGCGTTGTTGAACGGGTTGTCCGGGTTTTCGGCGGACTTCGCGAGGGGCTTGAAGAGGCCCAGCATGGCGCGATTGACCTCGACATCGGCCGGCAGGTTCGGGGCGAGGCAGAGGGATACGAGGAACAGGGGGATGAGGGATTTCATGGCAAGGGGAGGAGGTTGCTCGGGTTCCGAGCTCGTCCGGCAGCGCGGCCGGCGAACCGCCGCAAGGGAATTCGGATGGCCGGCCGGAGTAAAGGAAAAGTTTTCCCCGCGGGGGATGCCGGCCGTCTGACGGCGGAGTTGCGCAAGGCGGGGTGATCGGGAAGGATCGCGGGGATGATTGAGATTTCCTTGTGGCGGTTGGCGTTGGCGCTTTTGCCGCTGGCGGTGGTGGCCGGGGTATCGCACCGCTGGGTGCGGGGCAGCGCGGAAGTTGGCATCGCGACGGCCCGCATGGTGATGCAGTTGCTGGCGGTGGGTTATGTTCTGGTGCTCCTGTTCGAGGTGCGGAACCCGTGGGCAGGCGTGGGCGTGGTGACGTTCATGATCGGGATCTCGTCGTGGATCGCGATCCGGACCGTGCGGCGGCGGCGTTGGAGGGCGTGGGGCGACGCCCTGCTGGGGGTCGGCCTCGGGGGGTCGGCGGTGCTTGTGCTGGTGGTGTTCGGCGTGTTGGGGCTCGATCCGTGGTATCAGCCGAACTACGTGATTCCGCTGGCCGGGATGATCTTCTCGAATGCCATGACGGCGGTGACCTTGAGCGGGGAACGGTTCGAAGCGGAGCGCGATGCGGAGCGGGACGTGATTGGGGCTCGCAACGCTGCCTGGAAGGCGGCCCTCATCCCGCAGGTCAACTCGTTTCTGGCGGTGGGGCTGGTGGCCCTGCCGGGGATGATGACGGGACAAATCCTTGCGGGAGCCGATCCGCTGCTGGCGGTCCGCTACCAGATCATGGTGATGGCCATGGTGCTTGGTTCGGCCGGTCTGGCAGTGGCGATCTACCTGACGCGGGCGCAACGGAGAGCGGGATAGGGCGGCCGGGCCGCCGGGAACGAGCGCCCGCACCGGAGGGCCAGCGGTGCACGGGCGTCGTCGTGGCGGCGGGCTTTGGGGACCCGGCGCAGGCACGAGGCGCGCTATCGGCGACTCAATCGGCCGGGTTGGCGGCTGCCGGTTCGACCGCGGCGACGTGGATTGCTTCGGCGTTGACGATGAGGTTGTCGGGGTTGGAGCCCTCGGCGACGGTGCCTTTGACGACGAGAGAACTGAGTTCCTTCATTCCGCCGAGGCCCCTCAGGCCGTGTTTGACGAGGGAGCCGTCGTCGTTGACCACCTGGACGGTGGCGATGCTCTGCCTGATGACCTCGGGTTCGTCGCAACAGACGTCCCATGGAGTCTTGCAGTTGTCTCCGGGGCGCAGGTCACACGAGGTGAGGCGTGCCGGGTCTCCGAGGACCACCATGGCGCGATCCTCGACGAAGGGGTCGTCGCGGCCCATGATCTTGCCGGCCAGCACGACGGGCGTGCCGGGTTCATGTTTGGCGCGGGCTTCGCTGATGGAGACGGCGCCCTCGGGTTTCCCGGCGAGGAGGAGGGCTTCGAGGGCGGGTTCGGCGGGGGGCGCGTCGGCGCGATCTGGTTCGGAGGCATTCTTGCAGCCTGCGACGGCGAGGGCGGTCATTGTCAGGAGGATGGTTGCTTTCATCATGTCTTGGTTGGTTGTTAGAACGGTCATGGGCAAGGTGGGCACGGTGGAGGTTCAGGAGGAACGAAGGGCGACGGGGAGGGGCGGTTGGAGGCAGCGGAGGGCCGGAGGGAGGGTGCCGAGGGTGCCGAGGGCCACTCCGGTGGCCAGCGCGGTCAGGATGATGGCGGGAGTGAGTTCCACGACAAAGGTTCCGAGGGAGAAAGGGATGCTGCGGCCGTCGAGGAAGAGGATCGCCAACACGAAGGCCACGAGGGACCCGGTGAGGGCGGCGAGGAGGGATTCCTGGATGAGGCTTTCGAGAAGGGCCCGGCGGGTGAAGCCGATCGATTGCAGGGTGGCCATCTCGCGGATGCGGGAGGCGAAGGCGGCGTAGAGCGTGTTGAGCCCGCCGAAGAGGGCCCCCGCCGCCACAAGGCCGGCCGTGACCCACGTCATGACCCGGATGGGGGCGAAGAAGGCCCGGACCTTGTCGTAGTATCTGTCTTCGCGGATGGCGGCGAGCTCGAGGTCGTTGCGCTGCAGGGTGAAGGCATGCACGTCGTCGAAGGCGGCCTCGTCGAGCCGGACGTAAACCGCCGAGAGGGTGTCGCGCTGGGTGAGGGTGGCGAGGTCGTTCCGGTCGAACCAGACTTCCGATTCGAGGACCGTTGCGGGGGCCTCGAAGACTCCGGCCACCCGGAAGGAGGCGGACTCGAAACGGATGGTGGCGCCCGGGACGAGCCGGCCGGGCGCCACGCCGAGGGTCCGATGGGCAAGCCGGCCCACGATGACCTCGCCGGGACGCGGGAAGCGGCCTTCGACGACGCGCACCTTGGTGTGGACGAGGAGGGCCTTGGCGGTGACGCCCCGGAGAAGGGCGGGGACTGGCGGGCCGTCTCCCACGGCGAGCGGGGCCATGTAGACGATTTCTCCCGAGGCCGCGGTGGTTCCGAGCGGTTTTACGAGGCCTCGGACCGCGGTGGCGGCGGCGGACTCGGCTTCGAGGGGGACTTCGGAACGTTCGACGCTTTCCTCGCTGCCGGCGGCAAGGAGGATGACGTTGCGCTCCGATCCGCTGGCTGCGAGCACGCCGTTCATCCCGTTGGTCAGGGCGCCCGCCGCGATCACGAGGAGGACGACGAGAGCGCTTCCTCCGACGGTCTGGAGGAGACGGCCGGGATCGCGGAAGAGGTTCCGGATGGCGTAAGTGAGGGGAAGCATGGGGTCAGGCGGCGTTGAGGGAATCGACGACGGGTCGGCGGGAGGCGAGCCAGGCGGGGTAGAGGGAAGCGAGGAATCCGAGCAGGAGGGCGACGCCGAGTCCCTTGACGAGGACCACGAGGTCGGGGGTGATGGCGAGGGTGAGTCCTTCGTTTCCAAGGGTGAACGATTGCCAGTGGAAGAAGCTCACCGCGGCGATGACTCCCGCCGCGCCGCCGAGCAGGCCGAGGAGCAGCCCTTCGCTCGACACGAGAGCGGCGATGTGCGTCTTCGAGAAGCCGAGCGTCTGGAGGATGGCGGTTTCCTTGACGCGGCTCCGCACGATGAGGAGGACGGCATTCGCGACGAGGCCGAGGACCGCCGCGACCGCACCCAACCCCAGCCAGCGCGTGAAACCGACGAGTTCGATAAGTTCCCGGGCGGTCTCCGCGAAGAAGGCCTGCTCGGGTCGGGTCTGGGTCGGCTGGCTGTCGGAGGCGAAGGTCTGGTCGATCCGCTGGGCGACCTCATCGGGATGGGCCCCGGGTTTGATCTTGACGTTGAACTGGGTGACGGTGCCGAGGCCCACATTCGAGGCCTGTTGGAGGAAGGGGAGGTGGACATAGGCGACATTGTTGTCCTGCGCTTCGCGGGATGCGATCACCCCGGCGACATGGACTTTGATGCCGACGGCCTCGAACTGGTCGCCTGTCTCGAGGCCGCGGCGACGCGCGAACGTTTCGCCGATGAGGGCGGCGTCGGAACGTTTCGTCCATGCTTCAAAGGAGCCTTCGAGCACGTCGAGGTTCGGATTGTATTCTTCGAGGCGCCCGGGAGGCACGCCCCGGAAGGTGATGACATCGAGGCTGGCGCCGCAGTTGTTGACCGCGATCTGGATCGGGATGGTTTCCCGGACCCCCTCGATCTTCATGATGGTGGACAGGTAGTACTCCGGGAGCCGGGAGGTTGCCGGGCAGAAACGGTTTTCGCGGTAGACGACGAGAGTCGTGTCCTCCGCGCCGGCCGAGGTGACCTCGGACAAGGAGCGCTGCATGGTCTCGACGGAGGTGAACAGGAACATTCCCGCTGCCACGCCCGCCATTGTCAGGAACGATCGCAGACGATGGCGCGTGATGTTCTTGAGAGCGAGGATGAGCAGGTTCACGGGAGCGGTTGTCGGTTGTCGGTTGTCGGTTTTGGGGGGTGGGGTGCTGAGTCAGGGGCCTGCGGTTGCGGTTTCGAGTTTGCCGGATTCGATGAGTTGGCCCTTTTCGAGGTGGAGGGTTCGGTCGGCGGCGGAGGCGGCGCGGGGGTCGTGAGTGACCATGACGATGGTCTTGCCGTGGTCGCGGGCGAGGGAGCCGAGGAGGGTCAGGACGGAGGCGGCGGACTCGCTGTCGAGGTCTCCGGTGGGTTCGTCGGCGACGAGGAGTTCGGGATCGTGGACGATGGCGCGGGCGATGGCGACCCGTTGTTCCTGCCCGCCGGAGAGTTCGGTCGGGCGGTGGCGGGAGCGGTCGCTCAGGCCGACCAACTCGAGGGCGGCATCGATGCGGGCCCCCCGCTCGGCGCGGGAGAGCGGGAGGAGCAGCAACGGCAGTTCGACGTTCTCCCATGCGGAGAGGATGGGCACGAGATGGTAGAGCTGGAAGATGTATCCGACGTGCCGGGAGCGCCATTTCGTCAATGCGGACCGGGAGAGGCGGGCCACGTCGCGTCCGTCGATGAGGAGTTCGCCCTGGGTCGGGGAGTCGATTCCGGCGAGGAGGTTCAGGAGGGTGGTCTTGCCCGAACCCGAGGGGCCCATGAGGGCGAGGAATTCGCCCCGCGGAACGTCGAGGGTCAGATCCTTGAGGGGCGTGATCAGGTTGGGTCCCTTCCGGTAGGACTTGGTCAGGTTCCGAATCTGGATGAAGGAGGACATGGTTCGAGGGGGGTCAGCGGCCGGGCGGGAGGACTTCGATTCGTTGGCCCGGTTCGAGTTCGTCGTGCGGGGGGAGGATGAGTTGGTCGCCGGGACGGAGGCCATCGAGGACGAGGCGGTGGCCGTCGCGCACTTCATCGCCGAGGGACAGGCTGCGGAGAGTGGCGCGATCGCCTTCCTTCACCCAAACCCGGGCCGTTCCGGAAGACGGCCGCACGAGGGCCTTGACCGGTGCGAAGAGGGAGAGGCGAGAGCCACCTCCGGCGGCGCCGGCCGGCGGCGACGATCCGGCCGGGCGCCGGCTTGCGGCGTGGTCCGGCATGGGGAAAAATTCGGCGCGGACGAGCATTTCGGGCCGCAGGCGGGGATCGGGGCCGTGAATGCGGACCTTGGCCTGGAGGGTGTTGCGCTGGAGGTCGGCCTCGCCGACGATGCGTGTCACGGTGCCGGGGAGGTTGGCGTCCGGGAGGAGGTCGGTGGTGATCCGGACCGGTTGTCCGGCCTCGAGGGAAGCGGCTTCGCTGAGGGGGACGTCGATGCGGGCTTGCAGGAGATCGGGATCGTAGAGTTCGACGATCACGGCGCTCTTGGGGTCGTCCATGGCACGGATGCGTTTTTTGCCCGGAGCGGCATGGAGGCGGAGGATGCGGCCGGCGGCGGGGGCGGTGATGCGGGTGCGGTCGAAGGCGAGCTGCTTGCGGTCCAGTTCTGTTTCGGCTTCGCGGATGCGGGCGTCGATCGCAGCCCGTTCGAGATGGATTTGTTCTGTTTCGGCGAGTAAGCGTGGCAGTTCGCTTTGGGCCTCTTCGAGGGCGGCCTCCTGGCGTTGGACCTTGAGGCGGGCCTGGGTGACGTCGCGATCCGAGACGGCGCCTTGACCGGCGGTGGCGAGGCGGCGCGCGACATCGCGAAGCTCGGCGAGGCGGGCCTTCTCGGCGTCGATGCGTTTTTCCGCGGCGTTCCTTTTTGCCTTGATGACCGGGAGAGCGGCGCAGTGGGCCTCCCGGGAGGCGACGAGGCTTTTGATCTTCCGGCGGGCTTCCTTGAGGTCGAGTTGGGCGTCATCGTCGATGAGGGTTGCAAGGAGGTCTCCCTCGGAGACGAGCTGGCCTTCGAGGACGTGTACCTCCCGCACCACGCCATCGACCAGAGCGGGCACGAAGATGGGGAACGGGTCGGGTTCGACCCACCCGGAGGCTTGGAAGAGGAGAGGCTGATTTGCGGGGATGCTCGCGGTCGAACCCGCCTCCGGCCGGGGAGATTGGTCTGCCGGCGCGGCCTCCGCGCCAGCGCCGCGAAGCGCGACGACCGGGGCGATGCGCACCGGCACGGCCGGCAAGAGCCTCGACCCGAACAGAAATGCGAAAACCGCGATGAATCCGGCAGCAAGGCCGAGCGGGAGAACGGCAGCCGGCAATGAGCGCCGCCCCGCTTTCCCGGAAGGGGAAGACGCCTTGCGAGGTGTTGTGAGCTGGTCGAGAGCGTTCATCATGACCTGTTGGAATGCGGGTGGAGATCGAAGGCGAGCGGCATGGCACACGCCTGACGGCCGGCGGAGAACGCCGGCACGCGACAATCAAAGGACTCACCCGGAAGGGGAGAGTCGTTCCAACCGCTTCAGAGCCTCAAGACCCCGTTCCGCAGGAACAACGGAACGCCATGGTCCGGGGAGCCCCGGGCGTCAGGGGGCGCGAACCGTTGTCCTGCCACCGGGGCGAGTCGCGAGAAATCCCCCTTGGCGGCCGGATTCAGCGCCGGGCAGGTTAGGGTCGGACGCGGCTCCGATCCGGCATTCCAGAGGAAATCGCCCGGATCAAGGCTGAACAAGACCACGCAATCGTCGCGAGGATCCGGCGCAGGGTCCTCATTGCTGCAGCATCCGCCGGTGTCTTCGCCGGGATGGACTGACGCGTGGCATTCGCAATCATTGAGGACAATCGTCTGGCTGCACAGGCAGAAGCCGAGGGCCGCGTGTTTCATCGCGACGATCAGGACCATCGCGATGACAAACCCAAGGCCTGACATCTTTCGCAGCATCAGGAGACTTGATAGCACGAGAATCGGAACCGTCAAGCGAGGGCGGATAAAGGGTTGTAGGGCGGGAGTGACGGGTCAATGATCGGGGGATGAAGAAGCCCATGGTGTTGATCATATGCACAGGCAACGCGTGCCGGTCGCAGATGGCGGAGGCGTTTCTGCGGGAAGCGGCCGGGGAGGCGGTGGAGGTGGCGAGCGCCGGCTCGAATCCGGCCGGGATGGTGCATCCGCGGGTGCGGGAGGTGATGGCGGAGAAGGGATTCGATCTGCGGGGCGCCAAGTCGCAACACATGGACGAGTATCTGGACCGCGAGGTGGCGGTGGTCATTACGGTGTGTGACGCGGCGGACGAGACGTGTCCGACTTACCCGGGTCAGGTGCAGCGCTACCACTGGCCGTTCAAGGATCCGATCCGGGTGGTGGGCACCGAAGAGATGATTCTGGAGGCGTTTCGACGCAGCCGGGATGAGATCGAGACCGTCTTCACCCTCTACGGGCTGGGGTTGGCGGACGGATTGGGGTGGGAGCGGAGCGATTGAGGAGAGGGGGCTCAGCGTCCTTCGGTGAGGCGGGCGGCGAGACCCGGGGGCAGGCCGGCCTCGAGGATCTTCTGCTGGGCGAGGTCGAGGTCGTAATCAACGCGGCGGAAGAGGACTGTTTTGGAGTCGAAATCGTAGATGACGTAGCAGGCGCGGGGGTCGCCGTCGCGGGGTTGGCCGACTGATCCGACGTTGATGAAGTATTTGAGGCCTTCCTCGACGGCGACGGATTCGGTGGGGACCTCGCGGACTCTGGCGGCGCGGACGAAGACGCGGGGGACGTGGGTATGGCCGTGGAAGCAGACGTTGGTGAACTGGTATGAGAAGTTCGACATGGCGTCGAACTTGTTGGTGACGTAGTGCCAGGCTTGGGGCTGGTCGAGGGTGGAATGGACGACGGTGAAGTCCTCGACCTGGCGGACCATTCTGAGTTTGCGGAGCCAGACGCGGTGGTCCTGGGAGAGCTGGTTGCGAGTCCACTCGAGGGCGGTGGCGGCGGTGGGATTCATGTTTTCGAGGGAGTGATCGCCGCCGGCGTCTTCGTCGTGATTTCCCTTTACGACCGGGCAGTCCATTTTGCGGACGAGTTCGATGCACTCGGCGGGGCTGGCGTTGTATCCGACGACATCGCCGAGGCAGACCCAGTCGGTGCAGTTCTGACGGCGGGCGTCGTCGAGGACTGCTTCGAGGGCCTCGAGATTGGCGTGGATATCACCGAAGAGAGCGATCTGCATCGAGTGGGACGGGTCGGCGGGGAGGCAAGGAATAGAAACCTGCCGACGGGGTGTCGAGTGAAAGGTTCCGGGATCAGCGGTTCCGGCGGACCCAGTCGCGGAAGGCGCCGCGGTGGCGGCCCATCCATTGGCGGGGGGGGTGGCGGAGGGGGTGGATTTCCTCGGGGACGTCGAACTCGCGGCAAAGTTCCTCGATGGTCTCACGGAATCCGTAGACGGGGAACCCCTGCTCCTTGAGGTGCCATGAGTCGGCCAGATTGAGGAGGGCGTTCCGGCGGCTGCCGAAGATCTCTTCGATGCCGAGGGTCCGGGAGGGGGGAGGATCGGCCCACTGCTGGAGGGCGTAGTATGTGGACCGGACCGTCGGGAATTTGCGGTTGTGGGGGGCGGCCCAGACCGCCTGGGCGGTTTCCCATGCGGCGGCGCGGTTGTCAGGGATGCGGCTCAGGGCATAGAGGTAGTGGCGCTGTGTCTGGAGGTTGCCGCTGAGCTGGTAGGCGCGCCGGTAGGCTTCGGCGGCGGCGGCGTCGTTCCGGGGGCGCCACGGCTGGCTGTGGGAGAACCCGAGGGTTGCCCAGAGCCTCCAGTCGTCGGGGTTTTTTCGGACGCCCTCCTCGAGGAAGCCGATTCCCTTTTCGAAGAACCGTTTCTGCAGTTCGCGGCGCCGGCCGGGGGGGACGCCGGGTTTGTCATGGTAGTCGCGGTAGGCGTTGCTGATGAGGTGCCATGCGGCGACCTCCCAGTAGTATCGGGTACGCGGCTGGAGGGCATGGATGGTCCGGTAGGTCTGTTCGAGTTCGAACCACTCCTGGTTTTCCCAGTGGACGTGGGCCCGGAGGTTGAGCAGGGAGGCGATGAGGGAGCGCAGTCCGCCGAGGGCGATGGCGAGTCCGGTCTGGCCGAGATCCTCGCGGGTCTCGATAGAGAGCGGTTCCTGGAGGAGGCCGCGCCTCCGCAGGCCGCCCGTCAACCGTTCGTCGAGCGGCAGTCTGGCAAGGCCCGAGGCGGCGAGGACGGCGAAAACGACGGCAAGATTGCGGAAGGTCGTGATCATGCCTGTTAGATCTCCTTGTCGGAGAAGACAAACCAACTAAGGACGACGTAGATTCCGACGTAGAAGAAACTGGAGAGGGCGAGGGCGCCGAGGACGGAGGGGGGGAGAGCCTGCCCCGCGATGGCCTCGTCGACGACCCCGAAGGGACGGAAGTCGGGAAACATGACCACGAGGGCGCGGGAGGCGAGGTGGACGGTCAAATCCTCGCCGAGAGAGGAGGTGCGCAGCCAGAACTCGCGCCCGTCGGCGACGAAATGGCCGATGAAGTAGACGAGGGTGGTGATGACGACCGTGAAGAGGGTGCTGGAGGAGAAGGTCGAGATCAGGAGGGCGGCCGCGGCGATGACGGCCGCTTCGAGGAAGACCGCCAGCAGTGCCCCCTGGAGGCTCCATGTGGGTCCGTGCCGCAGGACTTCGAGCCGTTCTCCCTGGCGGTCGGCTTCGGTCCAGTAGCCGCGCTCGATCATTCCGTCGGCGAGGGCCATGCGCTCGGCGAGGATCTCCTGAGTGCGGAAGTGGAGGACGACATTGAGGAGGATGGCCATGGCGGCGAGGCCGACGAGGATCAGGGCCAGGACGCCGAGGAACTTGCCGAGGAGGTAGTCGAGCCGGGGCACGGGTTTTGCGAGGATGGTGTATAAGGTGCGGTCTTCGAGGTCGCGTGGGATGAGGAGGGCGGTGGCGGCGATTCCGAGGATGACGGCGAAGAGCTTCATGACGCCGATCAGGGGGCTCTTGAGGCTTCGGAGTTCCTCCGCGCCGACGCTCTCGGGGCCGACGGTGTGGGGGAGGCGGAAGAAGTTCAGGACGATGGCGATGACGATGAAGATCAGGAGGAAGTAGAAGATCTTCATGCGGACCAGTTGCGTGAAGGTGTTGCCGGCGAGGATCATGACCCGGCGCGGCGAGAAGAAGGGGGTTCTGGCGGGGTGCTGGTTCATGAGGCGCCGGGTTCCGGGTGGGGAGGATTGGTGGGCCGGGCGGGCGCCGGGATTTCGCGCAGGAAGAGGCCTTCGAGAGTGGTGCGGGGGTGTCCGGAGCGGATCCAGCGGACGCCCTTGCGGGCGGTGGCGAGCCGGCGGAGGTCCTCGATGAGTTCCGGGGGGGCGTTGGCGAGGACGATTTCGGTTTGGTCCTCGATGGCGACGAGGTCGTCGAGGCGGCCTTCGCGGACGAGGCGGCCGCGGTCGATGATTCCGACGCGGTCGCAGACTTGCTGGACTTGTTCGAGGAGGTGGGAGCAGAGGAAGACGGTGATGCCCTGCGAGCGGAGTTCGAGGATGAGGTCGCGGATTTGGCGGGAGCCGATCGGGTCGACGCCTGCGGTGGGTTCGTCGAGGACGAGGAGGCGCGGGTTCTGGACGAGGGCTTGGGCGAGGCCGATGCGTTGGAGCATGCCCTTCGAGTATCCGCCCAGTCGGCGGTGGCGGGCCTCGGTGAGATCGACGAGTTCGAGGAGTTCGTTGGTGCGGTTGCGGAGTTCGGGGTCGCGCATTCCGCAGAGTTTTCCGAAGAACCGGAGGGTTTCCCGGCCGCTGAGGTGTTTGTAGAAGTAGGGGTTTTCGGGGAGGAAGCCGACCTCGCGGCGGGAGTCGACCTTGGTGGCGTCCTTGCCGAAGATGGCGCAGCGGCCGGCGGTGGGGGCGACCAGTCCGAGGAGGGCTTTCATGGTGGTGGACTTGCCGGAGCCGTTGGGTCCGATGAGTCCGTAGACTTCGCCGGGTGCGATCTGGAAGGAGACCTTGTTGACGGCGCGGATCGTGCCGCGGCGGAGCGGGCCGCGGAAGTCTTTGACGAGGTTGTGGACTTCGACGGCCGGGGGAGTGCTCATGGGTTGCGGAGGATACGTCCGGGGGGATGGGAGGCCAAGTGAAAGGGCGGATCTGGCGAAATCGCGTGGAAATTTGGCTGGCACTCGCGGTGCAATCGGTCAAGGTTGGGGCGCGATGAGGGACCGAATTGCTGTAATTTTGATGGCGTTGCTGGCGGTGAGCCTGCCGGGCTGCATCGAAGTGGCCACCGTCCTTACCCTTGAAGGGGATGGCAGCGGGACGATCACGGAGGAGATTCTCCTCTCCGACAAGCTGCGCGAGCAGGTGGAAAAGGAGAGCGCCGCGGGAGCGCCCAACCCGCTGAAGCGGATCATGGACGAGAAGCGGCACGAGGAGCGGGCCCCGACCTTCGGCGAAGGGGTGAAGTTCGTGAAGACGGAGCAGATCGAGAAGCACGGGGCGAAGGGAGTGAGGGTGACATACGCTTTTGAGGATATCAACCACGTGAAGTTCAGACCGGGAGGGGCGATCGAGGAACTGAAGGCGGGAGTCCCGGGGGAAGAGGAGACCAAGGTGAAGACGAAGAGCCGGCCGGTGACGTTCAAGTTCGCGGACAAGAAGCTGACGCTCAACTTTCCGAAAGATCCGCGGCCAAGGAAGCCGCGGCCCGGGAAGGAGCGTGCTGCCAATCCTCAGGAGGAGACGGTCATGAAAGAGACCCTGCGGGGCGTCAAGACGTCGGCGAAGCTTGTGATCGAGCCTGGGATTGCCGGGACCGATGCCTCGCATGTGGATGGAAACACGATCGTTCTGAGGGATCTTGATTTCGGCAAGATCGTGGGGGATCCGGGCGGGATCAAGGCGCTCCTGAAGATGGACCGGGGCGGCCGGGCCGAGATGGAGAAGCACTTGAAAGGCCTTGATGGCGTGACGGTGGAGTTCAAGGACACGGTCGAAGTGACCTTGAAGTGAGAGGGGCTCCTGTTGGCAGCCCGCGATTGTGATCGTTCGTCGGCTGCGGCTGGGGCCGGGCGGCGTTTCGCTGGGCCCGGTATCGAGCAGGGTGTCGCTAGAGTCCTTGAAATCCGGAAGTCGTCACAAAGGAGTCAAGTTTTCCGGCAGCAAGGTTGCCCTGCCTGATGCAGGGTGCAAGATTCAGGATCCAGTCCCGTGTTCGGCGCAACTTGGCACTACTTCATCACGGGAACTTCCAGTAGCGGGGAAGGATTGCTGGAATCCTTGTTCTTGCACTCGCTGGTCAGGTAGATTGTCTTGCCGTCAGTGCCATAGCTGATCGATTCTCCCTGCACCCGCCTGGGCATCAGAATACGGCGCGGGGGTCGCGCGAACCCGTGGTCCCAGGTTTCTTTCGGTCCGCGGCGGTACTCAAATGCGTGGCCGTACGTCAGCACAATGGCTCGCAAGCCGTTGGCCGAGATGTCCATGGCCGTTGTCGTGGGGATGTCCAGAGTTGCAATGGGCTTGGCCACCACCGTCTTCTTGCTTTCCCGCTTTGGCATCGGCAGGGAGTAAACCTTGCAGCTATTCCCATTCTCCTTCGACACCAGGTAGATGATGCTCGTCTGCGGGTCAATGGACGCCGATTCGCAATTGTGAGGGCCGTCTTCGTAGCTAAACCGAATGGTCTGGCTCGGCGCAACGGATATCACCTTGCTCTTCTTGCTGGTGTCCAGTACGGGTTCGGGAACAACGTAAAGGGCACAGGTTTCTCTCTTGGCGTTATTATCTCCAACATCAGCGACCAACAGAAAGTGCTTCCCGTTTTGCGAAAACGAGGCCATGTCCTCCCAATCGCGACTCTGGGCCCCGGTCACACTAACGACGGCAAGTTCTTCCCCATGAGGGCCGAAAGCGAAAAGACGCGGCTTGTCGCCGCTGTCGTTGTGCGTCCAGAAGACATTCTTGTTGACTCGTCCACATGCGAGTCCGCTGCTTTCTGTAATTGCCCCACTGGCAAGGTCCGCCAGTTTGCGGGCTTGGCCATAGATGATTACTTTCCCTTCCTCGAATGATGTTTCCGTCGGCGTTGGGGGTAACGAGGTGCTGTTGTTCCCATGTGTCGCGCTCAGGCTGTTCACGTATGCTCGGTCTCCTGCCGATAGACGGGAAAGGAGAATACTGTATTGTTTCCCTTCCGGCGACTTCAGGATCACTCTCCCGTGGACCTGCTTGACGTACTCAGCGTCCACGCTATGTCCTGATGTGCTCGTCCACTTCCTGGCTTGTGCAAGCTCAGGAAGCCACATCAATAGACACGTTGTTGCGAGCAAAGTCTTCATGTTACGTTCCTATATCAAGAGCCCGTCTAAGTGGAGGTCACACTACACGACAAAAATTTAGGAAGTCTTAACAAATTGCATCCGGGGTGACAAGCTGTTGTGTGTGAAGAACTTAAACTGCAAATCACCCCAAGCTGCCGAGGCCCATGCTGACACGCTGATCGAACAACATTTCCAAGCACGATTCATTCATTTCCCTATTTGGGTTTAACCTTCCATCCAATGATCCAGGAGAATGCACCACACTCTCCCAGTTTGATCTCTGGTGAAACCTCATACCACAGTCTCAAACTTGCTAGCCCAAGGTAATCCCACTGGGTAATTCCGTCATTACCGGCGAAGGCGTAGAGGTTGGTCCCTCCCTCTTCCTCGATGGGGTCCCTGTTTGGCCACCTGCCGGTGACCGGATCATAATCACGATATCCATAAACACGCACACCCATGCTTCGGGCGGGCGGGGGGAATCTTCGCCGGGCTCTGATTCCCAGCGGGTTGCGGCAATATCGCCC
>Ga0180436_10002464_pt1 | contig 17543 bp, 26 predicted proteins | sample SS_ome_2_FD_132434 | JGI IMG/M metagenome (GOLD analysis project Ga0180436, IMG submission 132434) | Hypersaline lake sediment archaeal communities from the Salton Sea, California, USA - SS_3_S_2 metaG | ecosystem: Environmental > Aquatic > Non-marine Saline and Alkaline > Hypersaline >...
TCTATACCTATTTTATAAAATTGCCTTAGGGTAAAAAACCCATCGGAACATCTGGAACCTTCGGATTTATCTTTTTGATTTAATCGCTCTATCACAAGCCATTTTTATGTGCGCCTTAGTCATTTTGTGTTTGATGAGAGAATACCGCTCCTTGTTCTTGTTCCCCTAAAAACTCTAATCCTTCCAATATCTCTTTACTTGGACCTTCATCACTTAATTTTTCAATTGTCACCTTAACAATATCATTTTCTTTGATTTCATGAATCTTTGCGTCTTCTGCGTCAATCCTTACAACTAAAACTCCGCTGTAATTTTTAACTTTCAATAATCGTGTTATTTGTTCCATTGTAATTCTATTGAAGTTCAAGGAAGTATTTAAAGGTTTCCAATGTAGAGTATATAGATTTGTTACCACCTTGCAGAAAAAAGAAAACTTTTTAAATTTTCTACCCCTACATAATATCTTGTGCCCAATCACAGATGAGAGGTTAACTCCTTTTATCACCTCTTTTTTCATAAGTATCCAGGTAGGATGGGGCACGCCTACCCAAACCTTTATATATTATTATGCCTTATAAATATACCAACTGGTGATAATATTCAATGGCATATTCAATTACACGGGGCGGAAAAACTTATACGTTTAAAAGTAAAAAGAAAGATAGCTCCAAGCCTAAAAGATCGGGTTCTAGTGGTAAACGTTCCGTTGTTAAAGCCCAGTATAAAACAAAGAGTGGCGCAACTGTGGGCGCGGGCGTGTTGGGTCCTGGCGGTGCGGCTAAAGTTAAGGCGGCAGAGAAAGCGTACCGAGAATCTCAGAAGAAGTCTAAGAAAAAGGCTAAAACTGTAAGGCCAACGTTGCAATCTAAGCCCCAAGAAAAGAAAGTTGTTGGGCCAGTTCAACAAATCAATTATTCTCCAATGCCGGAAATGCGAGCTACTGGCGGTTATTCTGAAGAACGGCCTGGGATTATTAGAAGAGAGAAGGCTAAGATTAAGTTAAAACAAATTGGTTCTACCATAACTGGTAAAGTTTTGGGTGAAGAGGTTGCGGAGAAAGCGTTTTATCCTGGCAGAGTTCAAGGTAAAATATCTCAAAGGGAGCAAGTTGAGCGTAAAACTTTGCGTAAAGATCAAGAAGTTCCAGCAACACTGAGGAAGGAAGAGGATGAGTATAAACAAGAGCTGTGGAAAACGTGGCGTGATGTTAACCAGTATGAGGAAGATGCTAAGTCTTGGGAATCTGGCGCACTTACCCCTGAAGAAGCAAGGGCTAAGGGTTACACTGTTACCCAAGAGGATGACAACTATTATTTGCAACCGCCGAACACTTCAAAGTTAGAAAAAGAGTACAGAGAATATGAGAAAGCTTACGATGATGCCGTAGCATACGATGAGCAACGGCCAGATTTGGCAAGAAATAGGGCGGAGATTGAACAGTTAAAGAAGAGTGCAACGCGTACTGCTTACGATGTTCAGGCTAAAGGGTTAAGCGATACTCAAGATTATATTGCTGGCACAAACTTATGGCGTGGCGCAACCGACTTGTACCTAGGGCCAGAGAAAGATTATTCTAAAGAGTACAAATCTTCAATTATGAGAGGTGCAGAGTTTAAAGAAAAATCAGATTTATCATTAAAAAGAGTAAGTTCTGGTGAACTTACAGGCGTTACCGGCTTATATGAAACTGGTAAGGGCCTTTATTACAAGAAAAGATCGCAAGCCGAAAAGGGTTTGCAGTTAGGGATTGGTACTGTTAAGGGTGCGGATGATTACGTTAGGTATAAGCCTTTGAGCGTGGGATTTGATGTTGGGCTGGGTGTTGCAACAGCAGGAGCGTTCTCTGGGGCAAAATACGGCGCTACAGCGCTACGTTATTCAAATGTAGGGGCTAAGCTAGCTAAAACTAGATATGGGTTTAAAACGGTTCGTACTTTGGGCTATGGTGCTGCAGCGGTTGGAGTGGGAGTGCCAACTGTGGCGTACGCGGGTACAAAAGGGTACCAGGTTTATAAAGCGCCAACACCGTACGCGAAAGGTAAAGTGTTAGGTGCAACAGCGGTTGAGCTGGGAGCGTTTGGGGGTGGTGCAGGGATTGGGAGCAAAGCTTTTGCAAAGTTTAAGCCAACAATTAAGCACGGAGAAGTTGTTTATCCAGATTATGCCTGGCTTAGGAACTATCGTAGCAAGCGTACGGTATTTTCAAAAACTGTTAAAATTAGTTCAACATCAAGGCCAATAGTTGCAACGTTTGAAGGTATGACTGTGTATGGTAAGCCTAAAGCCAAAACTTCTGTGCTAGAGGTTAAGTTTGATAAGTTGTTGCAGAGATATAGGGCTAATAGGAAACAGTACGCGCCAGATAAGTTTGTGAGGAGGGACAGGGTTAGGAAAACTAAGGACGGATTCATTATTGAGCCAATGTTTGTGCGAAGAAGGATTAACAAGATTGCGCGGACAAGGGTGCCAAAGTGGTTCATGCTAAAAGAGAAGTTTGAGAACTGGAAGTTCGAAAAGCCTAAGAATTTTAAGAAAAGTAATATGCCGTTGTACGAAACCGAAGTAAAGATTGAGCCAGGAGATATTCCGTTCGCAGCAGAAGTTGCGTTGATGAGGCTACGGTTGAAAAAGCCGGCAATCGGTTACACGCCTAGCAAGGTTAAGACTGAGCCAAAGATTACCGCAGATGTTACTTCTAAACCATCAAGGAAAAGGTCTAGATCATTTTATGAGGAAGAACCTACCACAGATTTCGGGTTTGAAGTTTACGAAACAGTTGAGCCTATGAGTTTTCAAGGCAAAGGGTTCCAAACACGGACCGAGACAGTTACCGTAGCGTTTAAACCAGAAGCGCCAAACACTAAGTTAAAGACTAGGATCGATACAAAAGTTAAGTTGCGTAACACCGTCGATTCAAAGCTTGCAACAAGGCCAATGTTGGGCGCAGGTTACAAGTTTGCAACAAGTTCATTATCACAACAAAATAATAAGTTAAAGCTTTCACAAGGTAACATTTTGAAAAATGATACCATCCAGGCTAACAAGTTAAAGTTGGGCCAGAGTACAATGATTGGACAAGGTATGGGAGTAAGTGAGCAGACTGGGCAAAAGAGCCAGTTAGGGCAAAGGGTGGGGCTTGACCAACCTGTAACGGAAATGTATCTGCAACGAACTTTAACTACCACACAACGGCCACCGCGACCGAAACGGCCACGGCGACCGAAACGGCCACGGCCGCCAAAAACGCCACCGTTAGGTTTTGCTATACCAAAGTGGGATAAGCAACCGTTGTTCGGCGATCCATCAAGTTTATTCAAAGCTACCAAACCTAAGTTTGGTTATTCAGTTTCATTTAGCGAACAGTTTAAACAGTTTAAACAGTCCCCTTCCCTGAAAAAGTTGCCTAAACAGAAAAGGTATACTGGGTTCGAGGTTAGGGCTAAGCTAAAGTTGTAAAGAAGGAGGTAAGAAGATGGCACTTTTTGAAAATGCTCAGAGCCAACAGGCTCAAGAGCCAGTGCAAGAGCAAAGGTCCGAAGAATTGATGAGCCAAGGCATAGGTTCTGCGGGATTAGATTCAACACAGATTAAGTTTATACTTAGTTCTGACGATCTGTTGATAAATATTGAAGCTTTTTTGGCAGGTAAACGGTACGATCCGTTCCGTGAAACCATTATCCAAACCGAAGCGTTGCTTAACCACGACGGGGTTAACAGGGTAATGCAGGTTATAACTTTGCATTTGGATAAGATGTTTCAGCTTGCAAAGCTTGACGAAGAAGAAGTGAGAGCTTTAACATTAGACATGGGGATTGAGTTAGGTTACATGATGTACCAGAACTCTAAACGGTACAACATTGATAAGCATAACATTCCCATCATTGTTAAAAGTATAACACAAAGTATTTTCGTGACACTAAAAAAATCGCAGGATGGTAATTTCCAAGACTTCTTGAGATCAAATTTCAAGACAATCGAACATTATCAACCTAAGAGGGGTGGGCTTAGCGGCCTAAACCCTTTCAAATAAAGGAGAGTAAAAGAAGATGGCAATATTAGAAGATGTAGGGTTAACAAGTTTGAGCGGCAGTTTTGGCTGGGTTAGCAGCGAATTATTTATCTGGATATTCTGGGCAACAATAATTGGTGGCTTAATCGGTACAGCTATTATCCTGTTGCGAAACTATTTAATCTACAAGTACGGCGTAACACTATTAACTAAAAGGGGCGAACATTTCACAGTATCCAAAACTTTGCCTGCGCGGTTGTTCGTGATTGATGATGGTACAAAACGGTTAAGCGTACCATTCTTAAAGAAAAAGTTTACCATTCCTAACTCTGATTACATTTACGCATCATCAGATAAACGGTTTAAGGAAGGTATGATTTATTTGTTAAAGATTGATGAAGAAACTTTCACGCCTGTTAAACTTGACATGCGAACACGTGACAGAACTGGTAACGCTATCCCATTGGTACCGCTTGCCAGCGATTTGAACGCGTTCAGGCAGTTACACATAGATTTAAAGAAAACGTTTGATACAAAAAACTTTTGGAACCAGCATGGGGCACTAATTATTCAAATGGCCGGGCTTGGAATGATCTTAGGTTGTATGGTAATCATTGTAGTAATGATGGCTGATAATTTTCAAGCGTTCGCGGGTGCATCTGATTCGTTGCGTACCGCTGTTGAATCCATGAACCATTGTACAGTTTCGCCAACAATTGGCGGATAAATGAAAACCTTTATATATTATAAGGGCTTATAAATATACAATGGCATGGGAGACAGCATTAGTAATCAGTGTATTGGGTATGGCGTTTTTTTTCGTATACCTAGCTTCTACCCTGCGGGAGGATAACTTTTGGTACTCCTCCTTAAAAATTTTTTTAATTCTTTTCGCTCTCGTCACTATCCTTATAAATGCAACACTTCCGTTCCACTTAGTGGATTACGTGAATCAGACGCAAAACGAATCTTTTGTATACAACTTTTCTGCGTTCACAAATGTGGTTAACACTAACATAAAAGTTACCATGATTGGCGTAGAATTTTTCCTATGGATATTCGTTGTAATGATGATTTGGATAGCTGTACGTTACCTGTGGGGTGATGGATTTGGCAAAAAGAAGTAGTGTGTTAATCAGGGTTTCGCCAGAGTTTAAGGCTGAAATCCAAAGGGTGAAATTACACCTTAAGCAAAAGTATGGTTTAAAGAATGCGCCAAGCACGGCGTACATTACTCACAATATCCGGCTCGATGGCGAGTTTGATCTGGTGGGGAAAAAGAGGAAAAAGTTATGAAGTTACCAATGGCAAAAAACAAGAAAGGGAACATTGTGCTAGACTTGGCTGTGTTCATGGTAATCTTGTTCGGTCTTGCTGTAACTTTTGTAATCTTGCACAACGTTTGGGGCGAAGTTAGCGGCGACGTTTTAACCGATCCAGACTTGAACCATACAGAGCTTAACCAATCGTACTCGAACGTTGGCGGTTTCATGGATTCTTTGAGCTACATTTTCATTTTTGTAATAGTTGGAATGATGATATACTTAATTATATCGGCCAGCTCCATAGCCACGCACCCCGGTTTTTTCATAATCGGGATTTTTGCGTTAATTGTAATCGTAATCATAGCGGCAGGCCTTGCTAACGGTTTCTACGCGTTCTGGGAAGATCCGGCGTTTGCGGATGAAGCCAACACTCTAGGCATCATGGGCCAAGTTATGATCTTTTTCCCAATATTCTTATTAATCATTGGAGCATTAGTATTCGTGTTCTTGTACGCAAGGAGGGGAATATGAGGAAACAAATCTTACTAACCATACTTTTTATACTTATTCTTAGCATGAGCGTTAGCGCATGGAACCAGACCGATTATGATAACAGGTTAGAAGTTTGTAGGGATAACACATGGGGTAACGTTAGCAGTTCTAACTGGTACGTAGAGATGGACCATGCAGATTATTTGGCAGAGATGGATACCACTGGCTGGACAGACATTGAACTTACCAACCATTATGATAACGAAACGTTAGATTTTGACCTTTCCATCTCTGATGCTTCAACCCTATACATTTATTCTTATCAAGATACCTTTTGGGCTCAAGGAACAGAACAGTGTATCCATGTTTATTATAACAATAACACAGTTACCACAAACAAAGAAAGCAGAATTTCCAAAACTAACGCTTTAGTTGAGCTAACTTTGGATGAAGAATATGGATATCATAGTAATGCTCGAAACATGATTAATAATCATTACTATGATAAAAAAACTGATGGGAGCGGGGGGGATTTGGTTACCGATGCTATCTTTGGTAAAGCGTTAGACAATGATAATTATTATGATGGTACTTCTTATTGTGCAGAGAACGGTACAGAGAACGAGAATTTGCAGGATGCAGCAATGAACGATTTTACTGTATCATGGTGGTACAAGAACAGCCATTCAGTAACACAAGATTCATACTTGATAGACCATGAGAAATACTCTTTAGGTTGGCAACTATACTATTCTGACGGTGCGCAAAGTTTAAGGTGGGATGATCCTTCAGGTCCAGGTACAACAGGGATAGAGGATGATACAAGTTGGCACTTCTATACTATGGTAAAAAATACTACTTATAATGGCTCTCATTATCATTACGAGTTTTATAAAGACGGTGTTTTAGATTCTAGAGACGATTTTGCAAGCTTAGATGAGGATATTGCAGACACTCCTTTATTATTTTTTGGAGAGTATGGTTCAGGTTCAAGTTGTGGCACCATGAGTTTAACTGATGACATTTTTGAAGGTACACACGATAATTTAATGATTTGGAACTATTCGTTAGACTCAACAGATGTTTTAGAGTATTATAATGCTTTCAACCAAAGCCTTTACTCGTACGATGATGCTGCCCAAAACAATTTGGCAGTAGATTTGACTTTTACGCCAACCAATGGCACACAAGTTATCGCGGAAACCTTGGACATGGTTTGCCAGAACACTACCGACCCAGGCCACGATTTAAACTTTAGCTTTTACAAAAAGGCTGAGGGTGAAGTTTACTGGACCTTGTTATACAATGGTACAAACAATTATTATAATTATTCAACAACCAGCGGAGATTACGAGTTAAGGTGTAGGGCTGACAACGGTACAGCTTACAGCAATTACACAGAATCTTCATTGGTTGAGTATATTAACTTAAATTTGACCACATGTAGCGCGCCTGCTGCGGGCCAAATGGCAATTTTTAACTTATCATTCTTGGATGAGCAGGACGATAGTTTGGTTAACGCTGACCTTGAATCCACTTGGAGGATTTGGGACTCTGACCCTGATAACCCTGCAACGTTCCATTTAAACTTGAACAATGTTAACAACACTTTGGTTTGTATGGCTGACGGTAATTTCAAGACTTATGCACACTTTAACTATGATGCAACAGGGTACGATTATCGGGATTATTATTTAATCAACGCAACGTTGAGCGATACCTCGGAAACGCTTAACCTTTACTTGTTAAACATTACACTGGGCACCGGTATCAGTTTTGAGGTTACTGATGAAAGCCGTGACCCTCTTTCAGACTATTACATCGTTGTGCAACGGTACGATTTGGCAACAGACACTTACAAAAATGTTGCAATGGGTAACACGGACGACGATGGTACAGATTATATTTATTTAAGGCAATACGATGCATGGTACAGGTTTTTGGTACAAAATGATACAGAGGTAGTTTTCCAATCAGATCTGAGGAAGGTTACAACCAGCTCTTTATCTTTCCAGATTGTTGAAACTTTGTTTTACGAAACCCTTGACTTAATCTCGGGCATTTCAACAACCCTTAACTACGATAACGTGACTGGCGTTGTTGAGGGTGATTATGTTAGCGGTACGGGCGAAAATGCAGAAATGAACCTAAAGGTTTGGAAACATACGCCTAGTTCAAGCTCGCTTGTGTGTGAGAACGATACAGTGGGCGTTGCGGGCACTTTAACTTGTGACATTAGTAGTGAAGGTAACGGAACCTTTATCGCTTCTATGTACACTGAAGAAGCTGCAGAAGTTATTAGCTCGGTGTTAGAGATCCAGCGTAACATCTTGGACCTGTTTGAAGATGAGCTAGGGATTGAAGGTATCGCTTTGACCGCTATCGCGTTCATTGCAATTGTAACAACTTCGTTGGTTGTAGGTTCGCCAGCTTTAACATTAGGTGTAGGAATCTTAACACTTTTCATAATGGCAATCCTAGGGTTCTTAAACGTTAGCATGGCGGTGCTAGTCGGAATAATTGTTATAGGAGGTGTGATATTTTCACTAATTAAAAAATGAGCAGATTAATCCTTCGTGACATTTTGATACTATTTTTCATTGGAACCATCATGTTAATCGGTACTTTAACGTTCATGACTAACTTGGCGGTAAACAATAACATTACTTTAGACCCTGCGTACGATGACATTTATCAACAGTTCAACGATTCAAGCGACGATGTTTCAGTCTTAACCTCAGGCGCGGTTGAAGATGTTGAAGGTTCGGCAGGTGTACAAGAGTCTACCGTAGGCGGTGATTGGGTAATTGCGAGAGAAGTTTACGATACTACCAAAACTTTTGTAACGGTGCTTCCAGGGTTGTTCATCACATTCATTTCATCAGTCGGCGGAGTATTTGGTATCCCACCAGAAATTCAGGCAGCTTTAATAGGCATAATCTTAACAGTAATTGTATTCGCAGTAATTAGTCTGTGGTTCAGGAAGGACGCATAAAATGGCAACAGAATTATATCCGGACGTAGTAACCAACTCTAGCAGCGTTGTAACGTTGCTACAACAAGTTAACAGTAACTTGGTTTACGGATATTTGGGCGTTGTAATCTGTGTAGCATTCTTTGTGATCGTTATGGTACGGTTAAACGATGGCCAGAACATGCCAACATCTTTGGCAATTTCAACCTTTTTAACATCGTTACTGGGCGTACTACTCTTTACAATGAACATGTTAAGCGAACTATTACTGTTTGGTAAAATCATTTTATCAATCCTAGGAATTATTTGGCTATACATTTCTACAAGAGAAGCTTAGCAACGCTTAAAAGTTGTTAACAAACGTTTAAAAATAATAAGCTCCTATAAATATATATAAAATAGGAGGTGTCATCAAAATGGCATATAGTTTAAACGATTTACCAAACGTAGTACTATTGGTTGTAATTGCAGCAGTAGTTGTCGGTGTTGGTGCAACAGTAACAAGTGAGTTAGGAGAAGATCTAACAGGAGACGCAGCATCCGCAGTTGGAAACGGTACTGAAGGTTTAGTTAACATTTCTACAAAACTACCTTTGATTGGAACCATTGTGGCTCTAGCAATCATCTTAGGTGTAATCTTTAGTGCATTAATGTTCAGGAGATAATCCTGGCATTTCCCTTTAAGGGAGGCAACCTAAGATGGAATTCAACCTAAAAAGCTTATCAACAATCGCAGTTTTAATCGTAGTTGCGGTTGTGCTATTAGGTGTTGGAATTTCAATTAACGATACATTAAGCGAAGATTTTGTTGATGCAAAAAACTTTGGTTACAATAACGAAACCTTTACCCTGAACGATACAGTTGCAGAAGTATTCTCTGAAGATGCGGAACCAAACTGTGTAATGGGTGGTCAATTATTTAACGCCACAGGCGGAGAAGAGATTGACCAGTTAAACAATTGGACATTTGATACAAAATGTAGTATTATTGGGGAAGTCGGTTCACCTTACATCGGTGAAGATGTGAACTTTACAGGTGGAGGTTCGTACGACCAATACACTGATGGTTATTACGTAACAGAGAACGGTACTGATGCAATGAGTAACGTGTCAACCAAAGTACCTTTGATTGCAACCATTGCAGCATTGGCAGTAATCTTAACCTTAATCTTCGGTGCGTTCGCGTTAAGAAAATTTTAATACCTTTTTTTCTTTTTTTTTCGAAACATTTTTATAGTTCTTTAACATGTATATATTTATGAAAGAATGGACTGAATTTAAAAAACAGTTTAAAAAAACTGCTAAGCAAGGTGGCAAAGTTGTTACTTGTGGTGCAAAACTTTATTGGAAAAAATCTAAACAAGAGCTGGGTAAAGGGTATGAGAAGCGTAAGAAACTGAAATCTCCTTTGACTGGTTTAACAGGGTGGGGAAGATTTTGAAAACGTGTACTCCATCCAAAGGTAAAAAGTTTTGCCTAAGAGTGGGAAAAAAAAATGTTTCTTATGGGGCGAAGGGATATAGAATTAGTCCGGGCACACCTAAAGGAGATAGGTATTGTGCAAGGAGTTTCGGCATTGCCGCAAAGTATCCATCTGCGCGTGAAAAAGATTCGCCAAACTATCTGAGTAGAAGAAAATGGAATTGTCGTGGCAAGAAAAGCTTAAGAAAATTGTAATTCTGTTGCAAGAGCAATATTATATAAAGGTTCCGGTTCATAGATTGGATCCTGTGCACGTTTACCCTAGGGTAAAAAAATAAAAAAAAGGTTAAGTGAACGAAGGCATAATATATTTCTGAAAAATCATTAAACCTACTGCAACAACCATAAAAATTGTTACAAATGCCACTATCATGTACTTAAATTGTTTACGCTTAACTTTAATTTTGTTAGTTTTAAAGAAGCCAACAATCATTAGTAGTACGAAGAACGAACCAAGGATTGTACCAATCAGTGGCCACCACCTTATCATGTTCGACATGCTGTTAACTACGTAGCCCATGTCCAAGCCCAAGTCTTGCACGTACTCAACTGTAACGTTCTGGCTATCTTCGCCGTAACCGTTGTTAGCAGTTAGCAAGAAAACTTCGCTTGTGCCTATCAAAGAATCAATGTGTGGCGTGTTAAACTCTACAGTACAACCGTTCCACGATGTTACAGTGTTGTTTGGTGCGCCTGAGCACACTTCTTGGAAACCATCGCCAATGTTAATGTAACTAGACAAGTCGTAGGTTACGCCGTGCCCAATCGGTAATTCTAAGGTTGGGATAGTGTTAATTTCTGTTGGTATACCATAATTAAATGTTACGTTAAACAATGCTAAGGGACTATACGTATCATTGTTATAGAAAAACATTTGGTACTGTAAAAACCTGGTAATGTTTTCAACAAACTGTTCGCCAGGGTTGTAATGCCCGCTCCAGTCTGCATAATCAATCATCTCGTCCAAAGTTAAAAGTCCGCTATAAAAAGCTACATCGTCAATCTCGCCCACAAACTCGTTGTTCTTAGTGGTAGAATTACAATCGTAACCGTCAGCACCAATACAGGGTTGAATCCTTCCAGGAGAAGTACCTTGGGGCTGAGGAATTTCTCCGTACAAGGTTTTACTGGTACAGTAAACGCCGTCAACGTACAAGGTAGAATTGTAGGTTGTGCTTGAAGCGTTAAACTCGTTAGTTACCGCCACATGGTGCCAAATGTCTGGTTCGATCTGGTTAGCACTGCAACTAACGTACTGAAGATCGCTCCACGAAGAGTTGTAGTATGCAAAAACAGGCCTATACTCGCCACCGTACGATGCACCGTAACCTAAATAGAATTCCCATCCTCCTCTTGCTGTAGTTGAACCTGCGTATAGCCTACCATATGATGTAATCATCATACTCCTGGCATTTAAATCTCCATGAACCGGTTTAACAAACGCAGAAATTGTAAAATCTTCGTCTGAAAAGTTTAAGTTATCAAAATAATAATCATCATCCATAACAAAAACGTCGTGGTTATCAGATACGTCGCCTATCCCGAAATGGAACGAAGTATTGTCATAAAAATAGCCTGGCAAGAACCATTGTGAACTACCAAATTCTACACTCTCCACAGGTTCAGTGAACGTTGCCCTACCTTTCTCGTACAATTCTTCTAACTCTGTAGTGTTTAACGTTTTATTATACATTAAAACTTCATCAACGTATGAATAGATATAGTCTGTATTAAACCTACCAATCTGAAACTCGTCGTTGGGGTAACCTACAACGCTATCAAACAGTGCATGGCTAATATAATTACCATTCTCGTACCCTTTTACATCAGTTTGGTTAGCCACAGGATCATATTCCCATGTCCAAGTTAACATTGTCCAGGTGTCCGCCCTTAATCCGCCTGCACACGCGCCCGCACCTGTCGCATAGGTACCGTTACCCATGTAAAGTTTACAGTTCATTGCATCATAGTTCCTAATCTCATAGTTTACGCTACGTGTATCATCAGAACCAAACAACCTAAAACTCGACCAAGACATCCCAGGGTATTCACCATTCACCCAGATCGAAAGTGTCCCGTTTGTGCTCATGTTATCAAAAACTTCGATAGGAATAACAATATCATCACCGTCACCATCCAAATATGTTGCATCACCATACCTTACCGAACCCCTGTTGGTTGCATGAAAACCGTTACCACTGTAATCTAAAAAATTATCATCGAAGGGGTAGTACAACATTAGCTGGTCAGTATCATAATCTGGCTGCTCCAAATCGTCTGTTGAAAAGAAAGCTAGTAAATCAGGGTCATTAATATCAGTTTTAGCAAAATCTATTTCCCTCACCTTCATCGTGAAACTATCGTTAGCTTCTTCATCAGCCAAGTACGTAAAATTGGTCCAGTTCACATCTTGGTGCGCATCAAGCACCACAGATTCAAAGTATACGTCATCACTTTCACCGGTCATGAATAGGCCGTTATCATACAAATCTTGCACCTCTGTAGAGTTTAGTGTCTTGTTCCACACGATTAGCTCATCCAATTCTCCTACCCAACTACCAGTAGGGTTAGTATTAGTCATTACTAGCCTACGCGTTGTAATATCCACTATACCATTGATAATCCTTGAATCTGTTTCAGTTGTACCATCAAAGTATAAGGTTGCATTATTTGTATCATTGTTAAATGTTAAAACTAAAAGGTGCCACTCTTTATCTGTAAAATCTCCGATTGGGCCAAGGATCTGGTTAGATTGTGCGGCCGTATCAATCCTTGCTCTATACTCATCATCAGAGTGTGTATCCAAGGTTACTTGGTAAGTTCCAGTTTTATGTAAAATTGTAATCATATCAAAATCAGCATCAAAAGAGTCTGCAGCCTTGGTCCAAATTGCTATAGAAAAGTTTGTAGCATTAATATATTCATCAGAACTAACCATCCTCATCGCGTCCGGATAATCGTTAAGAAAAATCCGTTCTTGCAATTGGTAAGCTGAATTGATTGTATACATCTGCGAATCGTGCACAGCGTTCTCTAATGTACCATTAAAATGGAAACATGCAACAACGTTCGGATCACCTTGACAATCGTACTGATTGTTTGAAGGTTCAATAACTGTTCCAACTGTTGTGTTAAAACCTACACCATAACTCATGTCTGTATAATAAAATACGTTAGAATTGAACCCTATCTGTACAAACCCCTCACCAAAGATGTCCCAATCATCAATGTCCAAATCTTCGTCCGGGCTTAAATACTCTGTATAATAATAAGTATGGTTATCGCCATCATGCTCAACAACCATGTACCTTCTATAATCTATAATAGGGATTCCATACTCCTCAAAAATTTCTTCCTTCTCTTGTTTGTTAGGGTTACTAAACTTGGATTTATAAGTTATTTTTTTTTCACTTTCCATGGATGTACAAACTATCTTATTGTTATTTTGTTGTTCACACTCTTTTTTTTCACTTTCCATGGATGTACAAACTATCTTATTGTTATTTTGTTGTTCACACTCATAATCATCATCAAACTCTACTTGGAAAGCACATTGTAGGGAATAACCATCACGTTCACAATATTCCGTGTACGAATCATCCATAGTTTGAAACCTGGACGGTTCTTCATAGTCTAGATATTGGTAACTTTCTTCAATTGTTGGTACCCTGTCTTTTTCTTCAATTGTTGGTACCCTGTCTTGTTTTGCGCTAACACCCATAGAAAATAATAACAAAACGGTGAGTGCGATAACGCTTATGATGATTAGTTTTTTACCCATTGTTTGTGAACACCCTATGTATATTTATAAGGGGCTAATAGTTTAAATACTTTTCCTCGAATGCGCCGGACCGGTATGTTAGCCAAGTTACAAGTATTGGATAAGAAAAAAGTATAAAAAATGGCATCCTTCCCATGTCATGCGCCATCCAATGTATGAACACCATGTTCCAAATGAAACATAATATTAATTTAAGGGTAGTTTTCACTTTTTTTTAATCCCACCAAGATTTTATAGAGTTTAAGAATGAATATTCGAGTATTCTTTAACTCTGGATAACGTTCAATTTCATTAAGTGCTGCAAAAGGATACTCTGTTTCTAGAACCAAATCTTTTAAATTTGTTCTATCTACTATATCATGGCACAAAACACAAAGTTCTTTTATATATGGAAATTCTTTTCCCAATATATGATGTTTTTCAATTCTTGTGCTCCTGAATAAGTTACCACAACACCAACATCTTTTAAACTTTTCTGACAACTATATCACCCCTATCAAATAACCATTCTACTTTATCCCCTTTATTAAGCCTTATTGCTTGAGCAATCGCCCGGGGGATTGTTGTAACCATTTGCCCTGATTTAAACTGCCCAATTGTTGTTGTATTTGCCATTATTTTTGTTTCTCCTTAGTTCTTAATTCCATATGTAATAATATGTATTAAGTTATATATAAACCTTTTGGTCTAAGAAAACAAAATAGAGGTGCCCCTATTTCTTATTTTTACTGCCAGGCTTACGCCCTTTGTACTTGCCTTCGGCCTTGGCACGTTCAATGCCAATCTTAGAACGTTGCTTGATTCTCATTAATTCATATTCAGATAATAAACATTTAAGTTTAAACTGAAAAATTTTATCAGGATCAATGCCAAACTTCCCGTACCGGATTACTCCATCAAATAAAGAAACTAGTTCGAGTTGAGGATGAAGAGCCATTGTTTTAGTTAACCACCTTTGCCATTTGATAGCATATTGTAAGGACCTGGTTATACGATCCCATGAGAGTACTAAAATTTTATCAAAACCGCCTTTCTCTACATCTTTCTGCAATTTTAGCCATTGTGGCCTATCATCAAGTTTGCCACTCATAGCTTCATCCATGTATGTTCTATACTGCCAACCTTGATTTTTACAATATTCTACAAGCTGGGTCCTCTGTTGTTCAATGTTTTGAATATTAGTACTAACTCTACAATATACTGCTACTTTCATTTTTCTTTACGCTTTTCTCCTGTTTTGGTCTGTAAAGCATTCAATAAAGCGTCAACTGCGTCTTCCAACTCTTCAATCCTCATTTCCAAGTGCTGGATCCATTTATATTCTTCAAGTTTCATTTTATTTACCCCTCAACATCTTTTCAAACATCTCTTCCATGGCTTTGTAAGCCTTACGGGAATGTTCATCGTACGCCTCTTTACAATCTGGACACGGTTTAAACTGGTCCAAGATCTCTTTTTTATACTTTTTTAGGAACGCTTTGGTTGCCATCCTTGCTACTCGCTTGTTTAACATCTCTTTCCCTCCTTAATCTTTGCCAATAAGTTTCTCCATTTCTCATATCATTACTCATCTTTATCCTCCTTTCTACTTCTACCTAATCCCAAACCCAAACCTGCACAAACCTAAAAAAAGACCCCCAAAAAAATACATTGTTTGCTATACATGATTCAATCATCTTCATCCTCCATTATGAACCATTTGATTGCCCGGTACGCAATGTGCAAACAAAATATAACGATTGAAACTATTAAGGCTTGATTAAAATATTCTGTATTCATGGTCCGAACGCTCCCCAATCAACAAAGTTGCAGTGCGCACCCATATCCATGCAAACTTGGCAAGGGTCGGTGCTCAACGCGTGAATGTTCATGATTGAATATATTCCTAACGTGATTAACACTAGCCATAAGATTACCATCATAATCTTGGCAGTCTTAGGATTTTCGTCTACTAACTTTCTTAACGGATTTTCGCTTTTTTCCATTAACAACCACTCCTTTCATCATAGATAACCTTGCATTCATTTCAACAACCCCACTGTAAAACATGCAATACATCATAGACATTACGGTTAAACCTACAATGCACAGTGCCGCCATTGGCCAATTTTGTAACAAAATCCCGATTAGGCCCACCATTGTTGTTAAAGATATTGCCAAATAACCTTTCATTTCTTTATTCATTTTCTTCCTCCATCTTTTCTTTCAACTTGTCAACGAACCAATAAATTGGTGCACCAATAAAGTTTAACAACCGGCCGTACCAAGTGTCAGCTTTGCTGGGGTCGTTGTTCATTTCTGCGATTGTAATAATGGTGATAACTGATTCAGGGTTACGCCAAATGTACCAAACGCCTACAACTGTGTACAAGATTGCAATTATTAGCATGGCCCACCAAAAAGGGAGGAGGAGGATTAGCGCAACCGCTAACCCTACCTGGCCAAAACCAATAATGGTGTCGATAAGTTTCATTCTTTAGTCTCGAAGTCTTCAAACTTTTTGTGAGGTTTTGTGTTGCCTACTCTGCCAATACCAATCTGCTCGCCCCATTTTGGGTGAATGTACTGGTGCGCTACAAACATGTTTTGGTTAAGCTCAACGCCTTCATCAACCCTGTTCTGTAAAACTTTGGCTTGGCCCGGTGTTAAAGAAATGTAAACTTCGCCATGGTCTTTACCATCCTTGTCCCTAACAATCGCTTTGATTGAATATTTGATAGCTTTCTTAGTTTTGCCCTCTGAGTCTAAATACTCGTACACCCTTTCAGAAATGTTGTTATATATTGGAATGAACTTGTCCCCCTCTTCTAGCTTGTTTTCTACTAATGGTACGCCTTCTTTAGTTGTTAGTTCTTCGCCTTGTTTGTTTCGGATTTTTGTTGTTCTCATTTTTGTTTTCTCCTTTCACTGTTTTGTATGTGAATGTGATAATGTCGGCTATGCCTTCAATGATAACCTTCATAACCTTTACTAGCCCGTTAACCAAAGCTGTCACAGCTTCAACAAACGGGGTAAGGTCTGGAGCTACGAACTCCTCTTCTTCTCTTTTTTTTGATTTTGCCATATTACTTAAGCCATGAAATGCCTAGATGGTCCTTAACTTTAGAAAAAGGTTTATTGTTTTCTTTGTAAGGTAAGCTACCTAAGGCTTTACTAAAACTTTTTTCAACCTCTTTCATGTCAACTTTCGGATTAATTTTTCCCATTTTTATTACCTCCCTTATCTCAAGCTGGATCAAATCTCCCCTATCAATTTCTCTGCTTCTGATCTCTTCTGCGGGGATTGTGACTACCAGCCCTGTCCCTGTTTTCCATACTTTTAATGTCAATGTTTTCATATTTATATTTATAGCCTTTATCTATATAAACCTTTCGGTTGTGCGATCACACCTTTTAAGCAAAAACCGTTAACTATTGTTAATTAATAATTAACTATTGTTAAGTATAGATCAGGCTCAGAACATTAACTATTGTTAATTAATAATTAACTATTGTTAATTAATAATTAACTATTGTTAATTAATAATTAACTATTGTTAA
>Ga0180436_10002465_pt1 | contig 17541 bp, 16 predicted proteins | sample SS_ome_2_FD_132434 | JGI IMG/M metagenome (GOLD analysis project Ga0180436, IMG submission 132434) | Hypersaline lake sediment archaeal communities from the Salton Sea, California, USA - SS_3_S_2 metaG | ecosystem: Environmental > Aquatic > Non-marine Saline and Alkaline > Hypersaline >...
AATCAGAATCATGATGTTGAAGATCAGTTCAAGGTCTCGGGCGACGAACCGTCGGCGTAGCCGACATCGCCCGCTTTAGCGGTTCAATCAAGCCACCGGCTTCAGCCGGTGGTGGTTGACTCTGATTTAACGAATAAGGAGCTTTTCTTTGGCCGATATATCGTGTATAATATTCTGTATTATGGAAGAGTAGGGGTCTAATCGCGCGGCGCTGCAGGAGTTGTCACGTGGGAATTGGTGAGAGATTAGCGTATTCGCGGAAACGGGCGACCATGACGTTGGCGCAGGTGAAGGAACGTGCCGGGATTGGCGAGTCGTCGGTTTCGGAATTTGAAAACGGTAGGCGAGAGCCCAGTCTAAGTCAGTTGCAGGCGTTGGCCAGGGTCTATCGACGTTCGGTGTCATTTCTTCTGGCCGAAGGTGAGATATCGCGTGAGACTGTTCTCTGGCGTGAGAAGCCGTCCAGCGAGTGCGAGGAAACCGAGGCGGTCTTCTTGCGTCTTTGCGAGCAATACCACAATCTTGAAGTCTGGACGGATGATGTGTTGCCCGTCTGTCTGCCCGAGGCCTCGGGCAGTGCCGAGCGGTTCGGCTACATGCAGGCCGAATTGCTAGCCAAGAGGGTTCGCGATGAGTTGAATCTAGGCGACCGGCCCGGGTTGGGGCTCTTGTCGGTGCTGGAGGAAGTCTGCGGGGTAAAGGTTTTCCATCTGGATTTCGAGACCACAGGCGCGGCGGCCAGCACGCGAAGTGAGACGTATGGCGCGGCGATGCTGCTGCACGCGGGCAATGTTCGCTGGCGCCGCAATTTCAGCCTTGCACACGAGTTGTTCCATCTGCTGACCTGGTCGGTGTTTCGCAACGGCGAGAATGAACCGACCTCGCTGGCCGCTGACGAATGGGAAGAGAAACTTGCCAATGCATTCGCAGCCAACCTTTTGCTGCCGGCCGATACGGTCAGATCTGCTTTTGCCGCGAAGATCCGCGATGGAGGAATGGGTTTCGGAGAGATTTACGACATTGCTCGCCAATTCGACGTGTCGGCTGAGGCGGTGCTATGGCGGCTTTACTTCTTGAAGCTCCTGGCCGACGATGTGGATGCCGAGAAGGTGAAAGTGATCGGCGGGGAGCTTAGATCAATGTCACGGATGTACGAGGAACGAAGCGATGCGACGCCGCGGAAGTGGCCTGAACGATATAGGGCCCTGGCGGTAAAGGCGTTGAATTCCGGCTCGATGTCCATCGGGCGGTTCGCTGAGTATCTGGAAGTATCCCGGCAAACGGCAATGAAATACGTCCAGCAGGAGTCCACGGATGGCCAAGAAGTTCCGCTTGCTTCTGCTTGACGCAAACATCGTGATTAAACTCTTTGCGATGGGGCTCTGGGACCAGTTCCTGGAGCGTTGCGACGTGCACCTTTCCCGTACGATCGCGGACGTCGAAGCGCACTTCTTCGAGGACGACGAAGGCCAAAGGCACGATTTCGATCTGTCAAGCTACGAGGCGTCCGGCGCAGTTACCGTATTTGACGTAACGCTCGCTCAGGACGCCGAACTAACGAGACATTTCGGGCAGGCGTATCTCGACCGATTCGATCCTGGCGAACGTGAAGCGTTGGCCCACCTGGTCACATCACCCGACCCTTACCTCATTTGCGCAGCCGACTCGATCGTCTTCAAGGTTCTGGGGTTCCTCAATCGCGGCGAGCAAGGCGTCTCACTGGAGGAAATCCTGGAGAAGACCGGTTGCGCCCGTCGAATGGAATGGCAATTCAGCAAGGCGTTCCGCGAGAAGTACACTCAGGATGGCTTTGCGGATAAGCTCCAGCAATCCTGATCTGAATCCGTCGTATGCGATGCAGGCGACAACAGGGATACAGCGTGAACGGGGCAATGCCGAATGTAGAATGATGAAGCCTGTCTTCCGGCACTCAGGACAGTTGGAAGCATCTGCGGCTTCACCGTTTAAGCTTACGCTGGCCCAGGCGCACCCAGTCCAGTTCGGTTGAGTGTCATTTGATTGGTATGGCCTGCTTCGCTTCGGCGATGAACCTCTCAACAAGATGGAGAGAAAGCTCCGCAGCATTCAACTCAATGAAGAATTGACCGGCGGCGTCCCAGAACACTATCTTCCCAACTTGAACCGTTTCGTCATTGGCTGTGGCAAACAAGTGCAAGCCCGCGCAACCAGCACTTGTATCATCGAACGCTTCTGTCCGATAGTTAACATTGCAGTAGGTCAAGTCCATGTTTGTTCCTTGGTAATCAACGATTCCCCCCCCGTACTCGACTGGAGGCCGGGGGATGCCGCGCAACGCATTCTCACCGTGTCAGCTTCCGCTGTCCCAGCCTCACCCCGGCGGGGCGGCGGACTGGTATTTGCAGGCCGCCGCCGGCTTCGAGTTCGTCGAATAGTTGCTTTTTCAGCTTTGTAATCATCTCCTGGTAGGCCGGGGTGTCGATGAGGTTGTGGCGTTCGATCGGGTCGGTTTTCAGGTCGTAGAATGCGTCGCTGTCCCACAGGCCGTAGTGCCAGATGTACTTGTAGCGATCGGTGCGGATGGCGAAGAGGGTGGGGGTGGCGGGGAAGTTCCATTCCCAGTGGTACTCGTAGAGTATGTGATCTCGCCATGCGATGTTCTTGCGTCCGGTCAGGAGGGGCAGGAACGATCGGCCGTCAATTTTCGCTGATTTCGGCACGTCGACCCCTGCGGCGGACATCAGCGTCGGGGCGATGTCGATGTTCTGTACCATGCGGGTTATTTTGGCTCCTGGCTTTATCAGGCCGGGCGCGTAGGCCAGCATCGGCACGCGGATCGATTCTTCGTACGCGTCGCGCTTGTCGTAGAACCCGTGCTCGCCGAGTTCGAAACCGTTGTCGCCCATGTAGACTACGAGCGTGGACTCACTCAGCCCGGATTCGTCGAGGTGGCTGATCAGGCGTCCGAGGTTCTCGTCCAGGCCGTGGACGGTCTCGCAATACTGCTTGTAGAGGGCGTCGAACGAGGGGACCGGATCGTTGTCGAGCTGCCCGGTCTCCATATGGTCGATCCCGTGGATGCCGTATCGGCGCTGGCGCACCCAGTTGGGCTGGGACCGGTAGTTGCGTTCGGTGTTGGCCATCGTCTCGGGTCGTTTGACTTTGGCCTTGGCGTATCGGCCGGCGTGTCGCCTGGCCGGTTGGAAGGGGTAGTGGACCGCCTTGAACGACAGGGCCATGTAAAACGGCTTGTCGCCGGCTCTACGGCCCTTGATCCACGAGATCGCCTGATCGGTCAGGATGTCGGTGGTGTAGCCCTTGAACGTTTTGCGGTTGCCGTTGATGTTGAGCGTAGGGTCGAAGTAGGCGCCCTGGCCCTTGAAGCTGACCCAGTGATCGAATCCGGGTCGGGGCTGATCGTGGTCGTGGCCCATGTGCCATTTGCCGACGAACGCGGTCTGGTAGCCGGCCTTGCGTAGATGCGACGGGAAAAACACCGTTCCCTTCGGCACCGGTCGCTGATTGTCGACCACGCGGTGGTGGTGCATGTACTGCCCGGTCAGGATCGACGCGCGGCTCGGTGAGCAGAGCGAAGTGCTCACGAACGCGTTTTGGATGTGTGCGCCCCGGGCGGCCATCTTGTCCATATTGGGCGTTTCGAGGAAGTCCGGAGCCTCGGGCATGAAGCTCATGAAATCGTAGCGATGATCGTCGCTGAGCACGAGAATGATGTTCCTCTTGGCCGGCGCGGCGGCCGGCGCCAGTCGCGCGACCGACACAGCCGCGGCCGCTGCGCCCAGCGAGCGGAGGAAACCCCTGCGAGTGGTTTTCGCGTCGGGTGAGTTGTTTGCTGATGGATTTGATGTCATGAGTTGGTTCCTTTCAATGCGGAACAAGAGGGTAGCATTGGGACCGGGGCAATGTCCAATGTTCGCTGGCCAATGTCCAACGCCCAATGTCCAACGCCCAATGTCCAAGTTTCAAGTGAACGGCGAACATCGTCACGACATCGTCGTGGATAGGTCGACGTACCGTCGACCGCTATTAAACCGGCGCGTTGCGGTGGTTCTGCAGTCGTTGACGTTGCCGTCACTTGAAACTTGGACATTGGGCGTTGGACATTGGACATTGGGAGTTGCTGTCGCTTCTGCCGTAGATGCACTCGTCGCCGGGCCGTGCTCTGAGCCTCTGTGTCGAATACGCCGCTCGGCGATCTGTGAGGGGGTTTGGCGGGGGACTGGGGGCTCTCGGAGTATTCTGAGCCCTCGGCGTATGCAGGCCCGATAAGTTGCTTGCCAGACGGTTCGGGTCTGTGTAAAGTATATGGCCTGATTCCTCGCATATAGCAGCATATACTCAAAGGACGCGCTAATGACCGAAGTTGACACCCAGAGTCCCGACCCCTCCGAAGACCGGACCGGTAAGGGCAAAGCGTTTTTCGACCGTGCCGAACAGGTTGCCGAGACCGGCAACTGGGACTTCGCCATCGAGATGTACATCGAAGGGCTCAGACGCGAGCCCGGGAATGTGGAGCAGGGCCACCAGCGTTTGCGCGAAGTGGCCATGAAGCGCAAGGCCCAGGGCGGCAAGAACCCGTCGATGGGCGACAAGTTCAAGTACCGCATCGGCAAGGACCCCGAGAAGAATCTCGTCAACTCGGCGTTCCTGCTGGCCAAGGAGCCCGGTTCGCAGCAGTTGATGAACCAGATCCGTCAGGCGGCCTCGAAACTCGGACTCAAAGCCGTGGTCAAGTGGGTCTGCGACATTATCCTGGAGTCCCAGCGTCTGGCCGAGAGCCAGGGCAAGAAACTCCACGTAAAGCTGCTGATGATGCTTGCCAACGACTATGCGGCGGTCGAGGAGTATGTCGCGGCGATCCAGGCCTGCGAGATGGCCCGCAAAGCCGATCCGATGAGCGCCGAGATCCAGCAGACTCTCAGCGACCTGTCGGCCAAATACACCATGCACAAGGGCAAGTACGGCGAAGAAGGCGATTTCGTCGACAAGGTCGCCGACATGGACGGCCAGAAGAAGCTCATGGAGCAGGATCACCTCGTCCAGAGCGACGACTTTTTGTCCAAGGAGATCGAGAAGGCCCGCGCCGACTATCTCGGCAGCCCGAACGTGCCCGGCAAGATCAACGCGTTTGTCGACGCGCTGCTGAAGAAGCGCGACGAGGCGTTCGAAGGCGAAGCGATCGACGTGCTGACCAAGGCCCACAACGACAGCGGGGCCTACCAGTTCAAGCTGCGAATCGGCGACATCAAGATCACGCAGATGACGCGCCGGTACCGCAAGCTGGTCAAGGCCGGCGACAAGGACGCCGCCCAGAATCAGCTTCGGGCCCAGTTGGCGTTCGAACTTGATGAATTCAAGGAACGCTCGATCAACTACCCGACCGACCTGACGCTCAAGTACGAGCTTGGACGCAGGCAGTATCTCGCCGGGCAGTACGACGAGTCGATCGCGTCGCTCCAGCAGGCCCAGAGAGACCCCAGGCGCCACCTTACCGCGATGAGCTATCTCGGGCAGGCGTTCGAGGCCAAGGGATGGATGCGGGAGGCCAGCGAGACCTACGAACGAGCCCTCGAGACCGAAATGACCGAGGACAAGGCCAAGGATCTGCGGTACCACCTTGGCGGCGTCATGGAGAAGATGGGGAAGTTGGTCGACGCCAGAGAGCAGTTTTCGGCCGTGGCGCAGATCGACTTCAACTACAAGGACGTGCGCCAGCGTCTGGACCAGATCAACAAGGCCATCGAGAACCCCGGGCAGGCTCCCCCGCCCGCGGCGGACGAATAATTTGTGGGAAATTACCTTGTTATCGACGCCCGAAGGTGTATAATTCCTGATTCTTTTCCGGTAAACAGAACTTAGATAAGCCCAAGCCCAAGAAATATACGCAGGAGTAGTACGTGGCCCATTCAGCTTCAGCAAAGAAACGAATCCGTCAGAACGAGACTCACCACGCCCGCAACCGCTGGCGCAAGGAGCGAGTCAAGAAGGCCGTCCGCTCGTTCGAAGAGGCCCTCAGCGACAACGACACCGCAAAGGCCGAAGAGTGCCTCAAGACCGTCTTCAAGCAGCTCGACCAGGTCGCCGCGACAGGCACGATTCACAAGAAGACCGCCGATCGCCGCAAATCGCGTCTGACTTTGATGTTGAACAAGGCCAAGGCGTAATGGCCGCAGCAATCCAGTAATTCTCATCCGCCCGCGGCGATTTCGTCCGCGGGCGTCTTTTTTTTATGTGCGGACCCGGACATGCACGATTCAGCGGACCGATATGTCAGCAGGGGAGGGCTCAAGCTTGAGGCCGCCATCAAGGCGTTCGACATCGACTGCACCGCCCTGATCTGCGCCGACTTCGGCTGCAATGTCGGAGGATTCACCGATTGCCTGTTGGCCGGCGGGGCGGCGAAGGTGTACGCCGTGGACACCGGCTACGGGACCCTTGCCTGGAAGCTGCGCAAGGACCCGCGCGTCGTCGTAATGGAGCGCACCAACGCACTGCACGTCGAGGCGCCCGAGGCGGTTGATCTTGTAGTCATAGACGCCGCCTGGACGCCGCAGAAGCTCAGCGTACCGGTCGCGGCGAAATGGCTCAAGCCCCGCGGGCGGATAATCAGCCTGCTCAAGCCGGTGTTCGAGCTTGCCAAGCTGAAACCTCAGACCGGCGGCAAGCGCGGGCCGAAAGCGCTGACGCCCGAGCAGTCCGAGGAGATCCGAGACGAAGTCTGCAGTCAACTTGCCGAACTGGGTTTTGAGCCCGAAGGGATAATCGCCTCCCCGATCGTCGGCAAGGGCGGCAACACTGAATACTTGCTGCTGATCGGCATATAGGGCACAATACCGCCAACACTCAAGGAGAACCGGGATTATGAAAAGCAGACTTACGGCATTTGCAGTTTTTTCAGTTATTGCATTGGTTATGACAAGCGGCGCGGCGTCTTCTTTCGCGTCGAGCAAGTTGATCCCCGCCGGCGAGCCGGGCTGGTCGCAATGGCGCGGGCCGCGACGGGCCGGCGTCAGCGATGAGTCGAATCTGCTGAAGTCCTGGCCGGCCGGCGGACCGAAGCTGCTGTGGACCGCCGGCGATCTGGGCAAGGGCTACTCTTCGCCGGTGTTCTCAAAGGATGCGGCCTACATCACCGGCGACGTTGGCGATGCGCTTCAGATTTTCGCCATCGGACTCGACGGCAAGCTCAAGTGGAAGTCAGTCAACGGCAAAGCCTGGGCCAAGCCGTTCGGCGGCGCCCGCGGCTCGTGCACGTACGATGAGGGGCGAGTGTTCTCCTACAACGCCTACGGGCGGCTGGCGTGTCTGAACGCCGAAGACGGCAAGGAGATCTGGGCGGTCGACACCGCTGAGAAATACGGGGCGTCGAAGATCTACTTCGGAATGTCCGAGGCTCCTCTGATCGACGGCGACGGCGTGATCGTAACTGTCGGCGGCAAGAAGGCGCTGATGGTTCGCCTTGACAAGAAGACCGGCGATGAGCTGTGGGCCGCCAAACCCAAGGCCGGGGAGACCGCGACATACTGCTCGTCGATTCTCGCCGAACTCGGCGGCAGGCGCCAGATCATCACATGCGGTTCGAGGCATGCGTTCGGCGTGGACGCGAAAAACGGCAAGGTTATATGGGCGTTTCCCCACCAGATCGCCAAAGGCGCTTCGGCGTCCATTCCGATCTTGTGCGGCGATCTGCTGTACGTGACCAACGGCTCCCGCGAGAAGGGCCTGTCGTACTGCCTGAAGATAGACACCGCCGCCGGCAAAGCCGTTAAGATCTGGGACTCGAAGTTCGCGATCTCCCACGGTTCGTCAGTTGGAGTCAACGGCAAGATATTCGGCGGCAGCGCTCGGAACATCAAGGGCTGGGCTCGACTCGACTTCGCTTCCGGCAAGGTCGACTACGTAATGAAGGATCTGGTCGTCGGATCGTCGACCTACGCCGACGGGCTGCTGTACGTTCTTTCCCAGAACGGCCGGATGTCGCTGCTCAAGCCGACTGACAAGGGTTTCGAGACAGCAGGCGGATTCGATCTGGCCAAGAAGAAGAAGGACGCCTGGGCTCACCCGGTGATCCTCGACAAGAAGCTCTACCTGCGATACGGATCGAAGCTCTACTGCCACGATATCGCCGGGAAATGACGCAGCGCCTTACCGTTGCTTCACAGCCCCGGCTGCGGCGCGATCGGGCACTGGTTCAGATAGCCGCACCCGAGCCCCGCGCCGCACCGCCCCTGTACATGGGCCAGTTCCGCCCCGCGCGGACCGATCCGCAGAGAACCGCGATCGACGCGGCGGTCAGCCTCAGTGTGCTCCCAAGGTTCGCGTGTCGCATGTTTGTCTCCCGCGGAATCTCTGTCTCCAGTCGTCGGATGGAGGTATTGGCGCATCGCTTCGACCAGTGCGGCTCCGAACGCTCGGGCGAGTTTCGGACTGATCGTAGTCTTCCCGGCGTTGGCGTACGGGATCTCGATCGTAGTAGCCAGATCAATTCCCTCCAGCTCACCGGCCCAGCGGGAGCAGCTCTTGCCAGCCTTGAAATTGGCTCCGGTGTTCCACGATGTGCCGAACGGCAGGTTGTCCGAGGCCCGGTAGGGCGGCCCGTCGCCGCGGACCTTCTCGAGGATTGCGCCGAATCTTTGCTGGGCGGACCAGATCGCCTTGTTGCTTGACCCGACGAGATAGATCACCTCGTTACGCCGGCCGCGTATCCACGGGCAGTGCAGGTCCACGGCGATCTTCAGCCGCCCGGCGGACCATTTCGGGACGAATTTGCGGATAGCCGCCGTCGACGCATACACGCTCTCGCCGACGTAGTCGCGGTTGTGGTCCCGCGGCTTGCGATTCTTGCCCTGGTCGCCGTCTTCGACTCCGTCCTTGTCGACAAACGGGATCGCCAGCAACTCGACGTTCCGGCGAAACCATTTGCCGCATTCGGTGTCTGCGAGCATCGCGGCGACAGCGCCTTCGAGCGCGTAACTGGCGGTCGATTCGCACGAATGATGGCGGGCCGTCAGCAGTATGCGATATGGGGCCTTGCCGTCGAGCCGACCGATGCGGATACGCTCGACGGTTCGCCCCTTGCGAGTTTTGCAGAGCGTTTCGACGGAGATGTGCCTGTTGTTTTTGCGGGCGGCGAGAAACTGCTTTAAGTCCGCCTCCTGGTAAGGCGGTGCAAATGCGAATCGCACCGGCCTGGCGTTCTTACCGGCCGCCGGGAAGGCGTAGGCAAACGAGGCGCCCTTGACGTGCTTTGTTCCGAGCCACGACCAGGTTTCGCCGCTGTCGAGGCTGACCGCCGGTCCGCGCGTGCCGATCACGTTCTTGTTGGTGAAGCGGAAAGTGACTTTGCGCCCAGCGGCGCCGCGGATGCGGAAGCTCCAGTAGAACCACCAGCCGGCGGTGTCGCGAAGGTCCTGCTTCAACTCGACCACATCGCCGTCGGAGCGCTGGACGATGATGTTGCCGCCGGGATAATCGGCGTCGACAACGACCTTGGCCGACGCATTGCCGGCAAGGGCAGCCAGCAGAATCGCGGCCGGGAGGATGTATCGGTTTCTCATGTTCGGCTTCACTTTTTCCTGATCAGGTAGCCCCCGGGTGTGATCGGCATCGAGCCGGTCGTGTCGTTGTACGCTTCGAATTTCGTGATCTTCGGGGCGCCCCTGGTCGTCCGCATGATCCGTATGCGGGCCTTCGTTGTCGTTCGCGAGACTATCGGCGCCACGAAGTCGGTTCCGATCTTCCGGCCGTTGAAGCAGCCGACCCATTTTGACGCCTTGGCGTCCCAGTATTCGATTACGTAGCGGACGATCGAAGACGACTCGCCTTCGCTGACCTTGAACTCGTTAATCACAGTCGGCTTGGCGAACTCGATTCGGATCTGCTTGCCCGACGGGTCGGCCGTCCGGGTCTTGACCGCCAGCGGCGGCGTGCTGCAGGCGTTGGCGAGTTTCTTGACCAGGCAGTCTACGAACCTGGACTTCTTGTCCTTCTCGGGGTCCATTACCCGCATGAGCGTCGAACCTTTGGAGATGTAGAAGCGGCACTTTCTCCAGGTAACTTCGTTCCAGTCGGTGGTGTTTACGATCTCGCAGCGGGGCAGGCCGATCGGGCGTTTGGACTTGCCGTTCAGCACGCAGTTGTCCATCACGATGTTCTTGTGCGGATGCCAGTCCGAGGCGTAGCAGCACAGCAGGAAGCCCGGCCCGTCGGTGTCGTGGAACAGGCATCTCCGCATCGTCATGTTGCTGCAGTTGCCCTCGAAGTCGAACGCCTCGCCGTCGCCGCTGCCGAGTCCGATAGAGACGAAGCCCCACTCGCTGTCTTCGAAGATCCAGTCCCTGCATCGGAAGAACATCGCCCCGGCCACTCCGTTCCACGCCCTGAAGCCGCGTCCGATATCATGGGTCACGCAGTTTCGCACCGCGCCGCCAGCTACGCCGCGCAGGCCCATCTGCCACTGGTATCCCTCTTCGAACAGGCATCCGTCGAAGGTCATGTTGCCGAAGTTGTAGATGTTCGAGGCCTTCTTGTTGAAGTTGTCGGGGCTGTTGGTCCATACCCCCGAGGCCAGGCGGCGGAAGATGCAGTTCTTGATCGTTATGTCTGTCAGCACGATCCTGTTCTTCCGCTCGTAGGAGAACAGGCATACGCCGAGTCCTATGTTCCGCGGCTTGGGATAGGTCTTGTAGTTGCCGTACTTCAGAGAATCGTGGAAGTAGCAGTCCTCGATCCACAGGAACTTCTTCGTGGGGCATTTGGCTGAGTATTCGGCGTAGATCCCGGTCATGCAGCGATTGAATTCGAGTCCGACGATCTTGAACCCGCCCTGGTCGTCGAGGCGCAGGCCGACGAGATCCTTCTTGTCGTCCTTCCGGTCGATGATCGGCCTCTTGTCGGACCGCTTGCCGTACGCTCCGATCACGATCGGTTTTCTCGGCGCACCTTCTCCCTGGGGGCGCAGTTCTTCATCCCACGTATCACCGCGCTTCAGCAGGATCTGATCGCCGGGGGCGCACTTGACGCTCGACGCCTTCTTCAACGTTTTCCACGGCCTGTCGGCGCTGCCCGGTCCGCTGTCGTCGCCGGCGGACTGACTCACGTGATATGTCGCTCCGTCAGCGGATACGGCGGCAAGCAGAGCGATTGCGATGATCGTTGTCCCGCACGATTTCAGTAGGATTCGCATTATGACCTTCCCTATTCGGCCCCCTGTTGTATACGTTAAGTCTTGCGCTGCCGGTCACCACGATGTCGCAGGGAGTCTCCAGCGTGTCGTACACGCCTTTGAGCGTGCGTTTCCATCGCTTGTCCTTGTGGATCTCGTCCAGAATCAGAATCGGAGTTCTCGATCCGTCGCCGGACGGTGCGATACCTGACGGACTCGAAGCCCACTGGCGGCGAAACTCCAACGCGTCCCAGTTAAAACAGGCGCCGGACCCGCGATCGGCCAGCAGTTGATCCCGGGCGAATGTGGTCTTGCCGCACTGCCTCGGTCCGGAGATCAACGCCAGTTTGTGCCCCTCGAAGCAGAAAGCCGCCACCACATCTTCGAGATATCGCCGCTCGCCGCTGGTTCATAGTGACCATTCTAACGGCTCTCGTTAGAATGGTCAATGGTGGCCCAAGGGTTTCACGGCGCCGTTCTACTTCCTGATCGGCGTGATGCGGAAGTCGTCGAAGCGGATCCAGTGCTGTGCGTTCGGCGGTCCGTTGTAGCATTGGATGCTGATCTCGTGCTTCCCGCCGGACGGGAGGTTTCCCTTGCCTGCGTTTAGAAAATCGCCCTTGCCGTCGGGGCGGAACTGCGCGGTCCATGAGTTCTTGTCGATCACCACGCGCAGTTGCACCGTCTTGGCGGTCATGGACTTGCCGCCCGGGATTATCTTCAGCTTGCCGTGGACCAGCTCCTTGACGAGCTTCTTGACCGGGCGCCCGTTGTGGTACCAGGTGATGCCGGCCTGTTCGAACTGGATCGTCGGCATGGTGTGGTTCGTGACGGTCACGTCCACGGCGTACGGCGCCCCGGACGGGTCGGGCGCCGGGCGGACCAGAGCGTTCTTGACGCTGCCCGCCACGCCGGGTTGTACGCAGATCTCCAGGCCGCCGTCCTTGATCCGCCAGTGCTTCTTATCCTCGCGAATCCACTTCCACCCCGGCCCGATCTGCTTGTCGAAGCTGTCGAGGAATCCGCCGCCGGTCGCCGCCTTTGGCGCAGAGGGCTTATCGTCCGGCCCGGTCGCATTCGGCGGGGCCTTCGGGCCGCCGAGCAGTTCGACCATCGCCTTGCCCATTGCTTCGCCGATCAGGTAGTAGCTCTCGGCGTTGCAGCACCAGTGGTATCGGATAGGGCGCGGCGAGACCGGTCCGTCGCGGAAGAAGCTCCGCGTCTCGACGTATTTCACGTTGCCCTTGAACTCGGGATACTTCGTGACCGCCTCCTGGGCCTTCATGATCGCCAGGCGCCTGCCGATTCTCTGGCCCCAGCCTCCGAATCCCGCTCCGCCGATGACGAACGGCAGATTCGGGGTCTTGAGGTCCTTGCGGACGTCGCGGATGAAGTTGGCCATGTTCTTCTCGTATGCCGCCGAATCCTTTGAACTGCACCCGTCGTTCCAGCCGTGGTGCCAGCCGAATCCGACGATCTTGTATCCCTTGCCGTCGTACTCGGGGAAGATGCTCTTGAGATTCGCCAGAACCTTTTTGACCTCGGCGATCATGCCGTCGTACTGATCTCCGACGCCCGGTCCGCGAGGCTTGTCGCCGGCGGGTCCCGAACTCGGCGGGCGCCACGGGCCGGCGATGCTCGTTCCGCCCGGCCCGCGCTTGATCAGCAGCACCTTGTCGTCGATGTAGTCGCCAACGACCCACCCGAACATGAGTTCCGGTCCGATTGCGTTTTTCGCGGCCGACTTGCCGATCGTCAGTTTGCACCTGGTGTCGTAGTAGCTCAGCAGCACGTCGTCGCGCACGACCCACTTGCCGTCTTTGTCGAGCAGGTGCTTGAAGCGATCTTTCGTCGCCGGGTCTTTCGTCAGCATCTCGAGCGTGCCTTTCTTCCCGGGTCGACCCTTGATTACGCCGTGGCCCTCCATGTTCGACTGCCCGGCCAGGATGAACACCTTGAGCAGTCCGTCCTTTTTGTTGATCGGCTTTGGCTTGCCGGCGGCTTCGGCGACCTGGCCGGCGGCAAGCACGCAGGCGACGAGACTCAATACTATCGATCGATTGATTCCGGTAGTCATACTTTTTCTCCTTGGTTGACATCCCTTATAATGCGTTCGGCCGCCTGTGGCAAGCCGGGGATTGGTTTGAATACGCCTCGAATTCTACTGTGCGGTAACGGTGTCGACGCCGTCGAAGATGCGGATCAGGCGATTGCGCAGATCGCCGGGCAGGGCGGGCGCCGCCATCGACGCGACGTTCGCCTCCAGATGCTCGATGCTGCCGGTGCCCGACAGCACAACATCCACCCCGGCTTCGTCGCGGCAGAACCGGTAGGCTGCATCCGGCAGACTCGTCGCTGCGCCGTTCTTCACCAGAAAACCGAGCGGGTCGGACATGTCGATGTCGTCGCCGTCGATTCGTCCGGCCTCGATCAGACCCGCCAGGACTTCTCTGAGGCGATCGGGAATGCTGAACGCCTTTCGCACGACGAACATAGCCTGGACGCCGATGTTCTTGGCCAGCGCCGCCGTCAGCACCCGATCCCGCGCCGACTGGTTCAGCGGGTTGAAGCCGACCATGATTACGTCCCAGCAGTCGTCTTTCATCGCCTGCGACAGCATCGCGTGGCCGGGATCGGCGTTGAAACGCTCGGTCACGCCGAAGAAGCGGATGGCGCCCTTCTCCCTTTGGCGGATGAGTTCGGGTACGAGAATATCGCGGGCTGATTCGTATTGAGAAGGCAGCACGCCGTGCAGATGGTACAGGTCGATCACATCCGCCCCCAGGCTTCGCAGGCTTTCTTCTATTCGCCCGGACAGTTCCTTCGGCGTAAGCACGCGCTTGTCGTCCAGGTAGGCGCCGGACTTCGTGGAGATAAACAGATCGTCGGGGCGGACCTGGTTGATCGCGCGTGCGACAATCTCTTCGGTCCCGTACGAGCGGGCGGTGTCTATGTGCGTTACGCCCAGTTCCAAGGCGCGGATCACAATCGCAACGCGATCGTCGGTTTCCACGCCGGCCGGGCCCCCGAGCCTGCTCGGACCGCCGCAGCCAAGGCCCAGACGGCTGACGGTCTGTCCGGTGCGGCCCAGAGTTCCATATTCCATCGGCGTCTCCAAATCGCCATCCGGCGAGCGGGAGATTGTAATCCACGCCGCGGCGATCGACAACCCCGGGACTTCGCCTCCAACGGCAATACAGAAAACCCTTGCGACGAGCTTGCCCGTCTGGGTATCCTCAACTAGCGGCGTATTTGTCCTATTGCCAATCAGGATATTCCCAGTGCCCACGATTCACAGGCAGGACGGCTACAGATTCTTCTTCTTCAGCATGGAGGGAACTGAGCCGCCCCATGTGCATGTGGAACAGGCGGGCAAATACGCCAAGTTCTGGCTTGCCGGAGCGATCCTGGCTCGTAATCGAGGCTTCGCCAGCCACGAGTTGACTGTAATTCGACGTGTTGTTGAGCAGAACGCAGAGACGTTCGAGGAGAAGTGGCATGAGTTCTTTGACCGTTAACATAGAACCGTTGGCTACCGATGTTGTGTTCGGCGAAGACTCGTTCTGCATATCGCTGGCCGACGGGCGGGAAGTATCCGTTCCGCTGGAGTGGTTTCCGCGATTGCGCAATGCCTCCAAAGTCCAGCGATCCGCATGGCGCCTGATTGGCGGGGGGATTGGAATTCACTGGGAGGAAATCGACGAAGACATCTCTGTTGAGAGCGTTCTGGCCGTGAAATAAGCCGGATCCGGAAAGGATCTTGACTGATTCCCAAACGGACATTTCGCCAGCCGGCTTAGTGCCTGCGGCGCCTGCCGGCTCTTCTTGTCGTTAGCGCATTGACGGGAGCAGGGGGGCTGGCGCGGCGGCCTGGGCCGATCGAGCCAGCCCCAATTACCCGCTCCGACCGACTTTGCCGAGGAGCTTCAGGCTCGTCTTCTACGTCTCAGTATGGCCAGTGAGCCCAGGCCCAGCAGCGTAAGTACAGACGGTTCGGGCGTGGCCTTGATTTCGAGCCTCAAGTTTCCGGGCGGTACGCCGAGGACAACTTCGTCCAGTACGTCGGCTCCGATCCCGACAACGGAAAACTCGCGGAAGGCGAACGCTACCGTGTCGTCTCCGCTGTTTATGGCGTTGTAGAGTCCGACAAGGCCCGCTGGTGAGAACAGTATCGACTGCGGCCCGGTTACGCCGGCGGACCAGGGCGCCGTTCCTATAGGCGTATGTGCTCCGCCGTCTCCGGACAACGCGGCGAATATGTTCATGTTGGTTGTCGTCAGGTCCGTTTCGTCGGTCGAGAATATCCGCACCTCTGAGGATCCGGTCTCTCCCGGTTCGAGGAAATCGCTGACGATCCCGTAGTGCAGGGTCGCCGACAGTATGGTCTCGCCGGCGATCGACGAGAAACTGCTTGCCGGGAACTGCACTATCGGGCGGGCCCACTGTGCGGCTACCCCCGCCGGCCCGACGACGTAGTTTCCGAAACCGACGTTCAGCGAAGTGGCGGCTCCGAGCGAGTCGACCCGAAGGTTCTCTCCGCCCGAGTCGACGTTGGGGACGATGAGCATCGCGGCTCCGGCTAAGCCTGAAGATAGAACGATTGTCGCCGCGGCGAATACTATTGATAACTTGACAGTGAGGTTCATAGCGGGTTCTCCTTTACGCAAAAATATTATGTTCGAGGCGCCCGGGCCGGCGGATTTCGTCTGCTGTCCGTGCTCAGGTACGCTGTAATGAAGTGAATTGCACTCGGACCGAATCGACCCGTTCCCGCTTGAGTATGCGTGTTGTGCGGCAGTGCACTACCGACGACTCGCTCAGATTGCGGCGTCTCTCGGTGCTGCCGGGTTGACTCCGTGCAACCTGAATCACCGAAGCGGACAACGGTCGGCCGGCTCAGGCCGCCTGTATCCACTTAATCTAATTGATTATAAGAGCGTCGAATTCGTAAAGTGGGATAAGTCTCACTTTTTTTATCTGTTTAGTGGGATTACTATCGACTCCCATGCGTCAACACGTTGGGCCGATGAACTTATTGTCCCGCTTGACCCGAGACCCTATCATGTCCCGGCGGTGGAAGGACCGCCGGTCGGATGAGAAACCTCATATTACTCTGGATCGGACAGTTCGTCAGCCAGGTTGGCGACTCGTTCTTCATGGTCACACTGCCGTTCCTGATCCTGCTGATCGGCGGTGACGATGCGTCGGCCAAGACCGGCGTGGTGATGCTGCTGAACTTCCTGCCGTTCCTGCTGATCGGCCCGCTGGCCGGGGCGCTGGTCGATCGGGTCCGCAAGAAGCGATTGATGCTCGTCGCGGACCTCGTTCGAGCCGGACTGGTGATTGTGATCCCGCTGGCGGCGATGGGGGGGCATGTCAGTTGGCCTCTGATCGGAGTTGTCGCTTTTTTCCTGGCCACGGTCTCCTCGGCGTTCAACCCGGCCCGCGACGCGCTGCTGCCGCTGCTGGCCGACAGGCGTTCTCTTACGCGCGTCAACGCATGGTTCCAGATGTCCAACCAGATGGCGATGTGCGTGGGATCGCTGGGCGTGGCGTTTCTGCTGGGGATAAACGAAGAGTCAACCAAGGCCGCCCTGGCGCGCGGCGACATCGGACCTGAGATCGCCCGGATCGTGAATCTGTACTGGGTCGACGGCGCGACGTTCGGGGTTTCGTTCCTGCTTCTGCTGGGGATCGTCGCCAGGAAGGACCAGCCCGGGTCTCGCATCAAGACAAGCGCTGTGCATGATGTGCGGGAGGGTTTGAATTACGCCCGCGGCTCGGGGCTGCTTCGCGGGCTGTTGTTCATAACCGCAGTGGACAATTTCTTCATCATGGGGCCGGCGATCATCGGCAGCAATCTGCTGATCTTCAAGACCTACGGCCTGGGCGCCCGTCAGGTGGCGATATTCCACGCCGTCCTGGGCGCCGGCTGGCTTCTCGGATCGCTGATCGTCGCCAAGTGGGGCGCCCGCTGGCCCAAGGGCAAGCTGATCCTTCTGGGCATGATCATGGACGGGCTGACGTTCGTGCCGTTCTTCTGGATACGCAGTTTTCCGCTGCTTCTGTGCGCTCACGCGTTTCATGGGATATGGATTCCGTTCATCCAGGTCTGCCGGACAACGCTGGTCCAGGAAAGAACGCCCAGGGAAATGCACGGGCGGATATTCTCGCTGATTAACCTGACGTTCGTGGGGTGCACGTCGCTGTCGGTGCTGGCCACAGGGCTGCTCGGCAACGTTCTCGACGCTCAAGGCGGACCGCCGGTGATCTACCTGATCGCCGGCGTCGGCGGGAGAGTCTGCGGCGTGATCGGGATTGCGTTCAAACAGCTTCGCCGAAGCAAATAGTCGCTAAGCCGCAAGTGTGGGGTCAGAGCG
>Ga0180436_10002466_pt1 | contig 17536 bp, 14 predicted proteins | sample SS_ome_2_FD_132434 | JGI IMG/M metagenome (GOLD analysis project Ga0180436, IMG submission 132434) | Hypersaline lake sediment archaeal communities from the Salton Sea, California, USA - SS_3_S_2 metaG | ecosystem: Environmental > Aquatic > Non-marine Saline and Alkaline > Hypersaline >...
ACGCGCTCCGTCCCGAAGGAGAAGAACCCCACATCCAGCGACCCGCACTCAGGGCAGACACTGATCGGTTGCGCCGTCCGTCCGCAGTAGTGGCAGACCATGCGGTTGTTTGCCTTGTGGTAGGTCATGGGGACGGAGCAGTGAGGACACTCCATCTGGTACCCGCAGGCGCGACACTGAAAGGTGCCCGCGTAGCCCCGCCGATTGAGAAAGAGAATACTCTGGGCGCCGCGCCGGTGGGACTCCTGGATCGATTCGATCAGCGGCGGGGATATCAGGGAGTGCGTAGTTCGCAGATTAAACAGGGTGAGGTGCGGCAGGGTTCCACCGGAGAGGCGGCGGCTCAACGTGAGTCGCCTGAGACGGCCGCCGGCCATGAGGTGCCAGGCTTCCACCGATGGGGTGGCCGACCCCATGACACAGGCGGCGCCCTCCGAACGTGCCCGCCTCATCGCTACCTGCCGGGCGTGATACCGCGGCGCGTTCCCCGCCTTGTAGGAGCCCTCGTGCTCCTCGTCGATCACCACCAACCCCAGGCGTCGGACCGGCGCAAACACGGCGCTCCGCGCCCCCACCACCAGCCGCGCCTCCCCCCGCTTTATCCGCATCCACTGGCCGAAGCGCTCCGCCGGAGTGATCCCCGAGTGGAGCATCGCCGCGGTCTCACCGAAGCGCCGCGAGATATGCTCAAAGAGCTGGTGTGTCAGAGCGATCTCCGGTACCAGGTAGATCACGGAGCGACCCGCGGCGATCTCCCGCTCGGCCAGACGAAGAAACACCTCGGTCTTGCCCGACCCGGTGATCCCGTAGAGGTAGTACCACGCCTCCTCGTCGGGCGGCTCCGGAGGACGAACCGCATCGATCGCCGCCTGCTGCTCCTCCGAGAGCGTGATCTCCTGCGGCGACTCCAGCGGCTCCTCGCCACTGAGCTCCGGAAGCGCCTTCTCCCGCCGTCCGCTGGGAAGCATCGCCGAGATCGCCTCGCCCAGGGTGGTGCAGTAAACCCGCGCGACCCAGCGTGCCAAATCGAGGTAGTCCTCGTCCACAAGTGGTTCTTCATCGAGGACGCGGGAGAGCGCTTTGAGGCGCGCCGGGGCTCCGGCCCCGACGCCCCGGGCGATCACCACGCCGGTGACGGTACGTCGTCCAAAGGGTACGATCACCCGCGTCCCCGGGGCGGGCAGCGGCAGTTCTTCCGGTACCAGGTACGTGAAGAGCGAGTCCAGCGGGACCGGGATCGCCACCTGGACGGCCCGGGAGCCATCTCCGCCGGCCGGCGCGAAGCCACTCCCCTGGGCGTCGTCGGTCACGGCAGATCCGGCGCCGAATGCCCGGCGTTGTCCACGAGCCAGTTTCGTACTTTCTTGAGATCCTCCCAGACCGGGCGCCGGTAGTCCGGGTTCCGGAGAACCGCACTCGGGTGAAAGGTGGGCACCAGGGGAATTCCCTTGTATGAGTAGAACGTGCCGTGAATCCGCGTGATCCGTCCCTCGCTGCCGGTGAGCAGACCCATGCTGATCCGTCCCACCGTGAGTATCATTCGCGGTCGGATGATTTCGATCTGTTCGTCCAGGTAGGGTCGGCAGGCGGAACTCTCCACCGTCTCCGGATCACGGTTATTCGGGGGACGACACTTAACGATATTCGCGATAAAGACGTTGGTGTTCCGGTCGAGACCGATCGCGGCAAGCCATTTATCCAGGTACTGCCCCGCCCGGCCTACAAAGGGAATACCCTGCCGGTCTTCCTGTGCTCCCGGTCCCTCTCCGACGATCATCACCAGCGGATCCAGCACGCCTGCCCCGGGGACGGCCTTGGTACGCCCCTCGTGGAGCGGGCAGCGTGTGCAACTGCGGATCGCCGCGGCGAGTTCCTCGAGACGACGGAGACGCTCCTCCCGGGGGAGACCCGCGTATGAAGGGGTCGAAGCGGTAGCGGACGCGCCGGAGGCCGCCCCGGCAGGACCGGAATCCGATCCCGACGGGAGTTCCGACAGCCCCTCGACCAGCGCCGGATGTCGTCCGCGAATCCCCGTCGAGAGCAGGTCCGCCGCGAGATTGGTCAGGTCGTAGAGGCGTTCTATCCTGGACCGGTCACTCATCGCCATACTCCACGTCGTGTAAATAGAGTCCCTGCGGCGGCGCACTCGTTCCCGCACGGCCACGGTCCCGAGCGGCGAGGATATCGGCGAACGCCGGTTGCGGATCACCTCCGCGAGCCCGCTCCATCTCGCGTTCAATCAGGGTACCCACGATCGATCGTACCATGCGACGCAAAAACCCGTTCGCACCAATCCCGAACTCGATATCATCGGCGGCGACCCGGCGAAAGTTCGCGTAGGTCACCCGCCGCACGGTGCTCTCCTCGCTCTCGCCGCCCATGGCAAACGCTGCAAAATCGTGCTCCCCCACGAGCTGCGCCGCCTCTCGGTTGAGTCGGTCCAGATCGGGCTCGTGTCCCAACCGCCAGGCGTAGCCGCGCCGATACGGCAAAAAGACCGGCGCGTAGTAAAGATGATACCGGTAATGCCGTGCGATTGCATCGTACCGGGCGTGAAACTCCGGGCGAACCTCCCGGGAATACAGGGCGCGCACATCCCGCGGGAGAGCGCTGTTGATCGCCGCCGCAAAAGACTCGGCGGGGATAGAATCGCGATCGGAGGTGAACGAAACGTACTGTCCGCGGGCGTGCACCCCCGTATCGGTGCGCCCCGCCGCGACGGTACCCACGGGATGGTCGTGGATCGCTGCCAGGGCCGCTTCCAGCACGCCCTGCACGGTGCGACCGTTCTTCTGAATCTGATAGCCGAGAAACTCACCGCCGTCGTAGGCCAGGCGGATCAGGATGCGCCGTGTCATTCCTCGGGATCGACCTTTGTATCGCCCAGCTCGCGGGCAATCGCCTCGTAGACCTCCCGGGCGTTGTCGAGTATCGCTGCGGGCTTGTTTTTACTCGCCCGACCGTGACCGAAGATCCGGGCCACCGTGCGCTTTGCCCGGTCCAACGCAAGACGACGTTTTTCCGTATCCGAACGGGGGCCGTATTCGAACTCCAGGAGCCCGCTCAGATACAGAACCCCGTCGTACCCGTAGTTTTTGTCCATGTCGGGGCCAAGGGTTTTCGCTCCCGTCAGGGGTTGCGTGCCGTCCTGCTCGCCCTCCACCGCACGGGAGTAGTAGAACCGGGCCTTGCGGTAAAAGACCGCTCCCAGATAGTCGTAGTTCTCGTTGGGCTGCTTTGCGTGGAGGTCGCTGCAGAGCCAGGCTGCGCGGAGCTGCGAAAGCCCTGCCTTGAAAATCGGCGAGAACTGCTTGGGAAAGTGCTCGTAGCACATCGTCGCCAGGACGTAACTCGCCACGCCCTCCTCGAGGCGCCGCGGCTCGGAGAAATCCAGCGACGGGAAGAGCGCGTCCAGCAGCTCATGGCGCATGTCGGTATCGTCGTGGATTTTATCCTGCGCGTCCTCCGGGACCGTTGCAAAGTCGTCGGCAAAGGCGGCGTAGTAACAGGAGGGACAGACCGTCACCGGGTAGATCAGCGGAAAAACCTCGCCGTACTGCTTGGACGGTTCGTAGTTGCGTCGCAGCTCCCGGGTCAGATTGCCCGCGATCTGTCGACCGCGACCGGTTCGCATCTCCTCGCGAAATACTTTGGTCTCGCAGACCGGGCACTCCACAGGTTGTTTGAGAAAGTAGGTCAGTTCGGATCTTGCGGGCATCCTCCGTCCCCCTTTATGACTCTATCACAACCATGGCGATCGCGTGTTCCCGTTCGTGGGTGAGCGACAGCCAGAGTGTCGATCCGCCGATCCGACGTAAGGCGCGCTCCGCCGGACCCGTAACGCGCAGCGTCGGTTTACCCAGCGCGTCGTTCACCACCCAGACATCCCGAAGGGCAAACCCCTTGAATCCCGTCCCGAGCGCCTTTGCAAACGCCTCCTTGGCGGCAAAACGAGCGGCCAGGGAGAGTGCGGCGCCGTCTTTTCGCTCGTAGATCGCCTCCCGTTCCTCCGGCGCAAAAAACCGGTGGAGAAGCTCGATGTCCTCGAGCCATCGTCGCATCCGTTCCACCGCCACGACATCGATACCGATGCCGCGAATCACGTCTCTTCCTCGATCAGAAGCACCACCGAGGTCGGCTCGTAGCGCAGGACCACAAACCCCGGCGGAACCAACGGTTGCACCGGTAACCGGATCGAACCAACCTCCTGTACACGAGACGCGTCAACCTGCAGCTGCAACTCCCCGGGGTCGAGCGATTCCAGATCGATCTGACGGACCTGTACCCGGATCAGACCGGTGGGTAGATCCTGACTCAGGCGCAGCCCCTGGTCGAGCCCCGTTACGAGGATCTCGATCGGCTCGAACGTCTGGAGAACCACCTGCTCCTCCACGATTCCGCGGATTTCCACGATATCACCCCCGGGAAATCGAACCAGTGGGTCCGGCCGCGCGATACGGACACGCTCCGTAAAATCCTCCCGCCGCGTGGAGAGATCGATATCTTCGGTCGTGACCGACTCGATCGGTTCCACCCGGTTTCGGGGCCCTTCCAGCTCCACCGAGGAGGGAGTCATGATCGTCTGCACCAGCTCGTACCCCGACGGCGGACGACCGCTGGTACTCGCGGCGACGACCACGCTCTTGAGCAGTTTTTCTTCCAGAATCAGGGAGATCGACTCGGGATCCACCTGCATTTCGATCGTCGAGACGGTTCCGAGGGAGCGTTCGATACGGACCGGTACACGGTAGTCTCCCTCGGCGGTCACCGTGCGCAGGTCCACGTAGGCACGAAGGTCGGTCTCGGCAATCCGAAACACCTCTTCCGAGTCGCCGCGAAGCCTGACGCGCACCTCCGTAGGGTAGGGAGCGGCCGGCATAAGCTCCTCGTTGAGGACGACCTCCAGGGGGATCGTGAGAAACCGCTCCTCCAGCCTCGTGATATCGTGAAATACCAGCAGCAGCAGTGCCGCAGCCACCGAGAGGATCTTTGCCGGCCAGTTGCGAAAAAGTCGGGTCACGAGTCCCTCAGTCTTCAACGGCTTCCACCTCCTCCCGGACCGGTTTTACCGCGGAGGGAGACTCCAGAAGCTGTTCAAGCTGTTCCCGGATCTCCTCGAGGGTGAGATCGTAGTACAGGTTGGCGTCGTAGGCGAGGCTCACCGCGCCGGTTTCCTCACTGACGATTACCACCACCGCGTCGCTCTCCTCGGCGAGCCCCAGCGCCGCCCGGTGACGGGTACCAAAGCTTCGCCGAACGTCGGTTTGCTCCGAAAGGGGAAGAAAACACCCCGCCGAGGCAAGGCGGCCACTCTCGATCACCACCGCGCCGTCGTGCAGCGCCGTGTCATGGGAGAACACCGTGGTGATGAGAGCCGAACTGACTTCCGCATCGATGACGGTACCGGTCTCGATGATCCCCTTCTGCCCGACGGTTCGCGCAAACACTATCAGGGCGCCGCGTTGCCGGTACGACAGGTGCTGCACCGCGCTGATCACCGCATCGATCTGCTGCGGCCGCGACCCCGAGGCAAAGTGCAACCAGCGCCCCTGGCCGATACGCGTAAAAATCTTACGTAGTTCGGGCTGAAAAATGATCGCGATCCCGATAACGAGGCTGGGAGCAAGGAGGTTGATAAGCCACAGGAGCGTCCGCAGGTTCAGAAAAAAGGAGATCGCATAGAGCAATCCCAACAGGAGTGCCCCTCGTACGAGCTGCACCGCCCGCGTCTGGACAAGGATCTGGTACCCCCGGTAGATGAGAAAACTGAGGAGTAACACATCGAGAGTCGGCAGCACCACCTCCCGAACGATCCAGATGTCCTGCAGGGCCCCCATACGGGTCCGTCTCCTTTACTCCGCCGCGGCGATCGCCTCCAGAACGTCGAGCATCTCCGCCAGGGGACGCACGTCGTGGACGCGGATGATCGAAACTCCCTGCATTGTACACCAGAGCTCCGCCGCAAGTGTAGCGTGAAGACGCTCCTCCGGCGGCTTTGCGCCATCCCCGGGCGCGTCGACGGAGCGCCACGGCAGCGCGCCCAGAAAGGACTTGCGCGAAAGCCCGACGAGAAGCGGGTATCCCAGGTCTCCAAAGCGGTCCAGGTGTTTGAGAATTGTCCAGTTGTCGGAGAAACGCTTGCCGAATCCGATCCCGGGGTCGAGAACGATCCGGTCCCGGTTGATCCCGGCCGACAGGGCGGTCTCGGCCATAGCCGAGAGCTCGGCGATCACCTCCCCCACCGGGTCCAGGTAGCTCGGGTTGTCCTGCATCGTAGCGGGGGTACCGCGCATATGCATGATGCAGACATCCACGGCGCGCTCCGCCGCCAGAGCGGCCATCCCGGGATCGTCGCGCAACCCGGAGATGTCGTTGATCATCGTCGCCCCGGCGTCGATCGCCGCCCGGGCCACCGGCGCCTTGCGCGTGTCGATGGAAATCGGAATCGTGGTGGAGACGCGCCGAATCGCGCGCACCAGAGGTATCGTGCGTTCCAGCTCCTCCTCGACGGAGACGTAGCTACTCCCGGGGCGACTCGATTCGCCCCCCACGTCGAGGTAGTCCGCTCCTTCCGCGATCATGCGCTCGATCCTTATCTCCAGGGATCGGTCGGAGGTGGAGTCAAGCGCTCGGCTGGGTGCAAAAAAAGAATCATGGGTGGCGTTGAGAACACCCATGATCCTCGGACGTCTGATCACGTCGAAATTTCCCGTCGTCTACCGGCTGTACAGACGACCGTTATTTCTTTTTGTGCCGGTTCTTTCTGAGTTTCTTCTTGCGCTTATGCGTCGCAATCTTCTTGCGTTTGCGCTTTCGTCCGCAGGGCACTGCTTTCTCCTTACAAAAAATCGAGCCAAATGAATAAACGGACGCACAGTATGCGCATCGTCCCGTTCCCTGTCAACCGCTTCCGTATTGTCCGCCACCGTGCAGGTTTTCCGACGTGGAACGGAGGATTTCGGCGATTATCCGCTCCAGCGTGTCCGTATCGTCCGCGTCCACCACCCGGCGGTCTGCAAACTGCCGAAAGAACGTCTCCTGTCGCTTCGCGTAGCGTCGCGTATCGCGGGCGATCAGCTCGCGGATCGCCCCACGATCCTCGGTCTCAAAGAACTGGCGGTACCCGATCGTCCGCATCCCCGGCGCGTCGGGGCCGTACCCGGCCGCGCGGAGCCGTTCCACCTCCTCCGGGAGTCCCGCCTGCATCATCGTATCAACCCGCCGGTTGATACGCGCGTAGAGCACCTCCCGGGGACGACGAAGCTGCACGATCGTTACGTCGCCGGGGATGCGCGGCTCCGTCGGCACCACGAAGGACGAGCGGGGTCTCCCGCTCACCCGGTACACCTCCAGTGCCCGCAACACTCTGTAATGGTCTTTTGGATCGATCACTGCGGCGGACTCCGGATCGATCCGACGCAACTCATCATGCATCGCCGCTCCGCCGCGGCGCCGGTGCTCCGACCAGAGCGCCTCCCGCAGCTCCGGGGGCGCGTCGGGCGTCCCCGGTGGACCGTAGAGAAACCCGCGGATGTAAAACGCCGTCCCTCCAACAATGATCGGCATCCGGCCGCGCCGGCGAATCTCCGCAACGCAACGGTCCGCGTCGGCTACAAAGCGGCCCAGGTCGTACTGTTCGTCGGGATCGATGATGTCGATGAGATGGTGCGGGATCGCCGCGCGTTCCTCCGCCGTGGGCGTGGCCGTACCGATATCCATCCCGCGGTACACCTGTCGCGAGTCCGCGGAAATGAGCTCGCACCTGTCGGGAAAGCGTCGTGCAACCATGTCGGTGAGAATCCCGGTCTTGCCGACCGCGGTGGCACCGATGAGCACAAGGAGTCGCGTCGGGTCAGTCCTCGGTTATCTCGAATCGAACGGTATCGGTAATGATCTCGGCGATCGCCGTGGACACGACTTTGTCCTGCTCCTCGTCCTCCACGATCGCCCCGTTCTCGTCGGAGCTGAAGGCGCGGCGGATCTCACCGAGCTGATGGGCGCGACGGATTGTCGCTACCGTGAGTTCGTATAGATTACGGTTATCCTGAAGCAGTTCGTCCAGGGGTATTGCCATGATTCCTCCGAACCGTGAGAGTACCTAAAAATCGCCCCTTGGGCAAGCTTGACGAAGAACAATCGATTCTACGAAACTCTGCGCAAGACGGAATTGAGGATCTATGGCCGAAAAAGCACTCGTAATCGTTGAATCACCGACCAAAGCGCGGACGATCAAGCGCTTCCTCCCGGAGGGTTTTGTGGTGGAAGCGAGCGTGGGACACGTACGCGACCTCCCCCAGTCCGCCTCGGACATCCCCGCCAAGTATAAGCAGGAACCCTGGTCGCGCCTGGGCATCAATGTAGAGAACGATTTCCAGCCGCTGTACATCACGCCCAAGGGCAAGGGGACGATCATCCGGCAACTCAAGGCGAAGCTCAAGGAGGCGGATGTACTCTATCTCGCCACCGACGAAGATCGCGAGGGAGAAAGCATATCCTGGCATCTCCTGCAGCTCCTGAAACCCAAGGTTCCGGTGCGACGGCTCGTATTCCACGAGATTACGAAGAACGCGATTCAGCATTCTCTCGACGAGCCGCGGGAGGTGGACTCGCAGCTCGTCCGCGCCCAGGAAACGCGTCGAATCCTGGATCGCCTCTACGGGTATACCCTGTCTCCGTTGATCTGGAAGAAGATCGCCTACGGGCTATCCGCCGGGCGCGTGCAGTCACCGGGTCTCCGGATGATCGTTGAACGCGAGCGGGAGCGCATACGGTTTCGTCCCGCCGAGTACTGGGACCTTCTGGCAAAGCTCGAAAAAGGAGGCGAAACCCCGTCCTTTGAGGCCCGCCTGGTGGAGTTCGAGGGGCAGCGGATCGCCGAGGGCAAGGATTTTGATCCTCTCACGGGAGAGCTCAAACACGCGAAAGCGCTCCAACTCGACGAGGCCGCGGCGGCGCGCATCCGCGAGACCCTCGCCTCGGCGCCCTGGGAGGTTCTGGAGGTCACAGAGAAAGACGGTGTTACGCGCCCGGCGCCGCCCTTTATCACATCCACCCTCCAACAGGAGGGCAACCGCAAGCTCGGCCTCTCCGCGAGAGAAACGATGCGCACCGCCCAACGGCTTTATGAGGAAGGCTTTATCACCTACATGCGCACCGACAGCCCCACCCTCTCGGGGGAGGCGATCGGCGGCGCGCGACGCCAGATCGAGGAGCTCTACGGCGAGGAATACCTCTCGCCCACGCCGCGGCAGTTCTCCTCCCGGAGCCGCGGCGCCCAGGAGGCTCACGAGGCGATCCGCCCCGCCGGGGGAGCTTTTCGTCATCCCGACAAAACCGGCCTTACCGGCCGAGAGAAAGCGCTCTACCAGCTGATTTGGAAGCGCACCCTGGCGAGCCAGATGGCGGATGCCAAAAAACGCACCGTCAGCGCCCGTATCGGTGCCGGCGAGGCGCGCTTTGCCGCCGCGGGCACGAGGATCCTCTTTCCCGGCTTTCTCCGCGTCTACGTGGAAGGAAAGGACAACCCCGAGGCGGCCCTGGAGGACAAGGAGGTGCTCCTCCCGCACCTCGAGCGGGGCGATACCCTCTCGCTCCTGGACCTAAGCGCGGAGTACCACAGCACCAAGGCACCGGCGCGCTACACCGAGGCCTCACTGGTGCGCGAGCTGGAGAAGCGCGGCATCGGACGCCCCTCCACCTACGCCTCGATTATCAACACCCTCTACGAGCGCAACTATATCCGCCGCCAGGAGAAGGCGCTGGTCCCAACCTTTACGGGGATGGCGGTGATCCAGCTCCTGGAGGACCACTTTCACGAGCTGATCGAGTACGGCTTTACCAGTGATATGGAGACCGCGTTGGATGAGATCGCCGAGGGCAACCGGGACTCCCTGAGTTACCTCAAGGATTTCTACCTGGGCGACCAGGGACTCAAGGAGCGGGTGGAACACCGGGAGAACGCGATAAAGCCGGAGGCCTCCCGCACGGTGGCGCTCCCGCAGCTCAAGGAGCACCAGGCGGTGAAGGTGGGCCGCTACGGCCCCTACATCATCCACCAGGAGGACGGCGAGGAGATCCACGCCTCGATTCCCGAGGAATACTCTCCCGCGGACCTGACCGAACACGACATCCACGAACTGATCGAGCTGCAGAAGAACGGCCCCGCCCCGATCGGCACACACCCGGATACGGGACAGAACATCTACTGCCTCACCGGGCGCTACGGCCCGTACCTGCAGCTGGGCGAGCAGGACGAAAACTCGGAGGAGAAGCCCCGCCGCGCCAGCCTCCCCAAGGGCGTCCGCCCCAGCGAGGTCACGGTGGAGCTGGCAGTGAAGATCCTCAGCCTGCCGCGTACGCTGGGGGTTCATCCCGAGAGCGGCAAGGAGATCGTCGCCAACGTGGGGCGGTTTGGGCCCTTCGTCGTCTGCGACGGCGAGTACCGTTCTCTTAAAAAGACCGACGACGTCTACGAGGTCACCCTGGAACGCGCTCTGGAGCTCCTGGCGCAGGAAAAAACCTCCGGCCGTCGCCGCGGCGCCAAAGTCCTCAAGGACCTCGGCCAGGACACCAAAAAGAACCGCAAGATCTCGATCCTGGACGGCCGCTACGGCCCCTACATCAAGGCCGGCACCAAAAACGTCTCTCTCCCCAAGGAAAGGCAGACCGCTGAGGCGATCGAAGCGCTGAGCCTGGAGGAGGCCCTGGAGATTATCGCCAAAGCGGGGAAGTAGGTTCGTTTATTCCCCGAATGGGAGTATTCGCCGATACCCCGCGGGGTGAATTTCGTATCGGTCCCGATCTCATTCCGTTTTCACTACCGAAACTATCCAGAGTGTGATACCGTATATCTTATAGTTATTTTCGTCCAAAAATCGTCTGGCAGCGTCGGTTATGAGGTTTATTTTGCCCGCCACCGTTACCGTCTCGTTCTTTTATCTGGTGCTGGGCCTATACGTTCTTCGGGCGAAATACAAAGAGACGCGGCATTATCTTTTGGCGACCGCCGCGGGGATGCTCTTTCTTTGGACATTTCTCGCCTACTTTGCGTACGCCGCACCGTCATACCGGCAACTCCTTATCTGGTATCACCTCTCAACGATCGGTATGTTTCTCTACTTCCCTCTCAACCACCATTTTGTTTTTGCCACTACCCGGACGCACCTTCCGTTTCGAAGTAACGTCTACGTCATCGCCCTCTATATTCCGTTCGTCATCCTGTTTCTTCGCGATCTCAGTCTCGGTGTATCGATTGCCCGTTTCGAACGGCTGGAATTTGGATGGAAGTTTATTCCCGCCGTAGGTTCCATCTGGAACGTCGCGTGGGTGTTCCTGTCCAGCGCAACCGCTATCCTCTCGATCGTCTATATGGCGGTCGCGGCTCGGCGCACCAACCTGAATCGCGAACGATACCAATATCGCTTTCTCCTGTTCGCCCTATCGGTAACGCTCTTTCTTACGTTGGGGGAATATCTCCTGGTCGCCCGAGTCCTCCCGGAGTGGACGGTGGTATTGTCACCGATCCTTCAGTCTCCCTGGGTCCTCGCGATGGTGATCGCCATGGAACGCTACCGCTTCATGAATCTCGTGCCGCAGGTAGTTACCGATGAGATACTCCGGACCACCGATGAGATCGTCCTCCTGGTAAACGCCGATGGTCACGTCGTTTTTGCCAACCCGAGCGCGCGCTCGTTTGCGGCTACACTGCGGTCGAGCCGTCGCGATACCGACGATACCCGCTCACTCCCGGATGCGTTGGAGGAAATACTTCGGGAAGCGTCGAAGCTGCCGGCACGATCCGGCGATCGATCTGACGACGATCGCGACGTCATCCACACCGTCGTTGTGGACTCCCGTCCCCATCGCCTCCGCTACCGTCCCCTGTACGACCGCTTCGACGATCCATTGGGCGTCCTCATCATGGGATCCCATCTCCATTCGTTGAACGACGCCAGGAACCATTATCGCCTGACGGACCGAGAATCCCAGGTGCTGGAATACCTCATGACGGGATGGACCTGCGGGCGCATCGCCGACACCCTGGATATCGCCGAGCGCACCGTAAAAGCACACGTCAGCGCTATCTACGAGAAGACCGGCTCCTCAAACCGTGTGGAACTGCTCAACCTGGTGCGGAAAGGGTGATTGCGCACTTTTACTCATTCACTGAGTGAATTTTGCTTCTGCACCACCCACGACGCACGCGTGCTGTTGCTGCGCTCGTCGGCACTGCTGATACACAAGAGACTCTCTGAATCACTGTCCGGGAGATTCTTCCTGCATCGATTGCGTCACCGGCAGTATCCGGGCATCTCGCGTGCCTTCGATATACCGCTCGAAGCGTTCTTCAGCACACCGCCGGACGAACTGTTCAGCGAGTGACAAACGCTGCGACGGCGATCTCCGCTCCGCCAAGTACGTCGCTGCGGACCGACTCGTCGCGGCGGTAGTAGTCGGGCTTGCCGTATCGGCCGTCCGGCTGAAACCGGTAGACCATGACCCAACCAGCGTCACCGTTGACCACCCAATACTCCCGCACGCGGTGACGCTCGTACAGCGCGAGTTTGTCGGTCTGGTCCTTGTACCCGGTAGAAGGTGACAGGATCTCCACCACCAGATCAGGCGCACCATGAGCACCCCGCTCATCCAGCAACGAGGGATCGCAAAAGACCGAGATATCCGGCTGCACCACCGTGGACGTCTGCTCGGCGTCCTGCTCCGAACGGTCGGGTAAGCGTACGTCAAACGGCGCAACAAACGTAGCGCATCCGGTGCGGTCGGTGATCTCTGCGATCTTCCGCGCGAGGCTCAAGAGAACCCGCTGATGGTCCGGTGAAGGCGCCGGGCTCATGTTCCACGCTACGCCGTCAATCAACTCCCACCGCTCATCGCCGGGCCACGCGAGATAGTCGGCATAGGTGTATCCGCCCGTGCGTTCCTGTGGTAGCGCCATGACAACTCGATTATACCACCGCAGATGCTGATGGGGTAAGCGGAGATGCGGTCTAAGTGGGGTATCGATAGAACGGCAGACCAAGATCTTCAGGCGGGATAGCGACGTTCGGGGAGCGAGGAGTTACTCTCCTCGCGCAAGCTCGGCTACCGCGGAGAACGGGACATTCTCCACGGTTCGGTCGAGCGCCGTCCGTTCCGGGTACGCGCTGATGAGGTACCGGCGCGGGTCGACGAACTCGCCGGCGAGCCGGGCCATGGTGGCGTAGTGCCGTGGACGGAGCGTCTTCGCGAGCTTGATCTCACACAGCTGTGTTGAGCGGCCGCGATCGATGACCAGGTCGATCTCATTGCGGTTGCTGTCCCGGTAGAAGAACAGCTCGTACAGGTACCCGTGATTGAGCTTCTCTTTGAGGAACTCGATGACCACGTAGTTCTCAAAGATGCTACCGGCCTGAGGTCCTCCGGAGAGGCTCCGCCAGTCGGGGTACTTCAGCAGAAACGAAAGCAGTCCCGTGTCGGTGAAGTAGACTTTCGGTGATTTGGTGGTGCGCTTGGTGATGTTCCGATGGAAGGGACGCAGCAGGTATACGATCCGTGAGGTCTCCAGAATGGAGAGCCAGCGCCTCGCCGTCGGCTGGCTCACCCCGGCCTCCTTGGCCAACTCGGACAGATTGAGCAGCCCCCCGACGCGTGCAGCCACGAGTTCGAGGAACTGCTGAAAGACAACCAGATCGCGTACGCTCTCCACGCGACGCACGTCGCGCTCCACGTACGTGTTGATGTAGCCGCCGTAGTAGAGGCTCCGGTCGGCGCTGTGTACGAGAGGGTCAGGGTACTCACCGGTGAAACAGCGCTGGAAAACCCCTGTCACGTCGGAAGGAGCCACCGTGTACTCGCTTCCGCTGAGCCCAAGAAGCTCAAAGATCGCCGCCCGTCCTGCGAGGCTCTCGCTCAAGCCCTGCATCAGGGGAAAGATCTCAGACCCGGTCAAGAAGAAGACACCGGTCTTGGACCGGTCGCGATCCACTCGGATCTTGATGTAGGGAAGGATGTCGGGGGCGTACTGTACTTCATCGACAATGCAGCGATCCGGACACCTATCCACGAACAGCCCCGGATCCTCCACCGCCGTCCTTCGGACAACCGGATCGTCAAGGGTGAGGTAGGCGTAGTCCGGGAAGAGCGTGGTGAGCAGGGTAGACTTCCCGGTCTGCCGAGGTCCGGTTACCACCACAACGGGAAACTCCTCCGCGGCGGTGACAATCCGAGATTCAATATCTCGCCGAACATACGGGCGGGGCATGTGCGTAGTGTAGCGCGAATTCTATGCAGATTCAACACGGAATATTGGATTTGCATAGCATGGGTAGCTCGGGAATGCCGCTCGAAGAGCTCTTCAGCGCGCCGTTGCAAGGGTCTTTCAGGGGGTGGGAGGGCGACTCCCGCCGGCGAGATTGGCAGTGGTCTGCATGTCCAAGGTACTCGCGGTTGCCAGACGATTGGATCGCTACTGCGGCGCTCGCGATGAGTTCGCCAGGTCATAGCCGTACATCGGCCACGGGCTCGCGGCAGGTCCACCCGAGCGTGTCCACAGTGCTGCTACGCCCGTTCCGTAGCTGCCGGTATCCGGGACAAGCAGTGTTCCGTTCCCGAGCAGGATCGACGAAACACGCTCCTGAGCCCCTACGATCCCCCAGGACTTGCTCCACATCACAGCTCCCGTCGTGGCATTGAACGCATAGACGCCTCCGTCGTTTCCCATCACATAGACGTATCCGTTCGCACCGACCACCGGTCCGGCATCCGCATTGTAATGCATGTTGTGGGACCAGTTGATACTGCCGTCAGATGGATCAAGAGCATACATGTAGTCGGTTCGCGCACCGACGAATACCGTCCCGTCAGTGCCTATCACTGGCGTGGAGTAAACCTGCGAAACGGTTGAGTGCGGTTCGAATACCCAGCGTACCGAGGGTGGCGAGCCGGTCGACAGAGAGAGGAGACCTTCTCTCGTTCCGACGTAGAGATTCCCTTGATCGTCAACAGCAAAATCGGTGCATATCTCGGTGATGGTTGAGATTGGTTTTATCCATCCGTCTCCGCCGGGGTTGAGGGCGTGGATTGCCACCGACGAGCCTTCATTCACTCCAACCCATATCAACCCGTCTTTCCCAATCACCGGCGTTGTCGCGATACTGCCGGACACTGTGTCCGACCAGAGAACACCTCCTGATATGTCGTTAAGCTTGTAGACGGCGGACCCGGCGCCCAACCACAAGTCGCCAAAGCTATCCATAGCGACTCCATGCTCTACCGACGTTCCTGCGTCGAACCGCCAGTTGTACGCGTGCGTTTCAGGATTGACCGCGTAAACGTATCCTGACGTTGAGGTAACATAAATCACGCCTGTTTCAGACACCACTGGCGCCCCCTCGATGACCCCGTCGGCGGCGAATGTCCAGAGAACCGTACCGTCGTCGGGATTCAGCGCATAAAGGTCGCCGTCGCGACTGCCGACGTAGACTGTACCATCGGAGCCAACCGCCGGCGTGGTGCTATCATTCCAATCTCCGTTGTCGAAATCCCACCGTTTCATGCCTTCGTCCGGTGCAATCGCTTGGATCGTATCCGGACCCGCCTCGTTGCCCGCTACATCAATCGCGGCGAGATAGAACTCGTACCCGACGCCGTCAATCAGCGATGTGGCGGTGAATGACTCCTCTGAGATCCCCAGAATCACATTTGGGTCACCATCTCCGGGTGACCACCACAGACGGTTCTCCTCAGCACCGGACGAGTTTGCCCACTCAACGGTGATCTCATTGAAGGTATCGCTATGAGATGCGGTCAGCGTCGAAGGAGCGGGAGGAACAGTGTCAATCACGACGGCAAGAGCGTCCGACTCTGCTGAGGTGTTACCATCGGCATCTGTTGCCGTTGCCCAAACGTCGTGGGGGCCCGCCTGCGACGACAACGAACAATCCATAGTCCAGGCCCCAGTCCCATCGGTTGGTACCGTTCCAAGCGATCCGTCGTAGCTGCTGAATAGCTCGACGGTCGCCAGTGGCTCAGCCGTACCGGCAAACGTTAGGCTTGATGTCTGATTCGTTATGTTATCGAGATGCGAAGAGCCTGAGTCGTCTTCCGAGGCGAGATCCGGGGTACTCGGCGGGCTGGGCGCCTGCGTGTCAACATACGTAGCCCGTATCGTTGCATCGCCAGCCGTCAATGTCACGGTAGTGCTCGCTGCGCTCGGGTCGGCGATGGTTGCGTTGCCGCCGACCACTATCCACTCGTCTACTCCGAAACCGACATTAGGTGTCGCCGTAATCGTTGTGTCTGCTCCATGTGCAACCGCTACGGGCGATACTGCAGGGGCGGCAATCGCACCTTCCGCGTCCGAAAGCACGGTGAGCTGATAGACGGACGCAGACCATTGCGCGTGAAGATCAACGTCTGAGGTCTGAATAACCAGCGGATCGCTCGGCTGATACTGAGTCCCGCTACCGTCATCGAAAGTGTTCCACCCGACAAACGTCTCGCCTGTCTTGGCCATGTCACCGGATCCACTGACCGTGAGCGTCGAGCCTTCCACGTACTCGTTCTCGTCCACCGGCACCGTCCCACTGTCATGCCCGTTGCCGTGGTAGGTGACGGTGTAGGTAGGTAAGGCCTCCGTCGTCGCATTTACGATTTCACTCCAGTCAGAGTCTCCTGCGCCGTTTCGGGCACGGAGGCGGTATTCGTAGTCGGTCTCAGGGGTGAGCCCGGAGTCTGAGTAGGTGCTGACGTCCGAGCCAATGGCCGCCGCGGCATCGCCCCAATCCTCAGTGCCGGCAACCCGCCGCTGGAGCTGGAAGGAGAGCTCGTCGTCACTGTTGTCGGTCCAGGTGAGGTCCACCGTGGTCGGCCCCGTGGCCTCTGCCACTAGATCTGTCGGCGCCGGCGGCGGCGCGAGTCCGTCACTGTCCGCCTCCTCCACAATCTCTTCGATGTCGCCCAGAAGCGACACCGGGTCGATACAGCCGGCAAGGAGGGATGCGGCGGCGATCACCGCCAGAAGCAGGCCCGCCAACGCTCCGGCAGCGGTGGTTGTGCGACGGTTTTGCGATGTTCTGTGGTGTGGGCGGTTATGTTTCATCGGTCAGTCCTCCCAGACGACGTCGAGGCGGCGTTGTGTTACGTCGGCGGCGCGGCCCGTGGAGACCTCGCCGGTCCCCAGGTAGCTGTAGCGATCCGCCAGGTCCGGATCGAGCCGGGCCAGGCGGGTGTGCGCCTCCTCGGCGGCACCGTAGTCCTCCCGCGCAAAATCGAGGCGGGCGATCCCGAGGAGCGCCGCCTCGTTGTCCGGCTCCTCCCGGAGCGCCCGGTCCCAGGCGCTGCGTGCCTCGGCGTAATCCTCCTGCAAAAAGGCGATGTTGCCGAGATTGACCAGGGCGGGGACGTAGCCGCCGCCGCCGTTGGCGGCACGGAACCGGTCTCGCGCCTCGTCAAACCGGCCATAGCGCGCATACAGGACGCCCAGACGATTGAGAGTCCGCTCGTCCCCGGGGCGCCGCTCCAGTCGCGCCAGGAGCGGGGC
>Ga0180436_10002467_pt1 | contig 17530 bp, 19 predicted proteins | sample SS_ome_2_FD_132434 | JGI IMG/M metagenome (GOLD analysis project Ga0180436, IMG submission 132434) | Hypersaline lake sediment archaeal communities from the Salton Sea, California, USA - SS_3_S_2 metaG | ecosystem: Environmental > Aquatic > Non-marine Saline and Alkaline > Hypersaline >...
AGGCGTACTCCGACGACAACCGCGAGTGGCAGGCCGTCGTCGAGGCAGGCAACCGCTACAACCAGGCGGTTCGCGACGTGAAGAAGGCGTTGAAGGTGTGGGCCAAGAAACATCGGGACTTGCCGTCCGTGACCCGGTGGGCTCGCGAGATCAGCGACACCATCGACAACGAGGTCTTCTGGGGCTGAACGGTTCTTTCTATCGGACGTTCCGAGCGTCTCGGTCCTCCGCCATGGTCACCCACTCGTCCTCGATGCGCTCACGGATGTCTCGCTCCCGCAGGCCCGTGAAGCGGAGGAAGTCGCGTAGCGAGCCCTCGTGCCAGTCGCCCTCAGCGTCCGACCACCCGATCTCGGTGACCTCGTAGTTGTTGCCCCTGGTCTCCTCAACGTCGACTTCCACGTCCAGGACGGCTTCGGACTTGCCACGGGGTGTCTCGATCTCGCCGGAGAGGATGACGTGGTACGTCTGGGCGTAGGAGCCCCGTCGGGACTTCGGCAGGTCGCCGTAGTTGAACGCGGCGTAGAGCGAGACGGAGGGGCCGTTGATGCCCCCCACCTCCCACACGTCGATGAGAGCGCGCTCGCTTTTCAGCCAGAGGATGACCCCCATCCCGTAGGCGAACTCGCTGTTCAACTTCGCGATGAGTTGGCCGATGGTGATGGGTTCCGTGTAGGTCCCCTCAGTGATCAGTTGGGCCGCTGAGCCGTTCCGCACCACGTCCGTCACCTCGACCAGGATGGGGTGCTTCCAGTCGGGCTCTGGGTCGTCCTCTGGCGGGAAGGCGACGGCCAGGACCGTTCGGTTGGGGTCGTGCTTCTCCAGCCCCTTGATGAGATCGCGGACGGTGAAGGAGCCGGAGAAGGCTTCCTTTTGCAGCAGGGGAAGCAGGTCCCCTCGAAGCTCGGGCTTGGCGTGTGCTAGGCGAATCACCTGTTCTCGCAGGGGACGATCGCTCATGTTCGACTCCTTTTCCTGCTTTCCGGCGAGGTCGGGGTAATCCCGTAGCACCCTGGGGGGCACTTTGAAGCCACCCTCCAGGGCGGCTTCGACGTACATGCGGTGGTTGCGTGGGCCGTTTTGGAAGCGGATGTGGTCCGACCGCTGTCGCAGTCCCCCCGGCTTCAACGACCCCTCCTCGACGTCATCCGGCAGAGGCCACTCATTCGAGTAGATGCCGAGGATGTCCTTCGGCTCGATGGGGCGCGAGACAGTGACGTGCCCGGCACCCTGATGTCGAACTTCCATCCTGGGGTCGTCCTTGGGCACCTGGAAGATGACGAGGACGGGGTAGTCGCTCTTTTCGTAGTCCCGGGAGGCCCAGAGGGTGGGGTCCTGCGTCTTCCTCGGATCGAGGCCGGTGCGGCGGATGCTGTCGATGTGCTGGGGGTACGTGCCATGGTACAGCGTGACGTAGCCACCCGTCGCCTTGGGCGGTCCGTCGATGAACTCCCGTAGCGGGATCTCCCACGGCCAGCGGGTATCGAAGATGCGTCGCACACGGCCCTCCTACAAGGAGAGCGGGATAGCCAGACTATCGATCTCGCGGTCCCGTCTCGTTGACCAACCAGCCCCACACCCACTCGATCGGGCTTTCGTGTTCCTGCCACGACCCCTGGACATCCCACGTCCAGGATGTGTCGTCCCACGTCAACACGAGCCCTCCTCGGTTCGACCCTTTCCCGTACAGTTCCTGCATCGAGATGCTGTGGGGACGGATCTCGATCCAGAGTTCCTGGTGACCACACGCCAGCCCCTCGACCTCGGCCTCCGTCATCCACTGGTGCATGAGGACGAGGGCGTTGCGGACCTCGATCTGTCGCATCTTCCGCCGCATCCGGTCTCGGCGTTCCGCACTCCACGGCGTCCAGTCGTTGGGGTCCTGGTTCACCTGCCCGACGATGAACCCACGCTCGAAATCTTCCCAGATAGTGAGATTCATGCTGACCTCCTTGGGATCTACTACCCACTTGGGGGGAAGGGGCTACCAGGAATCCTCGGAGTCCTCGTCCCGGTCCCACTCATAGGGCACGCGGTCGTAGATGAACCGCAACGCCGACTCGACGGCGTTCTTTCCGGACGCCTCGAACCCGCTACTCTGTCTATAGATCGCGTGAGGTGAGGAGTTACTACCATGTCAGATCTCCGAAACAAGCTCATCCGGCTGGCCCACCAGAAGCCCGAATTGCGGCCCCATCTGCTGCCTTTGCTCAAAAGCGCCGCCCCTCCCGGGGAGGCGGCCAACGATGGGAAGGTCTACGAGGTCATGACGTCGAACCCCCAGGCGTCCAACGAAATGACGGGACCCTGGATCATAGGATGGGTACGGGGCGAGCGCGGCAGCGCCTACGCAATCGAACTCGAAAAGGTGAAGGCCGGGTGGAAGCGGGCTGTTCGGGAGTCACGTAACCTCCTGAATTTCACCCCCGGCGAAGCAAACAAGCATCTGTACCTCTGGCTGCTCGATCAGGACAGCCGGCACGAGCTACGCAAGTACGATCCCAACACCGGCACCATCGAGGGTGGCTGGAAGTCCGCGTCCGCAAGAAAGGTCACCGCCATGCCGAACTTCCAGCGGTTGCGGGGCAAGCTCCCCCTCGGCCGCACCGTAGCGACGCGAGGCGTGGACGCCGAGATGCGGCGGGACCCCGCGTTCGCCGAGTTCGTCGCCAAGAGCATGACGCGCCACGCCAACGGCGATTGGGGGGACCTCGACTCCAACGACCGGAAGATGAACGACGAGGCCATGCGAACGGGCGAGGACCGCATCATGTCGGTCTACAAGGCCCCTGGCATGGAGACCATCTGGATCATCAGCGAACACGATAGATCCGCAACAACTGTCCTTTTCCCAAGTGAGTATTGATGGCCAAACTTGACCTTCGCGGTCAGGTGTTTGGACGCCTCACCGCCATCGAACCCACGCCTAAGCGGTACAACGGCAACGTTGTCTGGCTCTGTAGGTGCGAGTGCGGCGGTACGAAAGAGGTCAACTCCAATGCGCTTCGGATGGGAGGAGTTAAGTCCTGTGGCTGTCTCAATCACCAGCCGATCAAGGGACGTCAAAGGACGCGGCTTGGGTGTTCGGTTGAAGGCTGCGACAAAGCCGCCAAGGGAAAGGGACTCTGCCCGAAGCACTATGAGCGAAAGAAACGCCTTGGCACCACGAAGTTGCCGCCCAAGGTGAAGAAGGTCTGTTCGGTAGACGGTTGTTCCCGACCCGTGCGATCCAACGGCCTATGCAACATGCACTACTGCCGTCTTCGGATCCACGGGAAGGTCGGTGAAGCCGAGTCCCGAAAAGGCAACGGCGGTACGGGTCACGTCAGTTCGACGACCGGATACAGGTACTTCCACAGGCCCTCCCACCCGAACGCCGGAAAGAACGGCACCATCGCTGAACACACGATGGTCATGGCCGAGGTGCTCGGTAGGCCACTAAAGAAGGGCGAATCCGTCCACCACAAGAACGGTGTCAAGCTGGACAATCGCCCTGAGAATCTCGAACTTCGTACCAAGGAGCACCCCTCCGGCCAGAGCGTGTTGGACATGCTGGATTGGTGCGAAGAGTACCTCGCCGAGTACGGGCCTCTGCGTGATAACCTAGAAGGCCGCACAAAGCTCCGTCTCGTGAAATAGGAGAGAACCATGCCCCAACTTCGCAAGCAGTTGATCCGTCTGGCCCACCGTCGGCCCGAGCTTCGGAACAACCTATTGCCCCTGCTGAGTAGGACGGCGCGTCCGGAGGCCGTCAAGGACATCCCCAAGACCGAGGCACAAGCCTGGAAAGATGGCTTGAAGCGGCACAAGGGGGAAAGGGGGCCGGGAGACATCAAGTTCGGGCAGAAGGTACGTCATGATGGGAAGGAGTGGCTCGTCTACGACTTCGACGCCGAGGCCAAGGCTCCGGGGGGTGCCACGATGGTGCTCGTCTCCCCCGACTACAAGAAAACCGTTCGAGGCGTTCCGATGCCCCAGGCTGGAAAGACGGCACAGCGAGGCATCGATCGGGACGATCCTCAGTACAAGAACAAGGTCCTCATCCAGAAGGCCCTGGCCAAGGCTCGCAAGGGCATCGACCACATCGGCGGTGTCCCGTCCATCCTCCGCAAGGTAAACATCCAACAGCGGGACCGCTACGGGATGGACTACTGGCAGGAGGCCATGCGCCTTTGCGACGACGCCAGCTACGAGGAGGCTCCCGTCGAGGAGGCGATCAAGGCCGTCGAGCTACTCGCCAAGCACTTCGAGCCGGAGAGCCTGGCACCTCTCTCTCAGCAGTCGTTGCCGGATTGGGCGAAGGCGGCGTCCTCCAAGCGGGCGGCGCGTTCCTTCGAGTGGGGCGAACTCATCCAGCCGGCCTACGAGCAGTTCATCAAGTCGACTGTCTGGACGATGGTGAGTGTCCTCTCCTCCGAGGGCTTCGACGTGGTGAAACAAGGGAACCTCGGTGCCGTGATGCTGCCTCGTCGTCCCCAGGACACCGGCCAGTACGTGTCCTTCTTCTTCCCCGCTGCCCCGCAGTGGAAGCCCAAGGGGAAGTTACACTTCACCTGCACCATCAAGGGCTACACGAGCGGGGCCTACGTGTCGGAGGCGGTGGACCTCACCACGTCCTCGGCGAACCTGGCCTACGATGTCCTGGAGTCCCGCGAGTTCAAGCGGGCGACGACGCTTCCCTAGTCACGCCACTCGCGGGCGATGTCCCGGATGTGGTGAACCGTCTTCGTCACCGCGCTCTTGCTGAGCCCCGTCCTGTCCGCCATCTCCTGGCGGGTGAAGCCCCCCGGCAACAGGGGTAGCACCTTCTCGACGTTGGCCATGGGGATCTTGCTGCCCACGCCGTAGTTCCCGATGTGCGTCAGCAGATCGCGTTGGGCCATGTCAAGCTCGAACTCCTCGAAGCACTTGTCGTGACCGGGGATCTTGCGGGTGAGGTTGCTGGCCGCCACGTCCACTGTCGTCCAGCCGTCGTTGCGGTCGTACATGCCGATGCCGATCTTCTCTCGACGTTTCCGCTCCCGCTCTCGCCGCTGGTAGTTCGACAACACACACCCTGTCACCATGTGGACGTAGTGGCCGAAGCTCGACTTCCTAGGGTCGAAGGGGCACTTGCCGTTGTTCCGGGTGATGATCCCCTTGTAGACCTCCTGCAGCACGTCCTGGGGATCGAGCCCCTGTCGGAGGACGCGAGCACCGAAGCCCTTGTGGAACAGCTTGGCGACCTCGTGCCCCCGCTTCTCCAGGTCCACCCCCAAAGCGATGCGGCTCCCCCCGTCCACGACGAGACCGCGCCACTCCTCCGGCCACACGGGGACATCCCGGGTCGCGACGGTGATTGCCGGCGTTACCTTGGGGACGATGGGGTCGAGGAGATCGAAGACCGTGAGGGCGGCGGTTCGAGAGGTTCGCTCCGGAGGCGCCCACTTGCCGAGGCGGAAGTAACGGTCGAAGGTCAGGTGCTTGTCCTTCCCCCCGTGGAGGTCGATGAGCATCTGGCGGGCGGAGGTGTACTCCTTGGGGCCGTCGTCGAAGCCCACCCGGTAGATGGGGGAGTCGTCGTCGGTGACCCAGATGGGGTGGTTTCCGTGCTCGTGGCGTGTGAAGAGGACAGGATGACCAGGACTCAGGAGGGAAACGGGAGGGTTCTCTGGTGCCGTCGCACTGGACGGCGGTGCCGTGGTTTCCATGTGGCTACATCCTGTTGTTTGTTTCCATCTAGCCTGTCAGCGACAGGGGCGACGCCCACCCTGGCGGACATCACCACGGATAATACGGGGGTGTCATCGATGTAGCAAGCAATTCTTCCCATTTCCCGAAGGGAAATGGGAAGGGGGTGGGGTTACCACTTCATTTCGGCTTCTTCCATCAGCAGGACCTTCTTCTCGTCGTAGCGGTCCTTGCGGTGGCGGATCTGTCGTTCGAGGCGGGCCATTTGGTCGACAGGCATCACGTCCTTCGTCAGTTTCACGTAATCACCGACCTGCTCGACGTGGGGGAGACCTTCGAGTTCGAGGATGTCGCCGTACCCCTCGCCGTTCCACAGGGTGACTCCTTGATCGCGGGCGATCTGGAGGGCGATGTAGGTCAGCCACTTGTGCCACTTCCGGTCGTAGTCGATGCGGAAGATGAACTCCTTGTCGCCGCTGTCCCGGAAGAAGCCGAAGCCGTGGATGTACTTGGGGTCCGGGTCGTCGAGGAACCGCTGGTCGTAGAGGTAGAAGTAGCTGCCGTCCTCGTCCGCCATCAGGAGCGGCTGGCCGGCGGTGTCGTCGTCCTTGTCCATCTTCGGCTGAGGGCGTGGCTTTGGCCGCTCGCCGAGTTCGGCCAGGATCTCCTTGACCTGCTTCTGCGTCATTCGCTTCTGGCGGACCAACTCGCTGTACCAGCCACGGGACAGGAACTCGCGAACCCGGTCTTTCCACAGGGCGATGGCGTTGGCCTCGCCGGAGGAGGTGAAGCCGCCCGAGGTGAAGCTCGGGTTCATGTCGTACCAGAACTTGCCGAGGACCTTCCCCAGCCCTCGCCCTCGGTACTCCTTGGCCACGGAGAGGAGGGTAGCTCCCCACTCGTTCGTGGCCTGTGCGACGATCATCCCCTGGGCGTTGAGGATGGCGATTGTCTGTCCCTTATCGTGCTTGGGGGCCTCGGGCAGGCGCACCGTCATCGGCTCGTTGCCCACCTTGATGCGTTGGAGGATGTAGGGGTACTTCTCCAGGTGCCGCTGGGCCACATTGCTGACGAGAGGGAGGTACTCGTCGATGTACTTGACCTTCTTCACCGTCCGCACGGGAAGATCGAAGTTCTTGCGACGGAACTCGTTGTAGCCCTGCCAGTCGATCCAGTGGGTTGGCAGCCGGGGGTCGACGTACATCGTGCCGTTGTGGAGGACACCAAGGAGTTGACCCTCTCGGTAGTGCTTGCCGTCTCCACGGAGGAGGTAGTTCTTGGTGCCTCGCACCTGGTACACCAAGACGTAGGGGGTGTCGTAGACGGTGTGGTTGTTGAGATTGAGCCGGCCTACCGGACTGATACTCCAGTCCTCGTTCATCTTGGCGAAATCGAAGTCGTAAGCCTCGCTGGGGTGCCGCTTCCCTTGGGGGTTGCGGAACTCCAGGAACTCGTCGAGCGTCATCAGCCCGATCTCCTCCTTGGGGAAGGAGTCGGGTAGAGGGGTGGTGGCCGCTCGCAGGTAGCGGCGGGCTACCCGTCTTGGTGACGGCCTCGGCAAGTCGTCAGTCCCACCACAGGCGGAGGGTGCCGTCGGGCTCCATGTCATACTCGTCGGCGTGGACCTCGTCGCGGGCCTCCGTCTGGAGTGCGGCCAGGGCCTCGGGCGGTCCCTTGACGTAGGCGACGACGCTGTACTCGCGGCCGGGCTGGATCTGGATCTTCCCAAACCGCTTCTGGATGTCCTTGAACCACCGACCGACGTGCATGGCGTCGAAGGCGTTGTAGCCGAAGGGCGTGGCCTCGGTCATCACCTTCTCCCACTGGCGGGGGGAGAGCCACCTACGGTCGCGGTAGTTGAGGTCGCGAAGCTCGTAGTCGTCGCTGTAGGCGTCGATGACGTTCTTCGCCTTGGCGCTACGGATCATCGGCATCAGGGCATCGCGAACGGGACCGGGGTTGGCGTGGGCCACACGGATCATCGAGCGGTAGAGATTGCGGGACATGAGGACCTCCGAGGTGTCTACTCAGGAGGCTCCATAGACGAACTACCGATTTCACTACCTCGTCTATAGATCGCGGGGGGTAGGTAGGTGAGGTAGGCATGGCACGACGATTTGCCTTGGAACAGTACGACTTCGACAGGACCGTGTGGCCGGCGATCCAGAAGGCCCATAAACTGCCCGGGTCGTACCGCCGCCTCGTCGAAGGCGACGGCGAGGATAAGGCGAATTGGGAGATGGGGAAGATCTTCCAGCGGGCCACCGTCGCCGCCCTCAAAGACATGATCGATCTCGCATGGGACAAGATCGAGGGGAAGACGGGTCTGCGGCCCTACTGCAAGCTGGAGAAGCGCGGGGATGCGGGCGTCCAGGGGGTCGTCACCATCCCCCGCCGAACCCTGTTCGCCCCCTGGCTCGCACAGTTGAAGAAGCGAGGCTTCGACTTCGACGCCAGCGTGCTCGAAGACCTCGCCAAGAACAAGCGCCAGTACCTGGACGGTCTCCTCTGGGAACTGGACGAGAGCAAGTACCGCAAGAACCTCTACTGGACCCCCTCGAAGGCGGAGATCAACACGCTGTGGCAGGGGGACAAGCCTCGGGACATCCCCATCCTCCTCCATGTGCAGGAGTTCCACTACGACCCGAAGGGCAACTTCCCTGCTGAGTTCTTCGGCAGAGTGCGTTTCGGGGTGGAAAGGAATTGGGGAGACACGCGCTTTGGCAGGGAGAAGACGATGATGAACCGGATGGCCGATCGAGCCATGACGACCGCGGTCCTCTACGAGCCTGGGAAGCGGGGGAGGGCGATTGCGCCGGACAACGGCACCGACTTCTCTCTCAAAGAGCTACAGGAGTTCGTGGGTGGCTACATCGAGATGGTCAACCTGCGGGGCACCGAGGTCATGATTGTCAACGAGGAAGGCATGTTGCGGCGGATGAAGCCTAACCGCGAAGCCTCCAAGATCGCGGGCCAACCCATCGTCGGTCCTGCCGTCGTCATGGACGAGGCGATGCTGCAGTGATGCGTACCTCCAGCCAGCGGGTGGCCTACTACTACATGAAGCGGCAGGCAGCCAAGAGCCTCCGCCAGGACTTCCAGGCGATGGTGACCCACTTCAAGTCGAAGATGGACAAGGCCAAGCAGGATGTCCACGGCAGCCTGGAGATGATCGCCCGGTGGTTCTTCAAGGGGACCCCCTTCTATGTGGTGAACCAGCCTGTCGTGCAGATGACCCCGACCGCCTCTGCCCCACCCCACATCCAGGTCGAGGTGGTGCCGGCGGAGAAGGGGGGCGATGAGAAGGACCTCCTGCGAGAGCTTCGGAGCGTTGTGCGAGGAGCGGCAGAGGTTCGTGACACCGGGACAGCCAGCGATCCGAGGTTCGAGGTGACCTGGCACGCGGAGTGGAAGTAGATGCGACCCTCCCCCCGTCGCGTGGCGGCCCGCTACGCCAGCCAAGCCTACAAGGTGGACGTCGATGCGGTGGCTCGTGAGAGTGGCCACGTCGAGGACTACATGGCGCTGTTGCACCTCATCCTCTTCAAGGGCCACGGTCTGGTGCAGGTCGTGGATCGCGGAGCCGGCAGTGCGATGATCGTCCCCTACACCGAGCCTGAGTTCGCCAGCGTCTATGTCCCCTACGACGCCCTCCTCCCTCAATAGGTTTCCTATCGTCCTGCCTCAGTAAGGAGAAGGAGAAGAACATGAGCACTCTGCGAAGCAAGATCATCCGTCTGGCCCACCAGAAGCCCGAATTGCGGCCCCACCTCCTTCCCCTCGTGAGTACCGGGAAGCAGGCCGGAGGCCCTGACATCGACAACGAGATGGTCATCCAGGACAGCCGCCGCGGCTACGAGGTGAGTTGCGAGGGTGCCTACATCGGCGAGTTCCGCGATTGGGACGACGCCTGGGACGCTGCCCAGGAGTGGATGAAGGACAACAAATACTGGCCCAACATCTACCACGTCAACGAGCGTGGCAACGTCACCCTCCTCGACGCGAAGGGTGACGAGATCGATTCCTGGGTCTAGGAGACCACCGATGCCCGACCGCAAGCTGAGAAGTCGAATCATCCGGCTGGCTCACGCGAAGCCGGAGCTTCGCCCTCACCTGCTGCCTCTCGTGGCCTCCAAGCGGGCCCAAGAGGTGGATGCTGTCGAGGCCCTGCGTGGCTACCTCGATCGACAGGAGACGGGCGAGACGGTCTTCCTCTCCGACCTCCCCAAGCTGCCGGAGTTCGGGGGCCTCACCGTCTACGACGTCCAGCACGCGGCCGAGGCTCTGCAGCGTGAAGGCATCGTCGCCTACGACGGGGCCAACATCATCAGCCGCTCAGCCCCCTCGCAGCGTCCAGTGGGTTGGGGCGAGGGCACCCGCCGCTAGGGCCACCAGGGGTCGTCCATCCACATCTTGAAGGCCGCCTGCTGGTGCCCATCCCAGCATGACCAGGCGTACCGGAATGGGAACGGGTAGTCGCTGTCCCACAGGTTCAGCAGGAAGGCTAGTACGTTCCGGCTTGCCCGGCAGAGGTGGTTGCCCCCACGCTTCTCGGCTTCCAGGTCCTCCTTCACGCAATCGAGCATGGTGGCCTGGCTCCAGTGATCGCCGATGAACTGGATGACGTTCTCCGTCCACAGGACAGGGAAGCACCGGGCCAGCAACGCCATCTTCTCGTTGTTCCCCATCGGCGCCTCACCGTGCCAGTCGTGGTGGAGGGATCGCTCCTTCTGCCGCTGCGTCTTCCACTCCTGCTGGGCTGCGTGGGCGTTGCGGTGAGGCTCCGAGGTCTGCACGAAGTCGGACGGGATGCCCAGCGCCCGCATGACGCTCTCGGCGTTCACCCGTTGCTCGGCGTCCAGCCACGTCGAGGCGTCTTCGTTGTGCTCGGGGAGGAGGACCGTCGGGACCACCGACTTCTGCCCGGCTGAGTACGCCCGGTCGAGGGCCTCCTTCAAGGCACCTGCCTCGACCTCGTAGTAGCCACCCCCCTCGTCATCGAGATCACGGATGTTGAGGTATTCGAGTGCGATGCGATCGATGGGTCCGCTCATTCGTCTTCGAGCCCCCAGACGCGGCGAAGGCGCGCGATGTGCTCGGGGTTGTGTTGGTGGGGCTTCCTCCCCTTGGGCTTCTTCCGCTTCCGTTCGAGGGGTGGCCATTCCTCCCCTTCCGGGAAGACGGGGAGGATCTCGTAGTCCTGGCTGTACGAGGGGCCGTCGATACGGACCTCGGGTGCCTGACGCAGATACCACAGGGGGTAGGGGCTGCCGAACGTCTGGCCTATCTGCGGGGTGGTGCCGAGGACCCAGGACCACGCCCCGGCGGAGCGATCGGCGGATCCAGCCCGGGTTCGTTGGATGGAGTAGGCGGCGTCCTCGGGGAGGGTGAAGCCCCCCTTCCGGAGGGTGTCGAGGACCCACTTGGTGCTTGCGGTCTGTCCCATGGGGCGTTCTCCTACACCCCTTCTACGCGACTGAGCGGGGATCTAGTTCTTCGGAGGGGTGGGCCCCTTCTTCCAGGACCGCAGGACGTTGGTCTTGCTGAAGGGGTGCCGCTCCCCCAGCGTCCGTGTGTCGCTCTTGCGGGAGTGCTTCACCAGGATGCCGGTGAATCGGGTGTCTCTCGGGGCGACACGCTCGATGTCGGTGAAGATGGCTCCGGTCGCCAATTCCACGCTCATGCCGTTCTTCAACCCTGGAACACCAGGCCGAGGGTACGTCTTGCCGAGGCCCCCACGCTTCTCTCGCCAGGGGGTTGTCCCCACCGCATCCCAGCAGTCCATCCACCCACGACAGAAGGCGCCCATGCCCGGGTCGTCCATCATGCGAACGACGCGCTTCATCTCACGGGCCCGGTCCTTCGGTGGTGTGTCGAGACAGCGGTCCCACCCCTCACGCTCAGGGCTCCCCTTGGGGGGTGGGAAGACACGGCCCATCCCCTCACGGCGTCCCTTTGCGATCTTCCCCACAAGCTCCTTGTCCTCATCGTAGATTTCGATGATGGCCTTCCCGGAGCCCACGGGCACCACGCGATACTCCCAATCGGGGTCTCCCCGTTGAAGCTTCTCGGCTTCCCTCTCGGCGGTACTGAGGGGGTAGATGGTGGGGGGCTTCTCGTCCATGCGGAGACGGGCTTTCTTCTTCTGCTTCTCTTTCTTCTTCCGACGCTCCTCGACGACCCGCTGCCGCCAGCCGGGGATCTCACGATCCGCCAGGGCCGCACAGAAAGCTCCGGGGTCGCTGATCTTGCCCTCCATGCGCTTGATGCAGAGGGTGACCTTGTGCTTTGGGGCTCGGGAGGTCAGGGACTCCCAGAACTTCTTGCGGCTAGCATCCGTCCACCCCTTTGGGAGGGGGCCCATCCACCGGTCGGCAACACGAGAGGAATGGACCCGTTCCAGTCGTGTGGGTGCTGTACGCCTCCCTGACTGGTCTCTGCCAAAGCCCTGGCCGCGGTAGCTCCCCACCCCGTTACGCAGGAAATGCTCTGCCGAGGGTTCGTTGTTGAAGGGGCCATAGAAAAGCTCGTGCCCGCTGTCGTCATCGAAGGCGCCGACATACCAGCTACCGTCCCTGGCCAGGAACAGGTCAAACATCAGGCTGGCCGCTTTGCCGCTCTGGGCCTTGATCTTGCCGCAGACCTTTTCGGCGGTCTCCTTGCTCTTGTAGCGCTTCATCTGATCGGCGATGCACTCGTCCCACGGGTACTTCTCTTTGGCAGCTTTCGAGCTTCGGACAAGGTGCTGGTGCTCTTTGAGGACGGGCAGCAGGTGCTCCCGGCAGACGCCACAGCCGTAGGCCAGACGCACGGCGTCGGCGTAGAGGTGTCCCTCCAGCCGAGGGCTCGTCGAGCCCACCCGCACGCCCGTCGCCTGGTGCCCCTCTTTGAGGATGTAGAGGAGGTTCTCACGACAGGGCTCGCACTCATGGGCGAGTCGGACGAGAGCGCTGCGGAAGCTCGAAGTGATGCCCATTTGCTTGTTCATGGTGTCCCACAGATCGTTGATCGCCCCGTAGCCCCCCTGCTTCGTGGGGCCGTGGATGTACTGGTGAGCCTCGCCCCAATTCCCGGCGTGTGCGGCCTTGGCTGCCCGCTGGATGTCATCGTAGGGGCCACCCGCTCCCTTCACCATCTGGACGGCCAGATCGAGGTCGTCGGCGGACGATGCCTTGTCGAGCAACGTCAGGGCCCTTCGGATGGTGGCCAGGTCGGTAGCGGCTCCGCGCTTTCTCATGCCGGGAGTTCCTTGAAGCCGAGAGGATCGGCCATGTAGAGCTTGCGGCCGACCTGCACGATGTCACCGACCATCATGCTGGTGTGTCCGGCCCTCTTGGCGATATCCCACGCCTCTCCACCAGGTGACCAGATCTCGCCCTGCATCATCATCCACACCTTTTCAGGGTCCCGTTCACCGACCTCGCCGAGGAGGGTGTGGGTGTCCTTCAGGGTTCGGAGGGTGGGGACAGGGATGCCGTACTTGACGAGAAAGTCGTATCCCATGCTGAGGTCACGGGAGGGGCCTGGTTTGACGTACCACACCTTGGTGCCGCGGCCGGCGTAGCGGGGGTCGCCTGTCACCTCGGCGGCGTCGGCGACGCTCTCGTAACGGAAACTGTTGCGAGGGGCGGCCAGACGGCGCTGGCGACGCTCCTGCCACCTCGATGTGATCCGCATCTTGGAGTACATGCCATCTCCCATCAGCCGGCCCGTGTGGGCGGCTCATATAGAGGAGGGGATAGGCAATCTATCGAGTGGAGAGGCGTTTGAGGTCCTTCCAGGTGCGGGGAGGCTCCTCGATTTCGGGCTCGGGCTCCTCTTCGACCCCTTCGTCCTCGACATCGATCCCACCCCCGTCACCGATTTCGAGGGGGGCAGCCTCCAAGGGTTCCTCTGGGGGCTCTGTGTCGTATCCCATCCAGTGTCGCCACTCGGGAGTGCCGGCTTCGGGTGGGAACTTGCGAGGACCTGTCGGGTTCGAGGGGTTGGGGAACCTCTCCATGTTCGTCCCGTCCCACTGGATCCAGGTGGTGACTTTCTCGCCAGCCTCGATCTTGGCTTGGTCGGCCTCGATCTCCTCCAGGAGGGCTCGGCCGTGGGCGTTGGACACGGAGGCAAGCTCTACACGTTCAGGATCCACTCCGAAGATCGTCACCCCACCGTGGCGGATCTCTTTGCCAACGATCCGAGGGTTGCCGTCGAGCACCGACAGCACCATGTGGGGGAAGCGGGCGTCCGTTCCCTTGCGTCGCAGTACCCTCATGTTTCACGTCCCTACGATGTAGTTGTCGGTTCCCAGGTCGGTGACTGCTGTACCCACGTTCTGCACACTGTAGAAGATGCTGTTCTGGCCGTTGATGCGGTCGGCGATGTAGATGCCCGCCGTCGTCCCGTCCGAGATCATCGCATGGATGATGCAGGCGGAGGTGGACTCGTAGATGTAGATGCCGTAGTTGCACAACTCGTAGCTGGTCAGCTTGACGTGAATCCCCTGACAGCGCCGCATGTAGAGGGCCTGTGTCGAGGCCGACCCGGGAGAACCCGTGAGCGTGATGTGGCCCCCGGTTGTTCCCCCCTCCAGGTAGAAGCGCGTGCAGTTGTCCATCGACACTTCGACGTGGGGGTTGAGGCAGCGACGGACCCACACCGCCGAGCCCCCTTGGCAGTCCTCAACGCGCACGTTCCAGACGCGAGGCTCGACACAGCCGTAGAGGTCGAGACCGACCTTGCTTCCACCATCCCCGCGGATGGTCATGTCGCTGATGCGGACTCCCCATACCGGGGCTGCCATGCGGGCCACCGTCCCGTTGCCAGCGTAGGTCTGGAAGGTCTGGGGGCTGACGTAGATCTCGGGGTTGCTGCCGTCTGCCGTGGCCAGCGAGACTTGCTCACGGGGAATGGAGGTGCCCCCGCTGGCGTCGTCGTACAGCCAGACGAGGTCACCCTCGGAAAACAAGTTGGCGTTCGAGCCGGGGTTGAGGTCCAGCGTCGAATCCCACTGCGCGTTGGTGTCGAGGTTGTAGTCGCTCGACCACGATCCGTAGGCCCGCACCAGGTACGTCGCGGACGTCGTGTAGATGATCGTCTGCCCGACGCCAGACCCCTGGAGGTAGACGCCGGTCGGCACCCGCAGCGTGGAGGTGATGGTGTAGGTGCCCGGCAACATGAAAATCGTGTCACCGGCCGATGCGGCACTCAGGGCCGAGGTCAGTTCGGAGACACTCCCCACCACGTAGGTCGGGACCGCTCCGCGGCCCACGAGGGCCGAACCACTCCGCACCAGCGTCTGCGTGTCGAGGATGGCTCCGATGGTGAGGGTGGTAGGGCCGTCGGTCTCTCGGATACCTCGGACATCAGGACTGGCTGCGGTCCCGCCGATCTGGCCGGCGAGGGCGACGACAGAGGCATCGCTGATCTTGGCGTTGAGGTTGGCCAGCGTATCGGCGTTGTGCTCTGATCCGCCGAGGTCATGGGCCGCCACGTTATCGACATCCGTCGGTAGGCAGCACACCAGCATGTCGGTGGTTGAGAGGGCGATGCCGACGACGTAGGCGTTTGACGAGGGCTTCGAGTTCGTGATCGCGCCTGGCGTCGAGGAGAGGTAGTAGACGTCGTGCTGTGTCAGGCCAGTGAAACCGCTGACGCGCCCTCCCGTGGTGGTGATGATGCAGTTCGTCGAGTCCACGATCTTCGACACGAACCCGATGGGGGGTCGGCCAGCAGCAGTGTCCCGATCGGCGAGGACGACGCGGTTGGCTGTCGAGAGGTCAGTGGTGACGCACTCGTAGAGGGCTACGGCATCGGCGGCCGTGCCGCATGGGATGGTGTTGTCCTCGATGGATTGGAGGGTTTCAACCCCAGCCGTGAGGCCGAGTACCTTGTCCCCGTTGGCCATCCCAGGTATCCCACCTCAGCCCTTAGTGGAAGCGTGTCTTCAGTGTCCGAGCGAGGTAGAGAGCGCGCAGCAGCGACGTCTCCTCTGGCGTCCGACGGGCCTTCATCTTCAGTCGGTCGATGGCGGACTCCAGGTCAGCCATCGGGATCGTCTCGCCCTTGGGGATGCCGAGGTACTCGCGAACGCGGCCGGGCCGCTTGATGGCGTCCTGGATCCAGTGCTCGGCGATGCGGTGGGCGCTAGCCCTCCGCGGCGTGGAGAAGACACGCCGGTTGGCCTTCAACCAGCCCTCGAAGACCATCTCACGTCGGGAGAGAGGGACATCGTTGTCGAGGCACCACTCGACGGCCGCACCGTGGCCGGACTCGGCAGCCGCGTACTCGCTCTCGTAGGGGCCATCGTTCTTGATCAGGTCCTCGGTGAAGTGTTCAGCGTCCACCCAAGCATTCAGGTAGTAGGCATCCCCTCGCTCGTCTACAGTCCAGTACACCCCAGCGTCATCGTCACCGAGGTAGTATTCCTCGCTTCGGGCGGTGCGGTTTCTCATGGCTCCGATCCTTTCGATGGTCCTATTCTGGGCGTCCAATAGGCTACTTACCGAGGCCAGCCGAGCCGGATTCTGGACGGCCTGCTGTACCAACGCCAGGAACTCCTCCGTCAACTCAGTGCCCATGGGAATGAGCGGTTCGTCGAGGGCGGCGTAGGGCTCGGCCGCCTTCCACGCATCATGGTCCGTCTGGAACTGGAAGCCCCCCTGATGGAAGTAGCCGTAACCGTGGTCCACGAGCTTCTCGGCCAGATCGATGGGGATGTCGCGGTACAGCCATAGGTCGAACAACTGTCGCCCGTACTGTGGCCAGTTTTGAGGGTCACATGCCGTGTCGAGGCGGTCGGAACACCCCACCAGCCGGTTGCCGTTGGTCACGCAACCGATGAGGGTGGCTGTCGTCATCGAGGCTTTCCGGATGTCGAAGACCATGGGGGTAACGAGCTTGCGGAAGGATCGCAACCACTCCAGGGCTCGGCGCGTGTCGCCGTCGATCCATCGACCCTCCAGCTTGCGGATCTCGATAGGGATCTGGGCCAGTCCCGGGAACTGCCCCGCCGTGTCGAGGGTAGCTGCCTCCTCGGCCAGGGCCTCGATGGTCAGAAAGTGCTTCTGGATGCAGTCATCACACTGCTTCTCGGGATGGGCCAGGTGGTCCTCCAGCAACGCGATCTGCTTCATCATCTCCCGGAGGTTGTAGCGAGGGGACATGAGAGGCAGCAGGACGGCCGTTGCCTGCTTGTGGATGGTGACCGTGGAGGGAGGGGGCACCTGCGGGCTCAGCTTCGTCGTGCGGTTGCTGATGAGCTTGTAGGGGGTGTTGTCCTTCGTCACCACTTCGAGGCGGGGGGCCCAGATGCGCTCGCCGTCGTCCTCGAAACAGTCCGACACGTAGCTCTGGCTCACCGTCACCCACCCCTCGACCGGGTTGCAGGCGAACAACTTGATCCGCACGAAGTCACCCGGGTAGAGGGGCTTGCCCAGGCGGTCCTGCATGGGGACGTAGTTGGTCTTGTCTTTGCTGTCGGTTGCCATACGTGCTCCCGGCACCCATCGTGCCACGGCCTTGTAGAACTCAGCGAGGGCCTTCCGCCACTTCCCAGGGGCATGGTCTTTGAGGGACCGGAAGAAGTGGCTGCGCGTTTGGTACTTCCCTTTGGGATTGACGATTCGCTCGTTGGAGACGCCAACCCATGTCTGGAAGGCGTCCCGGCGGCCCTCCTCGGGCATCGTCTTGATCCACCGCTTGAACTTGTCCACCTCGTCCTGGAGGTCCGTGTAGAACTCCAGGTCGTGGAGGGAGTGGTACTCCGGCATCGTCGTGAGCCACTCGTACTTCCGTTCTGGCTCGCTGATGGCTTTGGGAGGAAGGCCCCCCTCCGTCTGGAGGTTCAACACGGACTTCATGAAGTCCTGGG
>Ga0180436_10002468_pt1 | contig 17528 bp, 6 predicted proteins | sample SS_ome_2_FD_132434 | JGI IMG/M metagenome (GOLD analysis project Ga0180436, IMG submission 132434) | Hypersaline lake sediment archaeal communities from the Salton Sea, California, USA - SS_3_S_2 metaG | ecosystem: Environmental > Aquatic > Non-marine Saline and Alkaline > Hypersaline > Sediment...
GAGGCAATCTCGACCGGTGGTCGGGCTTTATCAAGGTAAGGAGAAGGACATGAGAACATTAGCTAATGTTATCGGTCTCGTCCTTCTGCTTGGTGTCGCCTCTGTTGCGACCGCCCAGGAAGGACCGACCCACAGTTACTCAGTCTGGTTTGGTGCCAATTGGACCGAAGCGACCGACTATCAGCCAAAAATCTCTGAGTTTGGCGCCTTTGGTGACGATGTCACCCCGGAACTGGGGATCAACTATCTTTCGATCGACAAGCATTCGGTGATGCGTTTCGATGGTTACTTCATCGACAAACAGAATATCTGGGGCAAGCTAAACGCCAGTGTCGCCGATGTTTTTAAAGCCAAGGTTATGTATCGTGGTTTCACGCGCAATCTGCAGCAGGACCTGCTGGCGAATGCCGAAGCCCGCGAGTTCCTCGGCTATATCGACGATCCGGAGAATCCCGGCACTCAGATCCAAAGGGCGGGCGGCAAAATGCTGACCCACGAGCTCCAGGATGAAGGCGTTGAGTACGCCTACGATCGTGACGAGATTCTCTCCCGCTTCGAACTGCTTCTGTCTCGCAAACACGATGTCCGGCTGGTCGCCGCTCACCGTGCGATTCTCCAGAAGGGCAACGAGCAGAAGATCGCTTCCAACCACTGTTTCTCTTGTCACTTGACCTCTCAGGAGGCCCAGGTCGACAAAAAGACGCACGCTCTGGAGGCCGGCCTCGAAGCTGAAGCCGCCGGCTTTGACTTTGGTTACACTATGGGCTATCGCAGCTTCAAGTCGGAAGCTCCCGACGTAACGGCCTACTACGATCCGGGCAAGCACCCGGTTCACGGTGGTGCCGGCGCGGAATTCAGTAGCCGAGTGTGGTACGACGACAGTACCGTAGCCTACGACACCGAACCGGAAACTGAGAAGATCTCCCACAAACTGCGTTTCAAGGGAGACCTCGGTAAGGGTCGATTCGCTACTTCGCTGACATACAGTCGGGCCGAAAACAAGTTGAACGACCTGGCTTCCAAGGTTTGGTCAGGATCGATCAACTACACGCATCCGATTTCGCCGAAAATGCGGCTGATCGCGCGCGGTGCGGTGACATCAATCACGACCGACGACACCCTGATTGACGTACCTGTCTATCGCGAAGGTCGTCCCGGACCCGCAGCCGATGACTTTGACTTCGTTCGCTACTCCAGCCTGGATCGCGACGTAGCCAAGGGCTCGGCGGAGTTGATTACGCGTCTCAATCCCAAGATGAACCTCTCCGTCATGGGTGGTTTGGAATGGGTTGACCGCGACAACTACCTCACGCAGGCAGATGTACTGACCTCGACGACGATGTTCGGCCAGCTGAAACTTCGTTACCGCAAGGGTCTGAGGTACTCGGCGTCGGTGAAGTATCGTCTCGAAATGACTTCCGATCCGTTCGTGAACGGCAAGGGTCTGTTCGAGCGCAGTGGACGTACGGCCGAAGAAGTCTGGCGACCAATGCCGGGCTTTGCGTTCATCCACTACTATCAGCGCGAACAGCTGCGTTATCAGATGATCACCACGCAGCCGACTCAGGCTCATATATTTGAGTGGCGTTCGACCTGGCGCCCGGATATGAAGACTCTGGTCAACGTGGGGATCAAGGGCTCGATGGACAAAAACGACGACCTCGATTCACTCGATGTCGAGAATCTGTCCTATCAGCCCAATCTGTCGCTGACATATACGCCGACACCGCAGGTTTCGGTAACGGCGGGGTATACTTATGACTTTAGCCAGTCCAGAGGGCCTGTTACGGTTGCCCTCTTCGATGGCTGAGCGGGCCACATGTTTACTGACACCGTGAGTGTCAATGGTTCCGACTTCGCCATCCCGAGACATTACGGCTCGATGTACACGATGGCTGACTATAAGAATACCTCCCACAATATGTATTTCACGGCGGGCTTTGCCGCCACCGATCGTCTGCATTTGCACGGTACGGTCAACATGAACATGTCGACCTCCGAGTATGATGCCGTCGAAATGCCGGATGTGACCGATCGTCTCGAAGGCGATCTGACTCACTCCGATCTCTCGTTCGATACAATGCCTTCTTACTCCAACCTGGAATACACGATTCTCAACGTCCAGGGTGGGTTCGAATATCTCGTATCTTCGGGAGTCACGTTTACAGCCGAAGGAGTCTATGTCGACATGACCGATGACGGCGGCTGGGTCTATGGGCTGGAAACGGGCAATTTCTTCACACTGTTGACAGGTGTAAGGATTGATTTCTAAGAATCTAATCCAGACGAGTTGTCAATTCAACCGCGGCGTCTTCGGACGTCGCGGTTTCTTTTTACCCCACGGCTGATATCTTGTTCACACTCATCAGGCCAAGAGGGCCAAGAGGGCAAAGAGAAACGCGACCGGTGTCCCGTGTACACCGATCGCGCTGGGTTGTGAAATCTAGTAGGTTTAGCGATAGCCGAAGATTTCGGCGTAGATGATCAGGATGATGATCGTTAGCCCGATAAACAGGGCGACGCCTCCGAATATTCGGGCGGCCATCTCCTGCTGCTTGCTCGGAGGTTTTACCAGGTGCTTGAGTATCTCCTGGTTCTCCATTAGCTCGGCATACTCTCGCGGACGATCCTCTTTTAGCTCCTCAACCGGGACTGAGCCGGTGAATATCACTGTATCCATGGGGAACTTGTCAGGGCGGAAATGGGTGTTGAAGAAATGCACGGTGAAGATAAAGGCAGTGGCCAGCAGTGCTTCGTCCGAGTGCACGATAGTCGCCACGTTGATAATCCATCCGGGAAGGAAGAGCGTAAAGGTCTCCGAGAACCAGAGCATGAGTCCGGTAGTACCGATCACCGCCACACCCCAGAAGACAGCAAAATAGTCGAACTTCTCCCAGTACGTCCAGCGTCCGTAGGCGGGGCGAGGTCCCAGGCCAATGAACCATCTCAGAGTACCAAACAGCTCCTTGAGGTCGGTTCGGTTGGGGACCATGGAGTTGGCGTTGAAGATCATTTTCTTCCAGCTGATTCCCTCTTTCCGTTTGGTGCGAATGAGATCCCAGATGTGGATTATGAAGTAGGCAAAGGTGATGATGGCGCACACCCGGTGAATAAAGCCGGCCGACTCGAATCCACCCAGCATATCGGAGAGTGCCTGTGCCCAGGGGAGGTAAGAGAATTTGAGTGTCATGCCCGTCAGTGCCAAACCGAGGAAGCTGACCACCATCATGACGTGCAGACGACTGTGCAACGGCTTGAATCGCTGGTACTGCATCTTGCCCCGGTGCTTCTCTCTAAGCTTCCGAGCCTCGCGCATCGCCTGGAAGGAGCGCGGCAGCCAGAGGATCGTATGGGTGAAGGCCAAAATCAGCGTAGTTACCAGCAGGGTCGTCATGAACCAGAAGGTATAGTACAAGATCGGGTACTTGGTCTTGTCGTGGTGCGTGGCGTGAGTTAGATACCCTGCAAACTGCCGATGTGATCCCTCGTGGCACTGTCCGCAGGTAGCGACGATGTTGTCTCGGGAGAGGGTCGAAGTCGGCTCGTCGGGCGACTGAATCATGTGGGAGCCATGACAATCATAGCACTGGGCTGCCGCCGAATAACCCAACTTCGAGACTTTGCCGTGGAAGGTTTCGAAGTATGACTCGGTGACTTCCTCATGGCAGGTGCCACACTGTTCCATGATCGTCAACCGGAAATCGGTTTCATCGGCCCGAACAATCGAGTGGGAAGCATGGCAATCTCTACATGTTGGCTGCCGCTGGTCAGTCGGATTGGCGGTCGGGCTGTGGACTGAGGTCTGGAACTGCTCGTAGATGCCCTTGTGGCATTCAGCGCAAGTCTCGGCAATCTTATCGGGATGTATTGAGGACTCCGGGTCGTCCTCCGGGAGAGCATGGTGAGCGGTATGACAATCGGTGCACATCGCCGTAACTACCAATCCACTTTCGAGTAATCCCTTACCGTGAGCAGAGTGTCGGTAATTGTCAACCGTTTCGCCCGATTCCTTGCCCGCTCGAAGCGCCGCCACGCCGCCCGTCTGATGACAGGTCCCGCAGAGATCCGGTACGGCCGTTGGGAAGGTTGGCGAGTGCTTGTCTGTGTGAGCGCGCATACCGTGCTTGCCGTGACAGGTGACGCAACTGGGAGCATCAGGATCACCGCGATCGGCGAGAATGCCGTGAGAGCTGGTCATGTAGGTCGTCACTACTTCACTGTGGCAAATCGAGCAATCTACTTCCGATGCTACCTTTTCGCAGGCCCGCTTCAGATTGGGGAAGACATTGGTATGGCATTGGGCGCAAGCCACGGTCTTGTGAATAGAACTATGGAACTCCAGCGAATCCACATAGAGCGAGATCGTCTCTCCGTCACGGGTCATCGAAAGCGATGGATTGCCGTGACATTCCATACACTCGGCATCGGAAACGCCTTCCTCGTAGCTGACCCGGCGGATCCGGTGTGGGGAATGGCAGTCGACACAAACCGGCACCTTGTCCGGCTCTTTCTCCCACAGCTCGCCTCGGATAACCTTGCGGTGCACCAACTCGATCTGACCATGACAGACTTTGCAGGTATTGGCCACGTTGTCCCGGTGAATTGAAGACTGCTTGTCGGTATGGTCTCTTACATTGTGGGCGGTATGGCAATCGGTACAGACAGCGGTTACCAGGAGACCCTGCTGATATAGGCCTACGCCGTGGATAGACTGTGGATAGTGGAAGAGAATGCTGTCTTCCGGAATATCGTACTTCTGATTGACTGCCGTGCCTTCCTTGTGACACTCGCCGCACATGAAGGGGATATTGAATTTCCTGACCGGTGATTCCGGATGGTCCGCCCCCACGATGTCGTGCGCGCCGTGGCAGTCCCAACACTGAGGAGCCAGCTTCTCACCCCTGGCGGCAAGCTGACCGTGTAGACTTCCGGAGTAAATATCGGAAACATCGTCGTGGCACATCGAGCAATCGACTGGCTCGAGTTTCTCCTCGTGGGGGAAATCATCGAAATCTGCCAGATCCATGTGACAATCGACACACTCCAGATCGCCGTGTATTGAGGCCTGGAATTTCTCAAGATCGAGCAGCACAGACCGACCGTCACGTTCCGACACCATGTCCGGATCCTCGTGGCAGGCCATGCAATCATCGGTAGACTGGGCCGATGCGCTCCAGGTTAAGAGAAGGCAAAATACCCCGATAGCGACCAGCCCCTTGAAAGGGCCGCTCAGATTTATTACAGCTCCAAATCGACTTTTCACCAATTGACCTCTTGACATTGGCCGATAGGTTAGTTAGTAGTTACTAACATAAGTGACGGCCGCTTCTCGTCAAGGAAAATATCGGTACATTTAGTGGTATTTTTCACAAGCGAAGTTGGTTACGGAGTTGCGAGTTGATCGATCAGTACCTGATCGAAGAAGCGTTGAGAGGTTTGCATATGAAAATGGGGACAGCCGTTGTCGTTCTGGCTCTGCTGGGTTTTCTTCTCTGCTCGAACATACACGCCCAACATCCGGCGATCTACCTTCTTGACAAAGACGGAGACATAATAGATCCAATCTCGGGGGAAAACCAGGACAAGCCGTTCAGTACGGCTATGACCTGTGGTATGTGCCACGATTACGAGGAAATCACCTCCGGCTATCATTTCCAGATGGGTTGGGATGTCATATCCGATGATTTCGGTGATTCCACGCGGCATCCCTGGAATCTCTCCAACGGTTTCATGGGCAAATGGTATCCTTATACTAATCGCCAGTTAGCACGAAAGCACAACTCACACGCCGATCAAATAGATCTAACAGTCTACGACTTTGTCGGTCATTCGGCGGGGGCCAGGGGGATGCCTCCGTGCGGTGCCTGTCATCCGGGGGGCGGCGGACTTGAGTACGATCGAGAAGGCAACCGCTACGATGAGTTTTTGACCGACTATCCGGAGTATCGCGATTCCCTGGACGGAGATTACTATCAGTCCAACTGGGACAAGAGCGGTGTTGTCGAGGCCGATTGCTTCGTTTGCCATTTCCCCGGTTACGATTTCGATGAACGTGTCTCGCAGCTTCAAAAAGGCAACTACCGCTGGGCGGTGGTTGCCGGAAGCGGTATAGGCTTTGTTGACGGCTCCGTCGATGCCGGCGATGAACCAGTGGTCCAATACAACAAGCGCTTTTTCAATGATGATGGGACCGTTTCGCTTGATATGACGTGGCCGCCGCCGTCCGACAACTGCATATTTTGCCATGGAAGAGCCGACATTCGCAAACGTGGGTTTTCCTGGAATGATATTCACAACGCCGATGTCCACAACCAGCAGGGAGTGAGTTGTGCGGCCTGCCATCCGTCGGGACCGGAACACAATTTCGCCAAAGGGGACGCCAATGTTTCGACCGTAGCCGACCATCTCGACAACACCATGTTGGATTGCCGGGGGTGCCACATGCAGGGAGTGCTGGGCGCCAGTGTTCCCAAACATGCCTCGGTGCGGCCCTCGCATATTGAAGCAATCTCTTGCGAAGCCTGCCATGTACCCAGATTGGGTCGCTCGGCAGCTCTGGGTGTAGACCATACTTCCGGTGAACATCGCTACATCACCAACCCCCGGGGAAGCGATGGCTTCGGCCAGCTGGCAGAATGGCATCCCACCTACGAACGTCGTGACAAAGGCGTGCTCTATCCACTCAACATCGTGCAAGCGATCTGGTGGGCGAACCTGTCCACCGATTCAATAATGCATCCTCTCTTCGAGAAGGAAGCCAAGGCAGCGTGGGAGAAAATAGAGGCAGAGTTAACCGACGACAACGAGGACGATCATCCGGAGATAAATACCCCCGCTGAAATAGAACTTGGCCTGAAAGCCCTGGCTGAGACGCTTGTCGGCAATCAGAGATTCGATCAAATTCATCCGGTCTTGCTAAAAGGCGGCAAGGCCTGGCATCTGGACGAGTCCGGCAAGGTGGCGGTGCTCAAAGACTCTGTTCACACCAGTATCGATTTCTCAATCAATCACAATGTCGCGCCGGCCCGACAGGCCCTTGGCAATGGTGGCTGTCAGGATTGCCACCATGAGGGCGAGACGTTCTTCAAAGGCAAGAGGACTGTCGATCTGTACGACGAACTCGGTAATCCGGTTCTGGTGAGCAACGGTCGATTCTTTGGCTGCAATCCCTGGATATTCGCCGTCAACTCCTTCCATCAGAAAGTGCTTAGCCCGGTTGTCAGTTTCGGGATTATCCTGGTCATCTTCCTGGTTACAGCGCACTACCATCGCTACGGTCCCAAGCGCGTACCGTTCGTGCCCAACTCCGGGGAAGTGCCCCGATTCTCCATTCCTGAACGAGCGATCCACAACTTCCGGCTGATATCCTTCGCACTCCTGGCTTTCACCGGCCTGATTCTGGCTTTCAACTGGGTCAACTGGCAAGAGCTTTTCTTCAGCTCACCTCGCCAGATGCTCTGGGTGCATATCATATCCGGGTTGGTGTTTATCGTCACTTCCGCGGCAGGTATGGCGGCCTGGTTTGAGGACGCACTCTTCGCCTCCTACGATATCGAGTGGGTGAGGCGAATAGGTGGCTATTTGGGCTACAAGGGAGAAGTGCTTTCCGGGCGATTCAATGCGGGTCAGAAGATGTTCTACTGGTATACGGCGATATTCGGGGCCGTCATTTCCGTGACAGGGTTGATACTCACCTTCAAGTCGGTCTTCCCACTGTCGGTGATATGTATTACATCGACCGTCCACAACCTTACCGCCTTTGTTCTCATAGCCGGTGTCTTGTCGCACGCCTATCTTGGTACCGTGGCCAACCCGGGCACCTGGAGAGTACTCGTCGATGGTTTCGTGACCCGCGAGTGGGCGCATCATCATCATCCGCTCTGGTTAAGAAAGCTGATCGATGAAGGTCATGTCGAGAGTGATGACTCTGCTAGCGATTCGTCTGATGCGGACAAGGACCAACCTGAAAGCCCGAGTGAACGGAAAGGGGAGGATCAGGAGTAAGTCTATCTCGCATTCAATGCGAAGCTAACAAACTCACATTTCGGGGGGGCCGTAAGCTCAATTGAGGCCGCATTCCTGCCGATATAACTCAGAGCAGCAACGACTGTGCTCCGTATGAATTGGTTGGACACTCGGGAGGAATTCCCGGCCAAAGGATTGGGCATTCTTTTGTACACATGCCATCTCTATCGTGCTCTTGACCGCATGGCTTCGCCGTGGGGAAAACCCCAATGACGCGGGACGATGATATGCATACATGCGCCGAAACGGGCAAGCAGCAGCCGCAATGGAGATCAAAAAGTCAATGGTTGAGTTGGACCGGCAGTATCGGTCTCACTCTGGCAGGATGCGGTGCGCTGACTTTTCACAGTCCCGTGGCGATCGTTGATCTGTGGGCTGTCGGTGCGGCGTTGTCGCTCGTTGCCGGTATTTGGTGGCGAGTCCCCGGTGTCGTAGGGGCGATCCTTGGTTGCGGAGTTGTGGTAGCTTTGCAGACCTCATTCGCGATCGAGACCCTGATCGACACACTGACCGTCGCAACAGCGCTTCTCGTGACCAGAGCAGCAATATCGCGACTCGGAGTATCGTCCGATATGCCGCGCAATCTGGCATCGCTGGCCTCGTTCCTGGCCGTATGGATTGCTACGCCGGCAATACTTGCAGCTGTGGTTGTGACCATGCTCACGTTTGTCAGAGATCTACACGGATCGACTCCCTCCGAAACTCTTCTGCTCGGACTGTGGCTTGGGATCGTCGGTACGTTCCTGGCTGTGGGACTTCCCTTGTTGTGCTTCGTCGGGCCGTATATGGCCGAGAGAGGCATATTGATCGGTCAGGTTGCCACACGCGAGAAAGCCTCCACCGAGGGTTCGCTCACTCACAAGACTAAGGCTGCAATCGGCTTGGGATCTGTCGTCATCTTCGTGGTCATGGCCAGCCTGATCACCATACATTCCAATGCGGTTCTGTTCTGCGCCCTTCTTACGTTGGCGTCCCTCACACTTGGGTTCCGCTTCGCAGTCATTTCGACCGCGGTGCTGATTATCACCGGCCTGCTTGGCAGCGGAATCAGCGCCGATCCGGCTCAAACCCTGCCCTGGGTAGAGCGGCTTGATCTGTTGATAGCCGGATTGCTCGTGATTGGCGCCGGACGACTGGCAGACGACCACCGGGCCGAAAACGGTCGGCGAAACGCTGCCGAGAATGAGGCTCGAAGAAACGAGCAATTCGTCAGGACGGTGTTCGATCACTCGCCGGTAGGAATCTCCGTCCGAGATCGCTTCGGCAAGCTGTTGCTTCACAATCGAGCCTGGAAAAGCATTTGGAATGTATCCGAGGAGGATCTGCGCGACTACAAGGATCGCGAGCGGGAGAAACTGTCGTTTGATTATCGGGATAGTTACCTGGGCAAGTGGCAGCGCGGTGTCGAGAAAGTCTACAGCGAGGGCGGCGGCTTTTTCGTACCGGAGATCAAAATCGAATCCACTCGCAAAGGTGGTCGCATACGATGGATCAGTCAGTACTTCTCGGCAATCAAGGGAGCTGACGGACAGGTTGATCGAGTCACGATCCTTACCGTAGACATCACCGAACGTCGTATTGCCGAAGAAGCTCTCAGGCGGTCCGAAGAGCGGTTCCGTACTCTATGGCTCAATCTTCCGGTTCCGATGTTCCGCTCGACTCCGTCGGGGCAGATTCTTTCGGTCAATCCTGCCACCGTAGAGCTTTTCAGAGCCGAGAGTGAAGAGCAAATGCTCGCGACCCCTTCCAGGGAGTTCTATGACGATCCTGATTCACGACAGGAGTTCGTGTCTGAGCTGGAGGAATCGGGTTCGCTCGACAATACCATTTGCAGGATGAAGAGGTACGACGGAACCGTCTTCTGGGCAACTTCGACTGTGAGAGCCGAGCGCGACGCTGACGGCCAGATAGTCTGGTACGACGGAGTCATGAAGGATATCTCTGATTACATCGAGGCCGAGGCCGCCCTGCAGGCATCCGAGCAAAGGTATCGTACGCTGGTCGACAAAGCTCGAGTCGCAATTATCGAGGATGATAAGGACGGGCAGATTACGTATGCCAATCGTCGTTTCGCCAATCTCTTCGGTTACGACATTTCGGAGATAGAACCGCTCACGATATCGGACCTGATCCACCCTGACGACCGCGCCTTTGTCATGAGCCGTCATGCAGAACGCTACGACTCAGGAGAGTCTCTTTCGAGTTACGAGTTCAAAGGATTGACCAAGGATCGTCGAACGGTCTTTCTGGAGGTCCATGTGGATCCCCTGGTTCAGGACGGTCGGGTGGTAGGGTCACGCAGTTTCTTATGGGATGTGACCGACTCGAAAGAGGCGGAAGCGAGACTACAGGAAAGCGAACAGCGCTATCGATCTCTGTACGAAAGCGCCGGCGAAGGGATCCTGGTGATTCAAGAGGGTGCCATCGTCCTGGCCAATCCCAAGATTGAAGAGGTGTCTGGATATCGAGCAGAGACTCTGAAGGGACGATCGTTCCTGGAGTTCGTGCACCCTGAGGATCGCAATCGCGCCTCCGAATACTATCTCGAGAGATTGGGCGGCACCAAAGAACCCACCGGATCTGATCCGGTCAGGTATCTGCATGCCAGTGGGCAAGTTCGTTGGATCGATGCCAAGTCGCGAGTGATCGAATGGGATGGTTCACCGGCGATCCTGTCGTTCGTGGCTGATATAACCGAAAGCCGGGAAACCGTTCAAGCCCTGGCCGAGAGCGAAGAGAAGTTCCGTTTGCTTTCAGAGCAATCTCAGTTGGGTATCTTTATCGTGCAGGACGACATCGTCGTGTATGCCAACCAGGCGGCTTCGACGCTTTGCGGTGCTACTCGCGAGAGTCTAACGGGCCAGGACTTCAGATATGTGTACAGCCTGGTGCATCCTTCGGATGTTTCCCAGGCAATGGAACACCTACGATCCTCCAAGAACCCAGGTGCCCAGGAAAGAGGTGCGGTAACATTCCGTCTTCTGACAACGACCGGGGAATCGAGGTGGGTTGAACAGTATGTCAAACCGGTAGTCTATAGCGGCTATCGCGCTCGTTTCGTGACTTTCGTCGATGTCACCGAGCGAGTTGAGAGCGTCAAGCAGCTTAACCGCCTTTCGGCGGCCGTGCAGCAGTCGGCCAATATGATAAGTATCGTAGACCTGGATGGGACCGTCGACTATGTCAACCCAGAGTACTCTGCCGTCACCGGTTACTCGAGCGAGGAGCTGGTCGGGTATCCGTCGGAGTTGCTGGGCAACGCCTCCAAGGATCCCAACCTGCGAAACCAGATATGGCAGGCAGTGGGCACCGGTCGCACCTGGACCGGCACCGTCTTTAGCCGCCGCAAAGGCCAGGACATGTTCTGGCAGCGCGTTACGGTGTCTCCTATTGAAGACGACGCCGGTGATATCATAGGCTGTCTGACGGTGGGTGAAGACATGACCCGCGAAATCGTCACTCAGCAAAAACTGGCCGACTCCGACAAGATGTCGGCGGTGGGAACTCTCGCTGCCGGCGTTGCCCATGAGTTCAGAAACTACCTTGCCGGCATGATCGGCAATGCATCCTTCGCCCGAGAGGAATTGGAGCAGGACGCCGACATCGCCCTCGCTCGTGAGACTCTGGATCAGATCGTGGAAATCGGCGAAAAGGCCAATGAACTCACCCTCTCTCTGCTCTCCTACTCGCGAGCAGGGGCCAAGGTTACCAAGCCGGAAAACCTGGCCGCAATCGTCGAGAACACCCTCAAGCTAGTTCGCAAGGAAATGCAGGTGAGGTCGGTGCGGCTGGTCACACAATTGGACGAGGTACCTCTGGTCGAAGTTAATTCCTCGAAAATACAGCAGGTACTGATCAACCTTCTCATCAACGCCCAACAGGCAATCAAGGTGTCTGGCGTGGTCACAGTAACCCTTGAACGGGCAGGCAACAGCGCCGAGATCAAAGTGTCTGATACCGGAACCGGTATTTCGCCCGAGAACCTGGGCAAAGTCTTCGACCCGTTCTTCAGTACCAAGGGTGTCTGGGGTGAAGATGAACCGACCGGAACCGGCATGGGACTCTCGATCTGTCGCAATATCGCTCGCGAGCACGGCGGCGATCTGACGGTTGTCTCTACTCCCGGCGCCGGAAGTACTTTCCGTCTGACTCTGCCGATTGAGCGAACGTCCGTCGAAATAGCCCACGACCCGGTCGCAATAGGCCGACCCTCGGTCATATGCTTCAGTCTCGACGACTCGGTCGTGGAGGAATACCGCGAACAGGCCACGCAACTCGGTTGGCCGTTCCGATCCGAGGCCAGCATGATGTTCGACCGGGCAGACTCTTATCCTGCCAACAGTCTCGTAATCTGTGACGCCCAGTTTGTTGGAAAGCTGGAGCTGATTCGCATGGCTGAGACTTGCGCGAGTTTGAATGTCCCCTATATTTTGGTCAACCTCGGTGGCTTAGACTACGAACTGGAGGAGCTGTTTCAATCGGCTGCCGCCAAGTACGAGAACCTGCCGATGCTTCAGAGTTTGCGGTCGACCACGACTGCGATTGACCCGGTTTAGCCCAACGCTAATTAGAAAGCGATCATGGACGAACCTGTAGAATACCCGATCGATGGCGAGTTAGACCTTCACCAGTTCTCACCCAGGGATACGCGCGAGGTGGTCATGGAGTATATCGCCGAGTGTCGTCGTCAGGGAATAACCTCGCTGCGAATAGTGCACGGCAAGGGAATTGGCGTCCAGAGGAGAATCGTTCACTCGCTTCTGGACGAACACGAGTCGGTTGAGGGCTATCGTCACGAGGCAGGCAGCGGCGGTGGCTGGGGTGCTACGGTAGTCGACTTGATCTCTGCAGAATAGAATCCACACAAATCGCCAGACATAAGAAAACGCGCCCGAGATCGAGATGAGAACGGGCGCGTTTTCGGCTTAGTAGGGCTCGAGCTATTTCAATAGGACCATCTTTTTGGTCGCGGCGAAATCACCGGCCTCGAGTTTGTAGAAGTAGACTCCGGACGAGTACGCGTCTGCATTCCACAGGATCCTCACCCAACCGGCCTGATCCTCACCCTTCCAACTGGTGACCTTCTGGCCGAGCACGTTGAACACGACCAGTTCCCACTCTGTAGCGTGGCTGAGCGCGAACTCGAAGGTGGTTGTCGGATTGAACGGGTTGGGATAGTTCTGAGACAGCTGGAAGTGATCCGGAATCTCGGTGGTTTGCGCCTTCATGACGAAGCCATCGTAAGCACCCACCTCGATTTCCTTGACTTCCTCGGCGCCGCCCAATTTGAGCAACTCGCCGGTCTCGACGAATCCATCGGGATTCATGCTGAATACGAGGACGCGAGTGTTCTTGCCGTCGAAGTGATAGCGCAGCTGCATGTGAGCAGCGGCCTCGGTCAAGGCCGGGGTAGCCTCGCCTTCCAGGAGCATGCTAAGTGCACCGATCTTGTGGTCAGTTTCAGCGATGGTCAGCAGTCCCCCTCTAACCTCAAACTGAGCTTCGACATGTTCGCCGGGGCGCAGTTTGGGAACTGCCGGAGCATCGCCCAATACCACTCGAATCAAGTAAACGAGGTCGGCCACGGTCAGGGTCAGTCCATCGGCGTTGACATCGGAGGCCGCTATCTGGCCATCGACGTTAACCCTGAAGGCTTCCAATCCGTGCACGAAGTAGTTGGAATAGAGCACCGCATCGGCGATTTCAAACGGAACTTCGTTCAGGTTAAGATCGCCTCGGGCATCGATCGAATCGGCACAGATGATGTCGATTCCACCGTTGGTGAAGTCGACGCAGCGCAGCGGCGCCGGTTTGCCGGTACCACCACCCTCCAGACAGTCGTCGTGGGCACCGAAGTAACCAGGATAACCGTAGGTCGGGTTGGTAATCGGATTGTGCTCGAAGTCGTACACGTGGCGGGAGATCCAAAGAGTATCGCCGATACGGGACGAGAACGAGTTGTCCGAGCAATCCAGCCAGAAGAACTGAACCGGGGCATACATGCATTCGAAGGAACGATCGTTGGTCACAAGGAAGAGAATGTCTGCCAGTGATCCGATGTGTCCGTCGAGGTAGCATCCGGGATGGTTAGCACCGTTGTTGGTTTCGGCAATTGCCACAATCCGCAGCAATCCGGTCGGGCAGCCGCCACATTGGCCATCGGCGCCGTGACGGAAGGTGAAGTATTCCCATCCGCAATCGCCGATTAGTTCACCCGGAACCACATTGTTCACGGTCAGGGCGCTGACGTCGTAAGCGATCAGGAAGTCGTAAGCTCCCAGTTCTTTGCCGGAACCGTTCAGGAACACGCTGACGCTGTCAATATTGCCCTGAATCGCGTCGTGTGTCTTCTGTATCTGAACGTGAATGCACTCGTCAATAACGATCTCGATACAGACACTGTCGATGGTTTCGGCCAGACAATCATCCACGGCCGTAACCTCGAAACAGTAGACTCCGGAAGTATCGGCCTGGAAGCAGATCTTGCCGGTACCCGCGGAGTAGGAACCTATCGGGGAGCTGTAGATCGCTGACAGATTGTCGTCGATATCAGCGGCTCCGACGGAGAGGCAGGCCTCACCCGGCGAATCCAAATAGGCCACGAAGTCCGGGGGCAGATCGAGCGTCGGCGGCGAGTTGAACTCGACCGTCACGAAGGCCGTGTCGTAGTCGGTTGCACCGCAGGAGTCGGTCGCCTTGAGAACGAACTCGTACGTACGTTCGCCGTCCGGTACCGTGAAGCATATCTGACCGGCGTTGAGGGTGCCGTACTGGGACAGCAGCTCAACCTCCAGGAGATTGTTGTCAGGGTCGGAAGTCGAAGTCAACCAGCAGATAGTCGTGTCGGCCTCGCACAGGAACAGTACCTGGTCCTCGCCGATGCTAGTTATCGGATCCTTGTTAATCACGAAGTCGACCGTAAACGCAGCCTCACATGAGGCGCCGCATTCGTCGAGACACATGACCGTGACGGTCACTTGCTCATCGGTGGTCGGGGTGTAGACCCAGTTGCCGCCAACGATAGATCCCGGACCGGTCAGCAACTCGCAGTGGTCGAAGTTGCCGTCGACATCATTTGCGGTCACCGGCAGGCTCACCTGGGTCGGAGTGCACTGGAAGAACGACGTGTCGTTCGGGACATCGCATATCGGGGCCGTGTTGAGATCGATGTAAACCAAGACAGTGTCGCTGTCGGTGGCATCACATTCGTCGGTTGCCAGCATGGCAATCTCATATACTCCAGCGGTATCAGGCAGGAAGCACAGCTGGCCGTTGCCATAGTTGGCTTCGCCTATGATCGCCTCAAGTGTATGGAAGGTGCCGTTTGGATCGGATATCGAAACCGGGAAGCAGACACTGTCGCCCGGCTCGCAAAGGAAGAAGCTACGATCCTGACCGAGATCAACAACCGGCGGCAGGTTGAGATCGATCTCAACGGTAGTGGTACTGGTGCCTTCCTCGCCGCAGGCGTCGATCACCTTGATCACGAACTCGTAAACACCGCTGGTGTCAGGCGTGAAACAGAGGGTGTTGGCCGCGGTGTCGATGGTACCGGCACCTGAGACCTGCAGTTCCTCCACGATGTTATTGTCGATATCAGCAGTGGTGTAGTTCAGACACAGCTCTTCGCCGGCGCAGGCGAAGACCGACTTATCGCGAACGAAGGCGATGGTCGGCGCACTGTTGATCGTGACGTTGTAAACCTTGCAGACCGTATCAGCCGCTCCACACGGATCGGTAACAGCGGCGCAGACCTCGTAGGTGCTGATCGTAGTAGGTGTGAAACACCACTCGCCGGTGGGACTTACCGTGCCGCTGCCCGAGACACGTGACCAGGTAAGGTCATCATAGTCGGCATCGTTGGCCGCAAACGGGCAACAGATCTCGCCCGGAGCGCAGATGAACGTGTCAACCGGTGCACCCGGATCGACTGCGATCGGGATCGAGTTGAGTACTACATCTACCGCGAAGTTGCAGGTTGCAGTGTCACACTCGGTGGCTGCTACGACCGTGAAGACGTAGTGTCCGGCTGTATCGGCGAAGAAGCAAACCTCACCGTTGGCATAGGCCCCGGTCGGGAAGACCGAAACATTGGCCCCGGAAGGAGCCACTGCCACAGGGCGGCAAACCTGATCCGGTTCACAGAGGAAGAACGACGTATCGTTGGGACAGGCCAGATCGATCGTTTCGCCGATATCTACCGTTACCTGAATTGTGTCGACATCGTCGGCGCCGCAGGCATCGGTCGCCAGGACGGCAAAGGTGTAGACTCCTGCCGATCCCGGCGTGAAGCAGATCTGGTCTGCGTTTGTATCTATTGTCGCCGTGCCGAGAACCAGGGATTCGGAAGTCAGGTTGCCATCGACATCGGTTGCACTGTAAACGAGACAGATCTCCTGGCCGGGACAGATGAACAGCGATGTGTCGTTGCCCATCGCGACAACCGGCGCGGAGTTGACCGTCACGTTGTAAGTCAGCGTGGTTGTATCAGCCGCGCCGCAAGAGTCGGTCACGACTACTTCTACGCTGTAGCTACCCGAGGCCGTTGCGCCGAAGCACCAGGTACCACCGGCTGTGACGGTTCCGTCGCCGCTCAAGCGGGAGTAGGTCAGCGTGCCGCCGTCAACGTCGCTGGCCGAGAAGGCGTAGCAAATCTCGTCGGTATTGCATATGAAAGAGTCGATCGGGCTCGCCGGATCAACCGCAATCGGGGCGCTGTTAATCGTAACATCAACCTCGATCTGGCAAGTGTCGGTGCCACAGGTTGTGGACGCGATCACCTGAATCTCGTAAGAACCGGAAGTATCCGCCGGGAAGCAAACCGATCCGGAAGTGTAGCTTCCGATCGGCGAAACCGCTACCGATGCACCCGCACCCTGGATTCCGACCGGGATGCAAATGTCGGTGGCTTCACACAGGAAGATAGTCAAGGGCGGCGGACAGTCTATCTGCGCCGCCTCACCAATCGTGACGTTGAAAGTCACCTGACAGGTGTCGGAGCCGCAGGAGGCGTCGGCGATGACGTCGATGATATAGGTGCCCGAGGTGTCAGCCGTGAAGCACAGCTCGCCGTTGGAGTAAGTGCCGTGGCTCACGGAGACGGTGGCCCCCGCCGGGGCGATGTTAATCATCTGGCAGATCTGGTCGACCGAACAGAGGAAGACATCGATATCCTCGGTTGGACAATCGATCACAGCAAACTCGCCGAAGGTGACATCAACCGTTACGGTGTCAACCGCATTCACGCCGCAGCTGTCTACTACATTCACCAGGATAGTGTACTGTCCGTCACCGGTAGGAGTGAAGCAGACCGTATTGGTGGCGGAGTCGAGCGTTCCAAATCCGGAGATCATCGATTCGACCAGTCCGGCCATTCCGTCCGGATCGCTCACCGAGTAGCTGACGCAGATTTCGGTGGGCTCACACAGGAAGACCGAGCTGTCGGCCTGGGCTGTGATGGTCGGAGCGCTGTTGAGTGTAACGTCGATAACCACGGTATCGTA
>Ga0180436_10002469_pt1 | contig 17527 bp, 17 predicted proteins | sample SS_ome_2_FD_132434 | JGI IMG/M metagenome (GOLD analysis project Ga0180436, IMG submission 132434) | Hypersaline lake sediment archaeal communities from the Salton Sea, California, USA - SS_3_S_2 metaG | ecosystem: Environmental > Aquatic > Non-marine Saline and Alkaline > Hypersaline >...
TACATCACGAAAGAAGCACCGAATTATACGAAATAGATATATTTGCCCCTATGGTTGCTTTACATAGGGGCAACGTAGTTTTATAGGAATATAAAAAGGATTTTGGAGGAATGGATGCAAGAGACGGTTTTAGTAATAGACTTTGGAGGACAATATAATCAACTTATCGCAAGAAGGGTTCGAGAGCTCGGTGTGTATGCGGAGATTCTGCCGTATAATACAACCCTCGATAAGATTTTGTCCTATAACCCGAAAGGGATTATTTTTACCGGCGGACCGAAATCCGTTTATGCAGATAATGCACCGAAATGTGACGAAAAAATCTTCGACAGCGGAGTGCCGATTTTGGGTATTTGCTATGGTGCACAGCTTTTGAGCCTGCATTTCGGCGGAAAAGTCAAAAAGGCGGATACAAAGGAATACGGCAGAGCGGATATTGAGTATGATTCATCGAGCAAGATTTTCAAAGGTATAGAAAAGAATGGTGTTTGCTGGATGAGCCACACTGATTATGTGGATATACCGCCGAACGGATTTAAAGTTGTCGCAAAGACGAAAAGCTGCCCTGTTGCCGCTTTCGAAAGCGAAGGGAATAAAAAATACGGAGTACAGTTTCATCCCGAAGTTGTTCATACCGTGGACGGAAACGAGATTTTAAAGAATTTTCTCTATGAGGTATGTAAGGTTTCCGGCGGCTGGAACATGAAAAACTACAGTCAAACCGCTATAGACAAACTAAAAAAACAGGCGGGGGACAAAAGAGTTTTGCTTGCGCTTTCCGGCGGGGTGGATTCCTCTGTGGCGGCAGTCCTTTTGAATAAAGCGGTCGGAAAAAACCTGGTCTGTATCTTTGTCGACCACGGTCTTCTTCGAAAGGACGAAGGGGATGAGGTCGAAAGAGTATTTAAGAATGAGTATGATATAAACCTTATAAGGGTGAATGCTGAGGATAGATTTTTAGAGAAGTTGAAGGGTATAACTGACCCGGAAACAAAGAGAAAGATTATCGGCGAAGAGTTTATAAGGGTTTTCGAGGAAGAGGCAAAAAAGCTGGGCAAAATCGATCTATTCGCTCAAGGCACGATATATCCGGATGTTATAGAATCCGGCTTTGGTCATGCGGCAACGATAAAGAGTCATCACAATGTCGGGGGCTTGCCGGAGCATGTGGATTTTGATGAGATAATCGAGCCGCTTAGAGATTTATTCAAGGACGAAGTCAGAAGATTGGGTGAAGAGATCGGGATACCTCACCACATGGTATGGAGACAGCCTTTTCCGGGACCCGGACTTGCGATAAGGATAATTGGAGATATTACAAAAGAGAAGCTTGAGATTCTAAAGGAAGCGGATTTTATTTTCAGAGATGAAGTTGCAAAAGCAAAGTTGGACGAAGAGATTTGGCAGTACTTCGCCGTTCTGACCGGAATGCGAAGCGTCGGGGTTATGGGGGACGAGAGAACGTATGACTATACGATTGCACTAAGAGCCGTAACCAGCGTAGACGGAATGACTGCCGATTGGGCGAGAATACCTTTTGGTATATTAGAGAAAATATCCAACAGAATAATAAACGAAGCAGGACATATCAACAGAATCGTTTACGACATAACATCAAAACCGCCTGCTACGATTGAGTGGGAATAATTTTAATTTTATATAAAGGAGAAAGTGAAAAATGAAAGTTGCTGTAGTTATGGGCTCAAAATCCGATTTACCTGTACTGGAAAAGACGATTGCGGTATTGAAGGATTTTGGGGTTGAGGTTGTGCCGAGGGTTTTAAGCGCACACAGAACGCCGGACGAGGCGCACGATTTCGCATCGAGCGCAGAAAAAGAGGGTATCGAAGTGATTATCGCTGCTGCAGGAAAAGCGGCGCATCTCGGCGGTGTTTTGGCGGCGTATACGGTGCTTCCTATAATAGGGCTTCCTATTAAGTCCTCAACGATGGACGGACTGGATTCCTTGCTGTCTATTGTGCAGATGCCTTCAGGAGTGCCAGTCGCAACCGTTGCGATTAACGGAGGGGAGAATGCGGCCTTGCTCGCTGTGCAAATCTTGGCTGTTAAGTATGATGTCTTAAAAGAAAAGCTTAAAAGTTTCAAAGAAGAGATGAGGAAAAACGTATTAAAAGCAAATGATGAGATGTTAGAGGAGATGAAATGATGAAAAAAACTGAATTGATGTATGAAGGAAAAGCTAAAAAAGTATATGCCACGGATGATAAGAATTGCGTTATAGTGGATTATAAAGACGACGCAACGGCTTTTAACGGGGAGAAAAAAGGAACAATAGTCGGAAAAGGCGTTGTGAACAACAAGATGTCGAATTATATGTTTAAGATGCTCGAAACAAAAGGCATCCCGACTCATTATGTTGAAGAGATAAGCGACAGAGAGACTATAGTGAAAAGAGTTGAAATAGTACCAGTGGAAGTTATCGTTCGAAATATTGCGGCAGGGAGCCTTTCTAAGAGATTGGGTCTGCCGGAAGGAACGAAGCTCAAAAAAACAGTTTTGGAATATTGCTATAAGGACGACGATCTGGGCGATCCGCTTATTAACATATATCACATAGCAGCCTTGGAGCTTGCATCCAAAGAAGAGATGGACAAAATCGCCGAGTATTCATTCAAGGTAAATGAATTTTTGGGCGAAAGATTGAAAAAGATGAATGTCGAGCTTATAGACTTTAAGCTTGAGTTCGGAAGATATAACGGCGACATAGTGTTGGCGGACGAGATTTCACCTGATACATGCAGATTTTGGGACACGGAAACGGGAGAAAAGCTGGACAAGGACAGGTTCAGAAGAGATCTTGGCGGAGAAAAGGAAGCATACGAAGAAGTGCTGAAAAGACTATTAGGAGAATAGATTTTGCGATATAAAAAACTTCCGATTTATGAGAGAACAAAGCCGGCTGTGGACAGCATGAACGAAGAGTGCGGTGTTTTTGGTATATACAAAAATGACGATTTCATCGAAGCTGCTGACGCAACCTTCTATGGACTGTACGCTCTGCAGCACAGAGGACAGGAGAGCGCAGGAATAGCAGTCTCAAGAGGGGGCAGGATAGAGTATTATAAGGACATGGGATTGGTTGCGGAGGTTTTCAAGGAGAATGTTATTTCCGATTTCTACGGTGCTGATATCGCTATAGGTCATGTGAGATATTCGACAACCGGCAGAAGCCTAGTGGGCAATGCGCAGCCGCTTGTGATATCATATAGAAATGGAACAATTGCTCTTACTCATAATGGGAATCTAATCAACGCTTCGGGGATTCGAAAGGAGCTTGAGAAGGACGGCGCAATCTTCCAGACGACGATAGACACCGAGGTTATAGCAAATTTGATCGCAAGAAATGCTGATGACGGTATTATCGAATCTATCAAAAAGACTATGAGCAAAGTAAGAGGCTCATATGCTATGACAATAATGACAAAGGATAAACTCATCGGGGTTCGTGATCCTTTCGGCATTAGGCCGCTTGCTCTTGGGCGAATCGATGAAACCTATGTAATCGCAAGTGAAACAGCGGCATTTGACGCTATTGATGCGGAATATGTACGGGATATTGAACCCGGTGAAATCGTTGAGATAAGCGAAGACGGGCTGAAATCATATATACAGTGTAAAAAAGAAAAAACCGCTCTTTGCGTGTTTGAGTACGTATATTTCGCAAGACCGGATTCCTATATCGAAGGGGTTTCGGTATACGGTGCGAGGGAGAAAGCAGGAGCACTTCTCGCTAAGAGATATCCTGTGGAAGCTGATATTGTCTCCGGCGTTCCCGATTCCGCAAGACCTGCTGCTCTGGGGTATGCAGAGGAGTCAGGGATATTATATAAAAAAGCATTAGCGAAAAACAGATATATCGGCAGAACTTTTATTCAGCCGCAACAATATATGCGCGAGCGCGGAGTGAAGATTAAGCTCAATGCATTAAGGCGCAATGTTGAAGGTAAAAGGGTCGTATTAGTTGACGATTCTATAGTTCGCGGAACGACCAGCAAGAAGATCGTTGAGATGCTGAAAGCGGCCGGGGCAAAAGAGGTGCATATGAGAATAAGCTCGCCTCCGGTAATCGCTCCCTGCTATTTCGGTATCGATACCGCCTCGCACGAACAGCTTATCGGAGCTAAGAACTCTGTCGAGGAGATTAGAAAGTTAATAGGTGCGGATTCGCTTCATTACCTTTCCGCTGAGGATTTGATTGAAGCTGCAACGGAAGGTAAGCAGGACTTCTGTACTGGTTGTTTCACAAAAAACTATCCGATTGACGTTATAAAGGAAGAAGGCAAAGGGAATAAGCTGATATTGGAACAAAAGGGATGCTAAAAACGAAAGGGCAGCAAAAAATATATGGGTATAACTTATAAGGATTCTGGTGTGGATGTATCGGCAGGCCAAAAGGCTGTCGAACTCATGAAGGATCATGTATCAAAGACTTTTAACGATAATGTTTTGGAAGGAATCGGGCATTTCGGCGCAATGTATGAGATTGACGGCGGAGATGTTCTTGTGTCGGGTACTGATGGCGTCGGCACAAAGGTCATGGCAGCATTCACTCTTAAAAAACACGATACTATAGGAATCGACTGTGTTGCTATGTGTGTGAACGATGTCGTATGTCATGGCGCAAAGCCGCTGTTCTTTTTGGATTATTTTGCAACAGGAAAACTCGAGCCTGAGATTGTGAGTGATGTAGTCAAAGGTATTGCTGAAGGGTGCAATCTTGCAGGTGCGGCACTAATCGGCGGAGAGACGGCTGAGATGCCGGGTTTCTATAATGCGGGTGAATATGATCTGGCAGGGTTTACTGTCGGAATGGTAAAAAAAGAAAAAATGATTTCAGGGAAGAATATAAAATCAGGAGATGTGTTGATCGGGCTTAAGTCATCCGGAATACATTCGAATGGTTTTTCTCTCGTAAGAAGTCTTATAAAGATGGAAGTTGAAGTTTTGAATAATTTCATACATTCCTTTGACAAAACTTTGGGCGAAGAGCTTTTGACCCCGACAAGAATTTATGTCAAGCCGGTGCTTGAGTTGATAAAGAAATATAACATCAAAGGGATTGCGCATATTACCGGCGGAGGATTTTATGAAAATATACCGAGAATGCTGCCGAAAGGTCTTTGCGCAAAGATCGAGCTTAATTCATTCGAAAAACTCCCGGTGTTTGATATGCTGGTAAGTGAAGCGAAAATCGATACAGATGAAGCGTATTCAACATTCAATATGGGCATTGGAATGGTGCTGGCTGTTGATAAAAGAGTTGCAGAAAATGTCGTTCAATCTGCGAATGAACTCGGTGAAACGGCGAATATAATCGGAGAAGTCGTAAAAGACGAAAAAGGAGTTCTGCTTTGCGATTAAAGAGAATTGTCGTAATGATTTCCGGCGGCGGAAGCAATCTCCAAGCTATAATTGATTCTGTTAAGCAAGGGTATATTAAGGCCGAAATTGTCGGTGTCTTATCGAATAAATCCAATGCTTTTGGAATATCAAGAGCAGAAAAGGAAGGCATACCGGTAAAAGTCGTCGAGAAAGAGGGCTTGACCGAAGAGGAATTCAACAGCGCAAACGCTCTTGCTCTCGAGAAGTTCGCGCCGGATTTAATAGTGCTGGCAGGATATCTTTCCATAATCGAAGGAAGCATAATTCAAAAATATAAGAACAGAATCATAAATGTGCATCCTTCTTTGATTCCCGCTTTTTGCGGTATGGGCTATTATGGATTAAGGGTACACGAAGCGGTATTGAGTTATGGTGCAAAACTCAGCGGGGCCACCACACATTTCGTGGATGAAGGTGCGGATACCGGTCCTGTGATAATGCAAAAACCGGTTCAGGTTTTAAACGGTGACACACCGGAGAGTTTGCAAAAGAGAATTTTGGAAGTGGAACATGAGATTTTGACAAAATCAGTGAAGCTTTTCTGTGAGGATAAAATCAGGGTTTCGGGCAGAAAAGTCGTTGTTGATGAGTAATTTTTGGAGGATATAGAGAATGAAGAGAGCTTTCTTGAGCGTATCGGATAAAACAGGAATTGTCGAGTTTGCAAAAGGCTTAGAAAAGCACGGTTTTGAAATTTTGTCGACAGGCGGCACAAAAAAGACACTCGAGGAGAAAAACATCAAAGTGACTTCCGTTTCGGATATAACCGGTTTCCCGGAATGTTTGGACGGAAGGGTGAAGACGCTCCACCCGAAAATACATGCCGGTATACTCGCCTTACGAGACAAGAAAGAACATATGGATACTTTAAAGGAGCTTGATATTGAGCCAATCGATATCGTTGCGGTAAACCTATATCCCTTTAAAGAGACGATTTCGAATCCGGAGGTCAGCCTTGAAGATGCAATCGAAAATATTGATATCGGCGGACCTACTATGCTCCGAGCAGCAGCGAAGAACTGGCAGGATGTAGCAGTAATCACTGATATTGATGATTACGAAATTGTGCTGGACGAAATAGCAAACCAAGGTGAAGTCTCACGGGAAAGAAAATTCAAACTATGCGCTAAGGTTTTTGAGCATACTGCGGCGTATGATGCACTGATAAACGGTTACCTGCGGGAAAAGACAAAGGAAAAACATCCATACCATCTTACACTGACTTTCGAAAAACAACAGGAGCTAAGATACGGCGAAAATCCTCATCAAGATGCAGTTTTCTATAGGGAGCCTCTGTTCAACGATGGGACTTTGGTGGATGCGATTCAGCTCAACGGAAAAGAATTATCCTTTAATAATATAAATGATGCCAACGGGGCACTAGATATTCTTCGAGAATTTGAGGAAACGACGGTTGTGGGAGTAAAGCATGCGAATCCCTGCGGTGTCGGGAGTGCAAAGAATGTGTATGATGCATATATGAAAGCATACAGCGCAGATCCGATTTCGATATACGGGGGCATTGTAGTCACGAACTCAAAAATCGACTTGAAGACTGCGGAGAAGATGACAGAGATTTTCTTGGAGATTATAATCGCTCCGGAATATGATGATGAAGCTCTGGAGGCCTTAAAAAAGAAAAAAAACCTTCGAGTTTTGAAGCTCAAAAGCATAAATATGCCTTTAAAAAGCGATTCTCAGGATATGAAAAAAGTTGCTGGCGGATTGCTTTTGCAGGATATGAACGATAATCTTTTAGACAAAGAACTGGTATGTGTCACAAAGAGAAAACCGAGTGAGGCACAGATTGAGGATTTGCTATTTGCTTGGAAAGTTGTGAAGAACACGAAATCTAACGGGATAGTTGTGGCGAAAGGCAAGAAAACTCTTGGTATCGGACCGGGGCAAGTCTCGAGAATATGGGCAGCGGAAGCGGCATTGGAACGAAGCGGAGAAGAGGCAAAAGATGCAGCAGCGGCATCAGATGCGTTTTTCCCTTTTTCTGACTGTGTTGAACTGATGGCTAAGGCGGGAATTTCGTGCATAATTCAGCCCGGAGGATCGATTCGTGATAAGGATTCAATTAAGGCATGTGACGAAGCGGGTATAGCGATGGTCTTTACCGGCATGAGACATTTTAAACACTAATTTAGGAGTTGAACGAATGAAGATTTTGGTTGTCGGCGGCGGTGGAAGAGAACATGTGATTATAAAAAAGCTGAAGGAGGACAGGGATGACCTCCAGCTTTTCTGCGCACCTGGAAACGGCGGTATCGGAGAGGATGCGCTCTGTGTGAATATCGAAGCGATGGAACTCGAGAGGATATGCGATTATGCGGAAAAACAGGAATTTGACCTCGTAATCGTTGCGCCGGACGATCCGCTGGTAGCAGGCCTTGTGGATATGCTCGAAGAAAGAGGTATTCGCACATTTGGTCCAAGAAATGATGCAGCAAAAATCGAAGGCAGCAAGATATTCTCCAAGGACCTGATGAAAAAATATGATATTCCTACGGCTGAATATGAGATTTTCGAAAACTATAAGGATGCTAAAAAATACCTTGAATCTGCAAAGATTCCGACTGTAGTAAAAGCGGACGGACTTGCATTCGGCAAAGGCGTTTTGATATGCAAGACAAGAGAAGAAGCCGAAGAAGCTTTAGAGATCATTATGATACAAAAGAAATTCGGTGAGGCGGGAAACAGAGTCATAATCGAGGAGTATATCGAGGGACCGGAAGTCTCAATACTCTCTTTTTGCGACGGGAATACGATAGTGCCGCTTCCTTCGGCACAGGATCACAAAAAAGCATATGATGGGGACGAAGGACTCAACACCGGAGGGATGGGAACGTTTTCTCCTTCGGACAAATACACACCTGAAATGCAAAAACAGGTTGAAGAGGAGATTATATTCAGATCGCTTGAAGCATTTAAGCAGGAAGGAATAGTCTTTAAAGGGGTTATATTCTTTGGTCTTATGCTTACTGAAAACGGACCTAAGCTTTTGGAATACAATGCAAGATTCGGAGATCCGGAAATACAGGTTGTACTGCCGAAAATCGAAGGCGATTTGTTGAGCATCTTCGAGGCTTGTATCGATGGAAACCTTGCGGATATACCTATTGGATTTGACAACAGATACGGGGTTTGCGTAATAATCGCCTCCGGCGGTTATCCGGAAAAATACGAAAAAGGATTTTTAATCGAAGGACTTGATAAGCTAGATTCGGATATCGTGGTTTTTCATGCTGGAACAAAGGCTCGCGATAAAAGAATATATACTAACGGCGGCAGGGTTTTGGGAGTGACTGCTTTTGGAAGAGATGTGAGCGAAGCGAGAGAAAAAGCTTATAAAAATGTTGAAAAAATTACTTTTGATAATATGCATTATCGAAAGGATATCGGTATAAAATAAAGGTCTGGACTGAGGTCATATATGAGTGAGATTATAGCTAATAGCAAGAGGATCGAAGCGAAACACGGACAGAGCTTTGAAGATATTTTGGAAGCGAATTTTCCGAATTTGAAATATGTTACTAACGTTGTATGCGACGGAGTTTTGTGTGAGTTGTCCGAGCTGTTTAAAGACGAAAAAGAGATTGAATACATATCAGCTGGCAATCATGAAGAAGCCGCGAGAACATACGGCAGAGGCGTGAGCTTTCTTATCTTTAGAGCGGTCAGGAAAATGTTCGGCAAAGATAAAAAGCTTATTATAGATCATGCCCTTTCGGGCGGACTTTATTGTGAAATTGAGGGAAAAAAGGATTTATCGCCATTTGAAGTGGTAGAGCTTGAGTCCATTATGACAAAGATGGTGGAAGAGGATACGAAATTCATCTACAATAAAATTCCGAAAGATGCTGCAATAAAGCTTTTTGAGAAAGACGAACAGTACGACAAAGTCGAACTATTACGATATAGACCGTTGAACTATTTTAGATTCTACGAGAATGAAGGGGATATAAACTATTTCTACGGTAAAATGGTTCCTTCAACAAAATACCTTAAGGATTTTAAACTGTTCTACTACTCTCCCGGATTCATCGCAAAATTTCCTTCGCCTTATCATACGGAAACACAAGTCTTGGAGGAAGAGCCGAAACTTGCAAGTGTTTTCAGCCAAGCAGAGCACTGGGCGAGAATATTGAAAGTGTCGCATGTAGCGGATATCAATAAGATGGAAAGCGAAAGAAGCCTTTCTGAGTTTATTAAAGTCAACGAAACTCTGCATGAAAGCCAAATCGCCGAGATCGCAAGGGATATAATTAGCAGTGATAATGCGAGGATAATCCTGATTGCAGGACCGTCATCCTCAGGGAAAACAACCTTCGCAGGAAGGCTTAAAACGCATCTAAAAGCTCTTGAGAGAAACAGCTATTCAATATCCTTGGATGACTATTATATCGATAGAGACGCTCTTCCTGTGGACGAAAACGGCAAGCAGGACTTTGAGACGATAAACGCATTGGATACGCATCTTTTCAACAAAAACATGGTATCGCTTTTGGAAGGAAAAAATACTTATCTGCCGATATTCAGCTTTACTTTAGGGAGAAGAGAGGACAAAGGCAGAAATTTAAAGATTGAAAAGGATGAGCTTTTAATCGTTGAAGGAATACACGGGCTGAATGATGAGCTTACACGGCTCGTACCGCATGAATATAAATATCGGATTTTCATAAGTCCGCTGAATACTCTTAACTTGGATAATCATAATATAGTATATCCTGAAGATTTACGGCTTTTGCGAAGAATGGTAAGGGATAAGAAATTTCGTGGTTACAGTGTTGAAACGACGCTAAGAATGTGGGCGGATGTGAGAAGAGGAGAATATAAATATATTTTGCCGTATAAGGAAAATGCGGATGTAATATTCAATTCGACACTGATATATGAACCGATGATTTTGAAAAAATATGCGATTGAAGAATTGAGAAAAATAAAAAAAGGTACTGAAGAATATATGTATGCAACACATCTTTTGAAATTCTTAAATTATTTTACATCCAGCGATTTGGATAATGAAATACCGAATAACAGTCTTCTTCGGGAGTTTATCGGCGAATAACAATTTCATCAAATTCTTTAAATATTTTTTGTTTGAGGTTTTGATTATAAATTTTGACCTTTATGCGAAAAATAGATTTAAAGGAGGCGATAATCTTGAAAAAGACTTTTTTAATTTTAATAGTAGTTATTATGGTTTGCTTGGTAGTTTTAACAGGATGTGCAAGGAAGAAAGTTACAACCCCTGCGCCCAAACCGACTGATACTCCCGTAATAACTGTCGAGCCAACGAAGACGCCTATGCCGAATCAAGAGCCGACAGACACCGAAGATCCTTCGATGACGGATGAACCGACGGCAACAGAAGATATGCCAGACGAAGATACAGAAACTTCTGAATAGTTTTTATCAATGAAAACCTTTTGGTCGGTCAAAATTAATATTATGGAACAGAGCGGCATCCGATTTTTACGGGTGCTGTTTTTGATTCGTGAAATATAATTATTTACTGTTTATTGAACAAGTAAGCAGTTTACATGTTTTTATATTAGGAGTATACTTAAGTATAAATTTAACAACGAAATTTTGGAGGCATATGGATAATGGAAAGAATTGCATTTACCTTATTCGGTAAGGACATATACTGGTACGGCGTAATAATAATGGCAGGTCTCATCCTGGGTATGATTTTGGCGATTATGGAGGCGAAAAAGCGAGGATATACGGCTGAAGTGATATTGGATTTTCTTATTCTTGCAGTTCCTCTCGCCGTTATCGGTGCAAGAGCATACTATGTGATATTTAACTATGAGTTATATCAAGGCGATCTTTTGAAAATGATCGCAATTTGGGATGGAGGGATTGCGATTTTTGGTGCAGTAATCGGAGGAGTTATAGCTGCCCTGATTATGAAGCTTATAAAAGGCTTTCCTGCACTCGTACTTCTGGATATGACAGCACCATCGCTCATATTGGGTCAGGCGATTGGAAGGTGGGGCAACTTTGTAAACCAAGAAGCATATGGACGAGCTATTCTAAACCCAAAGTGGCAGTTCTTCCCGGCGGCAGTCAAAATCGATACACCCATGATTGCAGGTCAACTGCCCGGATACTATATGGCAACATTTTTCTATGAGTTTTCCTGGAATGTTATCGTGTTTATTATTTTGATGCTTATAAGAAACAAGCTGAAAAAACTGCATGGAGGAGTTTTTGCTGCGTATCTGATGCTTTATGGTTTTGGCAGATTCTTTATTGAAGGGATGAGAACTGATAGTTTGATGCTCACGGAGACGATACGAGTTTCACAGGGTCTAAGCTTGATACTCGTCGTAGTCGGTGCATTTTACTTAGCGTTTGGACTTTCAAAAAAACTCGAGTTTAAAGAATACAGAGGTAACTACCTGTATGATTTTGAACTGGCGGAGGAGAAAAGGGTTGAGAAAATCGCAAGAAAAGAGGAGAAAAGAAGAGAAAAAGAAATGAGAGCGGCAGAAAGAGAACAAGGAGAAGAAGAAAAAACAAAAGAAGAATAAAACCCGTTTGGAGGAGAGACAATGAAAGATTTTGATGAAATTCGTGACGATATCAAAAAAGGAATAGACAGTGTCAAAAAGGGCATAAGTGAAACAAAAGAAGATATTAAAGAAGGCTATGCAGAGAAGAGAGAAGCTCTGAAAGAGACAATCGATGAGTTTGAAGCGTCTGCAAAGGAAAAGTGGGAAGGGGTCAAAGAAACGATAAAAAAGGAAACCGATGGAGTTTTTAAATCCTCAGCAGCAGAAGAAGCTGAGGAAGAAGCTGAAAAAGAGAAATAGGAACGATAAAGCATAGTAAAAAACAGCCTCGGGGGTACAGTCGAGGCTGTTTTTGTCCCAATAGATGCTATGTGGGGATAAACACAGAATGCATCATTGGGCCTTCTTTTTTTAAGCGGTTTTGAGTGAGTTTGATATTATTTTCAGCTCATACTGCTTTCCAATTGTTGCACAATACTCGATAGTTTTTCTGGTTTGTTCGGACTTCCCGTCCCATATGATAACTGCATAATCAGAAATATCGATCATTGTTCTGATGGTATCTGTCTCCTTTTTGTTTCTTAAGTTCTCATAGTGCGATTTTAGAACGAGACATGGAATATTGTGCTTGTCCGCATATTCTTTTGTCTTAATACCGACACCTCCGTTGTCTCCACACACTATCTCCTCTGTTTCATTAGGCAGATATTTGCTAATATCCACCGCTAGGTTCTTCGAACCGGTTACAACCACACGCATAATTAATACCTCCCGTTTTTAAATACGCCATAAAACCATACCTCTTTCTTTTTTTATAGATGTAGGGAGATTATACTATACACAAAAATATTAATTTGTCGAAACAAAAAGAAGACGATTAACTTGCTGATAAATAATGTTAATTATGTATGAACAAAAATGAAATTTGGAATATTATATACCGTTTATTAAATGCTCAAAAAGAATCTTAAAACCAATTGCGATGAGTATGATACCGCCAAAGACATCAGCGTATTTTTCCAGACGTTCTACATTGGACAAAACAGCCCCGAGACGAACACCCAAAAAGGACACAAAGAAGGTTATAATGCCGATAAAAAGAGCGGGGAAGAGAATATCGATATCGAGAGAAGAAAAGCTTAGCCCAGCCGCAAGAGCGTCTATGCTTGTTGCAAAAGCGAGAAGGATAAGCATCTTAAGGCTGCTTAAAGGTTTTGCTTTTTCGATAATGAAGGATTCGTATATCATCTTTCCGCCGATAAACACGAGGAGCGAAAAGGCAATCCAATGATCTATGGGCTTTATATATACGATAAACACAAGCCCGATAAGCCAGCCGATAATCGTCATCAGAGACTGGAAGCCGCCAAAGGTAATACCGCACTTCAATGAGTTTTGCTTGCTTCTCTCTTTGTCAGCAAGCCCTGCTGCAAGTGACACGGCGAATGCATCCATCGAGAGAGCAAATGCAGTTATAATAACCGTTAAGATAGACATAAGATATAAATATACTCATACACTTGATGTAGTGCATAAATGCAGTATCCTTTCAAATATTGTTCAGCAATAGTATATGCTTTCACAAACCATTATAAAACAAAAAACCTTTATTCAGCAATGTTATCATTAGACCAAAAGGAGATATACTCGCTGACTTTTGTAGCTCCGCTTATGTTGAGGTGTTGATTCGGGTTAGGATCTTCCTGTGCAAAATCTTCATATGTAAGGGACAAGTCGATTTCATTCATATCGATATGGGCTGTGTTTTTGGAAATAAAATATTCGTTAAAGGCAGAGCTGATATCGCCGTAATTTGTGCTTTCGACAAATTTATCAAGCCAAGGTACGGTTACAAAAACAACCTCAACGTCTTTTTTATCACACATTTCGATTATATTATCCCAGTGTTTCTGTTTTTCCTTCATAGAGGTATCTACATCGAACGTATATTCATAATTATCATACCCTTCATACTGATCAGGAGTCATAACATAAGGAATATAACGACTTCCTTTATGATGCTTTTCAGTATAAAGCTCCCTGTCCTCCAAAGTATAGCTTACGTCCCAAAATCTCAAATGCCATTTTTCGGGCTTCTTCCAATTCGCATGGTACTTAAACATAGGCAGAAAGCCATCAAATATATTCCGCATACCGCTTTGGGAAAGGATTCCTTTGAGTTTTAAAGCAGGATTCCTGATACTGCGTATTACTGTCATGTCGGCTTCCATGGCTTTGGAATAGTAAAAGTCCTTCTTTGAAGGATAGACCATTGAGAATGTCTCAACAAAAACCACATCGATATCGTGGTTTTTCAAGGTCTCCTCCAACAAAAGCTCTGCGCTGAATGGGGATTGGCTCGTAGTGCTTAAGTTGAATGAATTTGCTCCTGTGTTTTCGTCGAAAACATCGCAATAAATCCCTGCAATCGAATGGGAGTTGCCGATGAATAGAACATCGATATCATCGCTTTCATACATTTCGTCAATATTGTAATAGCTTTCAGAGATTCGGATAGTGACAAAAAAGCCCATAACAATAATCAAAGCAATAGTTATTATCGCAGTTATTCCGCCGTATAGAATTCCTTTTATATTTTTTTTCTTATTATTCATAATACTTACCTAACAATTAAAATTGGAAATATATAAATTCATTAACCACGTTTTCGCCATATATCCCGAAAACTATGATTACCAAAATTGCAATAACGATAAATGCATGCCGCAAGAACAAAGGTCTTTTCTCAATCCAGGAAATAAGACTTTTTCTTGCATTAAATATCTCTGAAATGAATAGATAAGCACATGCGATAACGGCAACCCATTTATCCTGAACATCCATATTCGAAAGAACGGATGCTTCTGTAAACTGCGAAGCGGAAAAACTGAACATGTTTTTAAGTATAACAACTGAATTTTCAAGAGTACCTGCCCTGAAGAAAATCCAGGCAAACATAACACATATCATGGTTATTATATATGAAAAGCTTAAATATCCGTATTTAATCCCTTTGTTTGGACTATATCGAAGCCTATCGGTGGCGGGTCTTAAAAGCCTGTCGATAATCTGATATACGGCGTGTAGCATCCCCCAGAATATAAAAGCAAAAGAAGCTCCGTGCCAAAGCCCGCTTATCGCAAACACCAAAAAAATATTTATATATTGGCGTACAACGCCCTTTCTGTTTCCGCCGAGAGGTATGTATAGATAATCACGAAGCCAAGTCGTAAGAGAGATGTGCCATCTGTCCCAAAAATCCTTTATACTCATGGCAAGATACGGTGAGTTGAAGTTCTTCATCAACCTGAAACCCAAAATTTCAGCAGTACCGATTGCTATGAGCGAGTAGCCCGCAAAATCGCAGTATATCTGGACGGCAAAAGCCAGAGTTGCAAAAACAAGAGGTAAACCCTTAAACTCATCTGGCGCACCATAAACAGCGTTTACCGATATCGCGAGCCTGTCCGCAATTACCATTTTCATAAAAAAACCGGCAAGCATGCTGTACAATCCTGTCCGGAATCTATCCGGATCGAAGCTGTGTTTTTCAAAAAACTGCGGAAGCAAGTGCTCGGAACGCTCGATTGGTCCTGCGACAAGCTGTGGGAAGAATGAAACATAGAGTGCAAAAATTCCGAAGTGTTTCTCGACTTTTTTCTTCCCCCTATAAACATCGATAGTATAGGACAGCGTTTGGAGAGTGAAGAAAGATATGCCGACCGGAAGCAGGATATTGAGGTTTTCGAAAGAATAATTGCTTCTTACGATTCTCAAAGCTCCGTTAACTATCTCAATCACGAAGTTTAGGTACTTAAAACCAAAGAGAACACCGAGACTGCATACAAGTCCGATTATCAGATAAGTCTTTCTCGCTTTTTTGGTTTTAGAGCGCCCCATCAAAATGCCCATGAAATAGTTTATCGAAGTCGTGAAAAGAATTAAGACTATATATGAATAGTTCCAGCTCATATAGAAAAAATAGCTTGCGAGCAGGAGCAGTACCCACCTTAGTTTATGGGGCAAAATAAAATACAATGGGATTACGATAATAAGAAATCCGATAAAATCCAAACTGTTAAAAAGCATATTCTCTTCCTGTTCAATTCCTATAAAATTGTATTATATATTTTTTCAAATTCCTCTAATGTCTGAGGTAATGAGTTTTTCAAAACCGACTCAGATGCTGATTTGCAAAGAGCGCTATACTCTTTTGAGCTTTTGTCCAAGCCGGTCAGAATCTCTGACAGCTTTTTCTTATCGCCTTGAGAGTATACGTATCCGTTTTCACCATTGCTGACCAAATCCCTGTGACCTTTTATATCACTCACAACGCAAGGGATTCCGCAGGCCATAGCTTCCATTATGTTAAACGGCAAACCCTCAATCTTGCTTGGACTTACAACGTAATCACAAGTCTTGTATACCTTTACTACATCGTTTAAATACCCCAAGAATGTTATTCTGGAATCTAACCCTAATACTTTTGTCAATTCTCTGTTCTCGTCCATAAGCTTTCCGTCACCGGCAAGCTGCAATCTTAGGTCGGATCCGTTTTCGACTGCGGTTTTCATCGCATAAAAAAGCTCTTTGTGATTCTTTCTTTCGCTGTGCTCTGCGACATAAAGCAGCTCTATCGACTTTTCACTCTGTTTTTTTCGTACAGCAGTATTATATTTCTTTTCGTTATATCCCATACCGTGAACGAAAAAAACTTCGGATTTACATAGCTTATAATCCTTTGCATAGCCGAAATCCTCGCCGTTCATCGTGATTATATAATCCGTACGTCTCGAAAGAACCTTTTCGATGATTTTAAACATGAGAGATCTTTTTTTCGGGATATTCACACCAAAAAAATAACCATGGCTTATATTTACTACTTTTGTTTTTTTCACAAGCCTTGAAGGAATCGCAAGCCTTACCAAAGCTGCAGTCAAGGATGTGTTGAGTATAATAAAATCGTAGCGGCCTTTTAGAATTGCCGAACGGATTTTTACGATATTCTTTATGTTTTTTGGAGACAGTATGCTTTTATAGAAGGGGATATCTATAAAATCATTCGATGGAAAATCATCAGGAGAACCGCTCGATAGAATGTCAACACGAACTCCCATTTTCTCTAACTTCTGAATATACGGTATATGGAAATGCAGGAGGTGTCTGTTGCTCGAAGCACAATAAAGAACCTTAGTGCCATTCTTTTTCATCACACAATACCTCCCCTTTCAAACTAAAGATATAATACACAATATGACACCATATTTCAAGTGGCCAGCAAATATGACAAAGAATACTATGTGATCAAGCGGGCAGTAGAGTTTCATATCAGAAGGTGTTTATTGTTTATGGTAAAAATTTGTGCTAAAATACGATAGATGAAACTAAGGATACCGGAGGAAATATAGGTTGGATTCAATCGTAGGATTTAGCGGATTTGTAGGCTCGAATTTGTGCGCACAGCATAGTTTTGATGGAAGATATAACTCGAAAAATATCGAGCAGGCTTTCTATACAAAACCGGACTTGCTCGTGTACTCCGGCGTACCAGCCGAAAAATTCCTTGCGAATAAATTTCCCGAAAAAGATTTGGA
>Ga0180436_10002472_pt1 | contig 17508 bp, 18 predicted proteins | sample SS_ome_2_FD_132434 | JGI IMG/M metagenome (GOLD analysis project Ga0180436, IMG submission 132434) | Hypersaline lake sediment archaeal communities from the Salton Sea, California, USA - SS_3_S_2 metaG | ecosystem: Environmental > Aquatic > Non-marine Saline and Alkaline > Hypersaline >...
AGCCTCATGATGAACCTCGAGTGCTGGGATGAAGATATCCGTCAGCAGATCATCCCTGGCAAGGCCAAGTACTGCACCAAGCAGATGTACTTGCGAGCTTTCAAACGGGCTCTCAACACCTTCGGGAAGGGCCGTGTAACCACATGCTTCGTGGTTGGCACTGAGCCTATGGAGAGCTTGAAGAAGGGCATCCAAGAAGTCATTAAACAAGGCGTCATACCTTCACCGTTGGCTGGCCGATACTTCGAAGATGTTGAGAACTACCCCTTCATCCCAGACGTTCACTGGCGCGACTTCCTCTGGGTGCTTGAGTTTGCCGGTGCAAAGCTGGCTGAAAGCCGCATCCGATCCCGCGACAAAGCAGGCTGTGTGGCCTGCGGCATGTGCGATCTCATTCGCGACATGTAATCCCTCCAAATTTCCTACCTTTTAGCCGGGGCATGCAAATATGTATGCTCCGGTTTCAACCTGTGTCCCGGTCCCGGCCCGTGTCCCGGTCCCCCTATAGTATTGTGCAAAATTCACCCAAAGTGTAAAATGCACATATGAGCAATTTATCGCATCACATTCGGCAATTTTTAGAACATGTTGAGGTTGGCAAAAATCAATCTCAGAAAACTCTTGAGAATTACAACCACTATCTTGGGCGTTTTCTTGAATGGTATGGGGACAAATCTCCAAAACAAATCAATTTAAAAGATATTCATAATTATCGGCTTTATTTAAACCGTTTTGAAGATGATCGCGGCCGAACTTTAGGTATAAAAACCCAGAATTATCATATTATTGCACTTAGGGCATTTTTAAAATATCTGATAAAAAACGACATTCCAACGCTCTCTCCTGAAAAAATCGATCTTCAAAAAATCCCTGAAAGAACAGTTGAATATTTGGATCGAGACGAACTTGAAAGATTGTTTAAAGCGATTCCATCTGACAATTTGAAAGGCCTTCGTGATCGTGCAATTGTTGAAACTTTGTATTCAACAGGCCTTCGTGTTTCTGAGTTGGTGGGCCTTGATCGAAAGCAGGTTGATTTAAAGAGACAGGAGTTTATGGTTAGAGGAAAGGGCAAAAAGCCACGTATTGTTTTTTTGAGCGATCGTTGTTGTAAGTTTATCGAAGAGTATTTAAAAGAACGTAAGGATAATTTTGAGCCTCTTTTTATTAATCATGGAAGAGCAAGAAAAGGTGATGACCTCACGCTTGGAGAAAAGCGTCGACTAACAACAGTGACTGTTCAAAATGTTGTGAGAAATGCTGCAACTAAGGCAGGAATTATAAAAAAAGTCACTCCTCATGTTTTAAGACATAGTTTTGCAACCGAACTTTTATTAAATGGCGCGGACATTCGTTCAGTTCAGGAAATGCTCGGTCATGCATCAATCACGACTACTCAAATTTATACACATGTTACGAACAAGCGCTTAAAGGAAATTCATGAGAGGTTTCATCGTTAATTATTTCCTGCTTTTTTAGATACCTCTACGTATATTAATTGTGCCATTTCACTTCCAAATTCTTTAACTATTGAATCAAAATAGGATTTCCAATTAGCTGGATTATGACGAAGCTGTTCAAAAATAAATTCAACTAATTCTTCAAAAGGTGCAATAGTTTCTTCCCCTGTTCTTGCAGTATCTAGAGATAACTCAAACATAACATTTTTATAATGTCTAATTGAAACATCAAAATCTGATCCTTCATCAACCTTTCCCGGTAATTCCATATTATTTTCTTAGCATTTTAAGTTGTTCTTTGCTCACTGCCCGGGTTGCAAATAGTGCACCAGCATATACTGCAGCGCCCAAAGGCACCAATACTAGCACATTATAATTTTGAAGCAAGTTGAAAGTTGGCTCACGAAGGAAATAAACAACAACTCCCATTAAACCTACTGATAAAACGATTCGCACAGCTCGTCCGAGATTAATTGTAAATGGTAGAAATCTTTTAACAGTCAAGAACACCAAAATGAACACTAAAATCTCTGAAGCAACAGTTGCCAATGCAGCTCCAATAAATCCATACATCGGGATCACAATCAAATTCGCAATCACATTGAACAATGCACAAACCCCGTTTATCCAGACAAGTTGAGATTGCTTTCCTATAGCGATCAAAGTGAAGTTGAAAATTACATTTAAAGCAATCAATACAAAGCTAAATAAAACAATTTGCAAAGCCACATCTGACCCATACATCAAACCATTAAATCCACTTACAAATTCTGGTTTTGCAATTATGTGAATCAAAGGAATCGACAAAATAAATCCTCCAACTAAAAATGGCAAAGCTAGTAATAATTGAAAGTCAAAAACATATTGTAAAATCCGCTTATACGAATCCCGTTTTTCTTTTATATGCTTAGTCAAAGTTGGCAAAACCGCATTCATAAAATATATCGGCAATATTGATAATGCTTCTAATAAACGCGCAGCAACTCCATAAAGTCCTGCTTCTTCCCGTCCGCGAATGTTGAATACTAAAATTGCATCTGCCCTAAAGTAAATATTGCTTAAAAATAAGGCGAGTCCATATGGAGCAGCTTGTTTCAACAGGTACCGTATTCGATCGCCATCCCATCTAAACCGAACTGGTGTATATCGTCGAATTACAATTATTGTGAACACTAGCATTGCAAAATTTCCTAATACTCCAGCCAAAAACAAGTGGTAGAAACCTGTTGCTGTATCGAGAGTAAATAGCACATATGCAACCATGGCCATATATCCTACCTGAATTATTTTTCCGAAGATTTGAGCTGAAGCTGCATATTGCATCTTATATTTCTCCTGCAAAACTGAAGTCATTGTACCGTTTATCAAAGCGATAAATGATGCAGTTGTTGCAATCATAATTGCAAAAGGAATCTGCGTTCCCTGATGCGAAGGAATCAAAAATCCTCCAATCATAACACCAGCTAAAACAATCAAACCAACAAGCACACGTATGCTCAAAATATTACCTAAAACCTTAGGAATATCATCTTCATTTTTGGACATTTCCCGAACAGCGATTGTGTATAGCCCAAAATCCGCAATTATTGCAAATAAAGCCAAAAACTCATATACATTTGTATACTCACCATACTTTCCAACGCTTAAATACGAAGTAATAATCTTAATTACAACGAGGCTCAGGAGTCCGACTCCGGCCCGTCCCATAATCTGAAAAGCTGTATTTGATAGTATTTTTCTGGCAACGCTCATAGCGGATAAATCATACAGAAATAAAAATAAAAAATCTATTGAATCATAAAGTGCTTTCTGGTTAAATTAATTCTTGAAATTTAACCAAATAAAAATGGCGCTCGATGAAAATACTGATAAAATAAATATAGATCGATTAACCGGTTTAATTACAACTTCTGATTATCTTGAACGTGCTTATGCTGAAAGTGAAGCTGTTAGAGAACGTGTTAGAGCAGTTGTTTATGGATATAATCCAAATCCAAATACTGAATCAGGTCTAACCAGTGAAGTTCCTGGTGGTGATTATGCAGAAGGAAAAAGGCAAAGTCACTTAAGACACAAATCTCGCGGGATTTAATTGTTTTTCACAGCGTGCATCAGTATACTTTAAACACTATGCACGAACTCAAAGAAAAACTCGAATTAGCAAAAACTGAAATCGCGAAGGCTCTTAAAACCATTGATCCGAATGAGCTTAAAGATCGCGTTACTCAGCTCGAAACTTTAATGAATGAGGAAGGTTTTTGGGATGACAATGAAAAAGCACAAAAAATCTCTCAGGAAGTCGCTGAATTGCAAAAAATTATTGAAAACTGGGAGACAATTGAACGTGATTGTGATGAGCTTTTGGGGCTTGTTAATGACATTTCTCCCGAAGACGATCCTAAGGGGGCTGAAGAGCTTCATGGAATGGTTGAAAAGTTTGATCAGAAGTGGAAGGATCTTGTTATTACAAGTTTTTTGAGTGGCGAATATGATAAAAATAACGCAATTTTAAGTATTCATGCAGGTACAGGTGGCAAGGATGCCATGGATTTTGCAGATATGCTTCTTAGAATGTATATGAGATATGCTGAAAAGCGTGGATTTCAGGTTGAAATTTTAGATAAATCCGTTGGTGAAGAAGTTGGTCTTAAATCTGCAACAATTATGATCAAAGGTTATCTCGCCTATGGATATTTGAAGTCAGAAAATGGTGTTCATCGTCTAGTCCGACTCTCTCCTTTCAACACAAAACACACTCGTGAAACATCTTTCGCCCTTATCGAAATCCTCCCAGAAATCGATACAAAATCATTAACAATAGATGAAAAAAATCTCCGAATAGACACTTACAGAGCAAGTGGACATGGTGGACAATCTGTAAATACAACAGACTCGGCAGTTAGAATTACGCACGAACCAACCGGCTTGACTGCACAATGTCAAAACGAGCGTTCTCAACTTCAAAATAAAGAGCATGCACTTAAAATTTTATCAGCCAAGTTGCAACAATTAATGCAGGAACAGCAAGCAGAAAAACTCGACGACCTTAAAGGCGGACGCAAAGAAATCAAGTGGGGAAGCCAAATTCGCAGCTACGTGCTCCATCCATATACAATGGTAAAAGATCATCGAACAAAATACGAAACTCCAAAAGTTCAAGAAGTACTTGACGGCGACATAGAAGGTTGTATAAGATCATATCTTGAGCAAAACTTTGAGGCTCCTAAAGCAGATTTATCATGACAGTTCTAAAGATACAAACCGGACCAGAGAATCCAATTCTCAGAAAAAAATCGACTCCAATCGAGAATATTGATAAATCTATAAAAAAGCTCGCAAAAGACATGGTTGAAACAATGAACGCAAACAATGGGCTAGGAATTGCAGCCCCGCAAGTTGGCATAAACAAGCGCATGTTCATCACAACAATCAACATCGGACAAGACAACGAGGGCTTAATAACAATGATAAATCCTGAGATTGAATTTTTAAACGAAGAAATGGAATCAGGAGAAGAAGGTTGCCTAAGTTTGCCTGAACTTTTTAAACAAGTAACTCGCCATAAAAACGTCAGAGTTAAATATAAAGACCTTAAAGGCAATGAGCATATTTTAGAATTAGAAGGCCTGAATGCTCGAGTAATTCAACATGAAACAGATCACCTGGATGGCATTTTGTTCATCGATAGAGTTGACGAATAGCGACCCTAACGCAGTTGCTTAGCAATGGACTTTGCCAGGCAAGGCCCCTAGGGTAGCATTTGACGAAAATGCATAAATTTGGTATAATTTAGGCGAAAATAAAAAATAAAAAAAATGGGAAATCCAGAATTGCAAAAAAATCGTTCAGAGAAAAGCAAAAAGTATCTTGCAGGATACGAAGCTGCAAAAGATTTTTATCAAAAATATTTTGATAAAGAAAGTGTTCCAAGAGAACAGCTTCAAAAATTTGATCAGGAAAAAGATACTGTCGTTGCATTGCTAAAAGACGAAATTGGTAGAATAGGTGATAAAAATCCAAAAAGAAAAGCTCATTTATTAACCCAGGAAAGACTTATTGAAGGTATAAGTCTTACTTTCAGGCAAAGCATTAAAAGGTTGATCGCAAACACAAAACGATCATTCCTAGATGCTGGTGGAGTTAGTTATGAATTAACTGATGAAAGTTCGATTCGTGATTTTTTTGGAAGACGATTCGAAGAGGGAAGAGATTTTAGAAAAGATAAATCTGAAGCAGCAGAAATGCAAAGAGAGTTTGATCTTGAAGTGAAGAAAATCGGGACAAAATACTTCAAAGAATTGAAAGAAATAAGAGCAAAATTGTTTGATAGAGTTGACGAATAGCGACCCTAACGCAGTTGCTTAGCAACGGACTTTGCCAGGCAAGGCCCCTAGGGTAGCAGCCCTCGCACCCATTTTACAGCCCGCAATAACCAGTACCAAAATGGCTTAAATACAAGCTCTTTGGCTTCAGCATATCGCACAACTTCTCCTCCAAATTTGCGCTTAAATGCTGTCACACCTTCCCATGCATGGCCTTTTGCACCTTCAGGAGCAATTCCTAGAAAATCATAGTATTTGCAACCGCGATCTTTGGCTTTGCGAATAACATGCCATTGTAAAAGATAAGGAGCCATAACATTTCGATGTTCATTTGAAGATGCGCCATAATAATAAGTAGCTGTGTCTTTGTAAAATGTTGCTATAAGACCGGCGATGATTTTGCCTTCATATTGAGCATAATAGAGTTTAGCTCCATCAACCATATCTATCATTTTTTGATAGAATTCTTTGTTGTGGCCGTGAAATTTATCTCGTTCAGTTGTTTGTTTGAGAATTTTATAGAATTCGCTCGCGTCATCTGATTCGACAATTGTGACACCTTTTTTTTCAGCTAATCTGATATTATATCGACCTTTTTGTTTCATTTGAGCAAGAATTTCATCTTCTGATTTTGTAAGATCAATGATTAAAGTTGTGTCTGGTTGATAGTGGGCGTGAGCTTTGCGAAGTTTTTTGTCGAATTCATGTTTTTGATATGGATGTTCGAATCGGGCAAAAACAGCTCCGGTTTTTTTTGCGAGATCAGTTAAGTCAACAATGTCGCCTCGATTTATATAAAGCCAGCATTTTCCCATTGGTAAGGGCATTTTTTGCACAATAACGCCATCAATTTCAAAAAAATCTTCACCTTTTGCTGATTTGCGGAACTCTGCCCAGTTTTTTGTTTGTTCAATGTAGTGCATAGCGGACGCATTATAGCACAACTAAGCGCTTAAAGCCTTGTAAAAAAAACATTTTCGTGGTATAATTATTAATGAAATAAAAATAAAAAAAGAAAATATGGCTGATATGCCAGGTTTACCAAGCACGGTTGATTTAGGAGGAGGCCCTCAGGTTGAGGGAGATCCACTTGAATTTATGCAGAAGCATGCACGTGAAGCTATTGAATCTATAAATAAAAATGTGATTTGTAATGATAATGAGAAAATTGAATTTAAAAAATACGTTCTTAAAAAATTAAAACAAAATAAAACGAAATTTGATGAAATAGATGCAAAGAACGCAGCAGCAAAAGCTGAAGAAAATAAAGCAAATGAAGGCAAAGAAGAAGCAGAAGAGGATCCATTTGCAGACATTTTCGGAGATGCAGGTGGAGCTGAAGCTGATCCTTCAGCACAAGAAAAAATGCAGATTGCTTCAAAGTTCGCATCAGAAATCAAAATGTTTAAAGAAAAATTTATTAAAAAAGTTAGAGTAAAAAAAGAACAAATGGCCCAAAAAGAAGACGAAAAAAAGATGGAAGACATCCTGGGCCAACTCAATCAAATGTAATATATCATTAACATAAAAACAAAATGAAAAAACAAAATTTTACATTTTTCTACTCACTGCCAGTATTTATGAGTGGGCCAACCCCTTCTCCAGCTCCTTCTGGAGCACCAGAAGTTACAAAATCTGAATTCAGAAAAGAGGTTAAGGAATCAATCTCTACTATTGATGGTGCTGCTCAACAAGTTATTTTAAATATTGCAAACAAAAGAGATATTTTAGTACTTGGAATTTATAAAAAAGATCCTCAAGCAAAAGAAGCGAGAGATGTTTCAGACTCATTTGAGAGCGTTGCAAAAGCTTTAAGAGGTAAAGTTGTTTTAGATGAAATGACTCCTGCAGAAGCAATGAAAAAACTTGAGCATTATAAGAAAAAAGCCGCAGAAAAATTATTAAAAATAAATGAACAAATTGACAAAATGGATGAAATGAAAAAACTTTGTAAGAAAACATTAGGTGCACAATATAGAAGAGAATTCGGAGTAGCTCAATCAGAAATGCAGTATTTAGCTGAAGGTGCAGTAAAACCAAAAAGAATTAGATATATTGTAGAAGTATATTTGCATCGTTGGTATGAGAGGTATAATGATATTTATTTACCAAAGTTAAACTACAAACAATTAACAGCGTTAACTCAAGATATTGGCATATATAAAAGAGGAAAGAAATCAATAAAAGGATTCAAAAGTGGGAAAATTCACGAAGATTTAAAAGTTGCTTATAAAGAAATGTCTTTATTGGTAAATAATTGGAAAGAACAAGGAGAAAATTCAAAAAGAAATTATAAAAATTCTGGATGGGATGGTTGGTCTGTTGATTTCCCTGATTGGAAAATTAATGGAGAAAGAAAATACAGAACAGGACCATTGCCTGATGGTTCAGATTTTAAACACAGAAAAAAACAAGGATTTCCTCCTACAAGTTTAGCTGATTTCAAAAAATCATTAACTGGCAAAAAAGCGCCTAAAAAAGCTCCCGAACAAAATCCAAAGGATTTAGCTCAAAGAGCTACATTATTTTATGAAACATTTAATAAAGCAAAAGCTTCAAATGTAAAAATTACAAAAATTTCACTTACACCTGCTCAAAATGCAAAAGGACTATATGCATATTTAATTGCAACAAAAGAAGGTACAAATATTACTGTTCACTACAATGCAAAAACAAATTCCTACAAATATGAATATGAATATGCTGGTCTCAAAACAGTAAAAGGTTGGAAAAAACTTGATTCTCCTGTTGCTTGTGCAGAAGATTGTATGAAAGATACTACAGAAAAAACAAAAAAAATGTATGATGAAGTGCTTAAACATTTTAATGAAGTAAAGACTCTTGTAGCAAAATTAGGTCCGCTTGATCCGGATTACAAATTTGAATTACAAAAGTTTAAAGCAAGCGATAAAGAAGTATCACCTACTTTTACAGGTGAATACACAATTTCAGTTACGAAAAAAGGTAAAGCTGCAGGAAAAATTGTGATTGAAAACGATACTATTAAATACGTTTCGACAAAACCTCCAAAAACATTGGATTTATCACCTCATGGTTTTACAAAACCTGCTGCGATTCTAAAATCTATCAAGGAAGGAAAAGAACCATTGGATCCAAAAGCTCCAAAAATCCAAAGCATGTCATATGCAAATGGAGTCCTTACTATTGTTGGTGAAAAATTACCGAAACAACCAATTAAAAATGTAGAATTACCAAAAGTTATTAGATCAGGAAATCTTGTAAAAGGTGGCGTTGCTTATGAATCAACAGCAATCAACAACCTCGCTTATGGTGCTGCAAATATCAATAGACTATTAGTTGAAAGTGTCTTGAAAAAAGTACCAGACGGGCCATTTAAAAAAGAATTGGCAAAATCATTAACAGATCGTGCAAAAGGGATTCCTGTATTAAAAGCAATATTAGCTACAGGTCCTAAACCTACTCTACGTGTCATTGGTCGAGCTAGTTTTGATGGTAGATTTGCAGGAAACAGAAAAATTGCAAGAGAAAGAGCCGAGAACGCCGTTAGAAAGATTGAAGCTAAGTTAGGTGGTAAGAATCAGCAACTAGTTAAACTGGTTCCTGTTCCTGAAGTTGTCAGCCATAAAGGAGATGTATTAACTCAAGCAGGTCAACTTACAAAAGCTTATATGGATATGAAAAAAGACTGGAATAAACTTGCAGGCTCAAAAGACAAGAAATTAACTTCATCTGCACAGATGAAAAAAATTGTATCAAATTACATTAATGGAAATGTTAAAGGTTTAACTGCAGACCAAAAACAATTCTTAAAAGATTCGTTGGATAAGAAAAGAAATGTTCAGGTTGAAGTTGTTGCTCCTAGAAAGGCAAAGAAATTCACAATGAAGTTTGAAAAGCCAGCAGGCACTGTTTAATAACAAATAAATTTAATATATATCTTAAAAATTGTACAAAAATTCATTATTACTAACCAAAAACAAATATGAAAAATACACACAAGTACAATCCATACAAACTCAATGTTGTTGGGACTTCAAAACTAGTTGAATGGGGTGGCGCTATGCGTGCTGCATTTAATGCTGCAAAACAAGCAGGCGAAGCTCAACACACTCCTGAAACAAAAAGAAACGCAGCATATGAAGATGTTGCTAAAAAAGGAAAAGAAAATGTAAAAGATATGGCTGATAGCGAACAAAGCCGAAAACTTAAAGAGATGATTGGAGACGAAAAAGCAAAAGAATTATTCTCAAGCTTTGCTTCAAGAATGTTTGGAAAAGGGAAAGAATTAGATAAAAAATGGAAATCAATTTTAGCTGACGCAAACACAGGTACACTTGGTTTAGCAAAACAAAAAGAACTTTTAAAACACCACATGCAGGAAGCAATTCTAAAATTATCTTCTGCACTTCTTTCAAAAGTAGAAACTGTAGTAACAAGCAGAAGAAAATACCTGGACAGCTACTTTGGCAAAGACAAACAATTTGGAAGTTTTGATTTAGCTGTTGGAGTTGATGCTTTAGAAAGAGCTATGAAAGTTCATGATAAAGTTTCTCAGGAATTTTTAACAAGTATTGGTTCTCTTGCTGGCAGAGTTTCACAAGATCTTTCAAAAGATGTAAGAGTAGCATTATTAACTGCTCCTGAAGCTTGGGATGATAAAGGTCAATTAAAACCAAATCACCCATTATTAAAGAAATTAAAAGCTGATATTGCTAAAGCAATTGATGACTATATCAAAGAAGAAGTTGAAAGATTAAAAATTATGTCAGGTAAAGGTGAAGTTCTTACAACTGAATACCTTGAAGGAAAAGCAAATCCTGAAAGTGCTTCTTCTATTGCAAAAACAGAAGCATGGGTAAAGGAACATATCCTTCCAAGACTTAAGAAAAGTGGAGAAGTTTATCTTACACTTACCGGAAACACTAGTGTGGAAGGTGCAAAGTGGTTCAATGATAAAATTTCTAAAGACAGAGTAAATGCTAAGAAAAGAGTTATTTTAGCTGCTCTTAAAAAATCTTTAGGTAAAGATTGGGCTCGATATAAAGATAAAATTCACTTTAAAATCGAACATAAGCAAATTGAACCAAAACTTGCACTTGATGACTTAACAAAAGCTCAACGTGATGAAATGGCTAAGGCTATGGTTCAAAACAAAGTAGTTTCAGTTATCAACAAAGGGCTTAAAGAAATTGGTTTAGCTCCTTCAATTTTAAGTGACATTGTAAGTGCATTCAAAAAGAAAAACAGATTTGCTGAAGCTATTGGCAAAGTAAATAAAGTTACTCCTGCTGAAAAAAGACTTCATGCAATCATCGTATTATTTGCTCGAACTGACGCAAAAACCGCACGTGCAATCCTTAGAGAATACAATGTTTATCGAGAAAAGGCTGCAAAAGATCCAGATTCAGCTTACAAATGGATGACTGAAAAATCAAAATACCTTAAAGGTAATGGGGCTTTACGAAAATACCTTACTAAATATGTAGGTAGATCTAGAAGTACTGAGGTTCAGGTTAACCACCCAAAACAAAAGAAATTTGACGATCAATTATTGTCAATGTGGGATGCTATGAACGGGAAAAAATCTAAACCAAAAGGTGTAGCACAAGAAATGTATGCTGAATATTTAAAAGCTGCAAAACAAAAACTTGGAAAACTTGCAAGTTCATTACAAGGTGCATATCCTGAGTTTAATCCTTCTATTGATAAAGGTATTCTTTCACTTAGAGATTCAAGTGGAAAATTAAAAGTAGAATTTGGATTAACAACAGATATGAATGAATACATTGCTTATGATGCAAAAGGAGATGAAAAAGGTAAATTTAGCTACGCACAAATCAACAGAGGTGAAGCTGATTATCTATTAGGGTAAACTAATCCTTTGAATTTAAAAAAAGAGCCTCCAATCGGGGGCTCTTTTTGATTATTTAAGTTTTCGCGCTTTCATTGCACTCTACCCCATCTTCTTTCTAATAAACGCTGGTATGTCTAATTCGTCTTCTGCGTTACCTTTCATTACTGGTTGTGGCTCTTTGTTGATGCTTGGCGCAACTGTTGGAGTAGTGTTAGTTGGAGTTGCACTTGGAGTAGTCATAGGATTGATTCCAGAATGGCTTCTGAAGTTTGCAGTGTCTCTAGCTGATGTATCGAATCCAGTTGCTACAACAGTGATTTTAACTTCTCCAGTGTAAGAGTCGTTGATTACAGCACCAAAGATGATATTTGCTTCTGCATCACTAGCTTCAGTGATTATTCTTGCAGCTTCATCAACTTCGAACATGCTTAAGTCATTTCCTCCTGTAATGTTAAATAACACACCTTTAGCTCCATCAATTGATAATTCAAGTAATGGCGATTCAATTGCAGCTTTAGCTGCTTCAATAGCTCTTGATTCTCCTGTTCCATATCCAATTCCCATTAATGCGCTTCCTGCATTTTCCATAACAGTTCGTACGTCTGCGAAATCCACATTAATCATTCCATGTACAGTTATTAAGTCTGCAATACCTTGCACACCTTGTCTTAATACATCGTCAACAACCATGAATGCATCAGTGATTGGAGTCTTTTTATCGATGATTGAAAGGATTCTGTCGTTTGGAATAGTAATTAATGTGTCTACTTTAGTTCTTAAGTTCTCTAATCCTTCGTCTGCCTGAGTTTTTCTTCTGTGACCTTCAAAAGCAAAAGGTTTAGTAACTACACCCACAGTTAGAATACCTTGTTCTTTTGCGATCTCAGCTATTACCGGTGCAGCTCCTGTTCCTGTTCCGCCTCCCATACCACAAGTGATGAAAACCATGTCAGCTCCATCAATTGCTTCTCTAATTTCATCTGCTGATTCTTCTGCTGCCTGTCTTCCAATATCTGGATTAGATCCTGCTCCTAAACCTTTAGTAGTAGCCTTACCAATATTAATTTTAGTTGCAGCTTCTGAGTGATATAGAGCTTGCGCGTCAGTATTTACTGCAATGAAGTCAATGCCTCGAAGATTAGCTTTAATCATTCGGTTTGTAGCATTAGTTCCTCCACCTCCAACACCAATTACTTTAATTGAAGCAACTGGAGTCATCTCAGGTACAACTTCCTGCGTACTTACAGCAGGTTTTGCTGAGGATGCTTTGGCAGAGAATAAATTTCTTAATTGTGATTTATCATCCATAGTGGGTGTGCTTTAGAGCTTAAAAATATTATATATTTGTAAATTGGGGACTTATACTGGTGGATTTTTTACATAATGTCAATAAGATTTTATGGCAAAAGACTTTTAGCCCAATCTTTAACACCAGTAAAGGCTTTCTTAAGCCCTAATCCTTTAAATTGAAATCCATATTGCCTAGTCTCCAATCGAGAGCCCCAAATTAATAGACCGATTGCAGTAGCGTAAGCAGGATCATCTATTTTATCAACTACCCCGTCAAAATTTTGCGGGAAACCAATCTGTACAGGTAAATTAAGAGTCTCACGTGCCAAATCAATACAACCTGGCATTTTAACTCCAGCACCTGTCAAAATAACACCAGCCGGCAACATGCCATCCCGGTGAATTTTCGCTAATTCTTCCTTAGCTAATACAAAAATTTCATGATATCTAGCCTGAATAATCTCAGCCATGTGCTTTTTAGACACAGCATGAGAATCAATTTTACTAACTAAACTTAAATCAATAGTTTCTCTGTCATTAATATCCTCCGGAACACAACTTCCATATTCGATTTTAATCTTTTCCGCAGTATCAATTGAGCTCCGCAAACCAATCGCAATATCATTTGTTACACTTTCACCTCCACAAGGTAAAACAGCTGTATGCAAAGTTGTTCCTTCTTCAAATACACTAACTGAAGTTCCTCCGCATCCAATATCCAAACAAACAACACCCAGTTCTTTCTGACGTTTAGTCAAAACAGCTTCAGGTGCAGCAAGCGAAGTAGGGATGATATCATCAATATCAACACCAGCCTGCAATACACATTTTTCAATATTCTTAATTGAAGGAACAAGTCCTGTAACAATATGCGCCTCTACTTCAAGGCGGATTCCAGTCATTCCAACCGGATACTTAACGCCTTTTTGTTCATCAACAGTAAATGATTTTGGAATAATTCTTAAAATTCGTCTGTTTCCAGGAATCGAAACCGCTTGTGCAGCTTCTAAAACCCTATCAACATCGTCTTCTGTAATCTCATTACCCGCATGAGAAACAGCAATAACTCCTTTACTGTTCATTGATTCAATGTGACTTCCTCCGATACCTAAAAACACATGGTTGATTGGTTCACCAGCCATACGTTCTGCATCTTCAAGTGAAGTCGAGATGCTGTTAATTGCCTCTTCTACGTCTATAACCGAACCTTTTCGAAGGCCAGCCGAAGGCGTGACACCAACACCGATGATATTCGGAGTTGGACTTTTTTCTTCGAGAGTTCCCACTACAGTTCGAATTTTGGAACTACCGATGTCGAGGCTGGCAAGAATGCGTGATTTTGCCATTAGTTAGAGAAAAATGATATAAAACGACCTATTTAATAAGCCTGCGAAAGGAATATACGTGAAAACCATATTAAATGCAAGGCTAATTTAAGCCAAATTGAACTAATTATTTACTCTCTAAAATAAACTCGCCTGAACTGGTTTATCTTCTGCTTTCGGCTTCACAGGTAATATTTTTTGAAGTCGCCCAATTAGCGATCTAAATTCTAGTTCTTCAAAAAGCGGTAAAGCTTTTCCAAAATCCTCTGGTTTATACTTGGTCTTTTCAAGTTCAAAATCAATTGGAACATCCTTTACCAAAGTTACGAGTTTTTGGCTAAAATAAGCCTCATCTCGCTGCTCAGACAATTTTTTATGAGTAGCACCAGTGATTTCATCTAAATGATCATAAATTCCATCCAATGTTTTATATTTTTGTAAAAGATTTGTTGCTCCTTTTTCACCAATTCCAACAACTCCAGGTATATTATCTGACGTATCACCCATGATTGCTTTAAAGTCAATTATCTGATCTGGGTCGAGGCCAAATCTTTCAACAACTGCTTCTGGATTATAAATTTTATTATCAGTTCCACCTTTGGCCGGACTAACAACATAAGTTTGATCATCAACCAATTGAAGTGCATCTTTATCACTTGTTACAACATAAACATTAATTTCAGGATCCTTTTCAACTTTTTCAGCCACAGTTGCAATCACATCATCTGCTTCATAGCCTTCTTTTTCATAAATCGGCACTTCTAAGGTCTTCAAAACCTCTTTAATTCGGTCAAATTGAGCATATAATTCATCAGGAGCTTTTACTCTTTTTGCCTTATATTCTTTGTAAACTTCATGCCTGAAAGTCTTCTTTTTAACATCAAAGCACACAGCTAAATAATCTGGTTTAATTCGACTTAAAATATTGATTAAGATCGAATAGAAGCCATAAACAGCGTTAACCAATTCACCTTTTTTAGTTTTAAAAGGAGGTAAAGCATGAAATGCCCTATGAATTAATGAATTTGCATCTACAATTATTAGCTTTTTTGACATGCATCTATTAAATCATACTGCTTAAAGCTGTCAAACATAAGAGATAGCAAAAATAGCTGTTTTTTGCTATAATATAGAGAAAATAAAAATTAAAAATCCCGACATGCAAAGCCAAACTGTTAGCAAAGAGGAGAAGACTTCAAAACCTACGAAGACTCCAATAATTTATCTTGTTGCTTCAATTAAAAATGAAGTATATAAAACCCTAAAAGAAGGGCTATCTCACCTCGACGCTAAAGTTTTAACAGAAGAAGACTTTAAAGAAGGCCTTAAAAAAGCCAATTTAGTTATTTTATTAAATGAAAACTTCGATAAAGTAAAAGAAGCATGGGAAAACGGGGTAGTTCCAATCACTCAAAAACACGACACATCTATCATAGACTACAATCCAAACACTGAAAGCGGAAATGCTTTCGTTTTTCAAAATGCAAACGAATGGGAAGTATATGCTGCAGTTGTGCGCGCATTAGAAACATTCAAATTCCCTTACGATTGGAAATTCATTGTTAGATCATGCAAGGCTTCAATAGCTGACGCCTAATCTAAACTGTTCCTTCCACCTTCAAATTGATCTCCAAAGCTCGTTATTGTTTCAATTATCTGACCAAAATTAATATATCTGATTACATCTAATCCGATTATTCTTCCTAATGTTCCAACAATAAAAACGCTCAATAAAGTAACAACTAGTCCGATAATCGAATATCTAATAGTACTAACTGCTTGCTTAATCTTTTCTTCCTGACCACCAGATAGAATAAACGAGATACCTCCAATAAAAATAAATACTACAGAAAGCCCTCCAGCAATTACAATTGCATAGGCAAGGCCAATATTTATAATTTCAACTAAGTCATAACGCTGCGCAGCCTCAATGATAGAGGTTGATTCATTCATATCTAATTGTGGTTAAATCTTTGTCTTATTAAGCTTCTTCTGGCTTTTCTGGAGCCACTTCGCTGCCTTCAGGTTCAATAATTCTAAGATTCACACGAGCATTATTCTTAGAACCAATCACCCGTAACAGTATACGCAAAGACTTGGCGGTTTGTCCATTCTTACCGATAATTTTACCCATGTCGTCTTTTGAAACCTGCAGAGTTATTAAAACTCCCATTTCATCAACGGCACGTGTAACATTTACCTGATCCGGATTTTCAACAATGAGCTTAACAACCTGCTCAATAAAATCCTTGTCTGGACCTTCGTTTTCGTTGGTATTCATACGGTTTGTTTAGAGTTTAGAGAAGTATATATAAGGAGGGGCTTATTCCTCATTATTTGTGTCTTCATCTTTTTTGTCAGCTTCTGGAGCTGGCTCTTCAGCCTTTGGCTCTTCTTCAGGTTTTTCTTCCTCTTTAGGCTCCTCAGCAGGAGCATCGTCCTTAGGAGCTTCTTCAGCCTTTGGTTCGTCTGCTTTTTCTTCAGCTGGAGCTTCTTCCTTAGGCTCTTCAGCAGCTGGAGCAGCCGGTGCTTCTCCGCCCTCTGCTGCCTCTTCTTCCTCTTTCTTTTTCTTCTTTTTCTTGTCTCGAGGTTCCATATATTGTTCCATTCCAGTTACACCTGCATTTTTCAATAAAGCCGCAACTGTATCAGTTGGTTTTGCGCCTTTTGAGATCCATTCTCTTATCTTTTTTTCATCAAATTCCAATACTTTTGGATCTCTAGTAGGTATATAATGACCTAAGATTTCAATGAATTTTGCTTTTACTGGTCGGCTATGTTCAGCAACGACAATTCTGTATGAAGGGTAATTTTTTCTCCCAGTTCGAGATAGTCTGATTCTTAACACTTTTTACTTGTAGTTAACGAAATATTAAATAATTGTGCCTTGTATCCAAGGCGCTTCTAGTTTATCGGAGATTTTGTTAAAGTCAAGCGAATTTAAACTTATATTGCCTAAACTTTTTGTCGATTGTTGATTCTGATTGATGTTGAAGCTCGTGATGCTCTTTGCAAAGCGGCTCCAGGTCTTCGTGATTTCGAAATTTTGCCCATGGTTTTTTGTGATGGATTTCTTGTGCAGGCTTGTTGCATCCCGGATGCGAACATCTGCCTTCAAGTTTACGTTTTTTGGCTGTTGCGATATGTCGTTTCTTTGGATTTGTTGGTCGTGGATTTTTTTGAGGTCGCGGCCGCGGAACTTCCACAAATTTTTTGAAAACATCGTTCCAGGTCGTTCCTTTTCCCATTTTTTGTTTGATTATTTTTAGTTTTAG